>JACCDV010780881.1_pt1 | contig 10212 bp, 15 predicted proteins | sample 7446131 | NCBI WGS metagenome assembly JACCDV01 (sample SAMN15323448, study PRJNA562643) | freshwater metagenome | isolation source: river surface water | place: USA:Blue River Watershed | collected 2017-08-17
AGCGGCGTAATCTAAATTTTTGTATTCCTTAAAGCTCACAGACGTGTGGGGTTAAAATGAAAAAAATGGCAAAATTGAGGCAAAAATACAAAATTATACGGAACATCTCACGTGAAGATTTGTATTCCGAATGCAATTAACTAGGTTTGAATATGAAGAAGGCCGAGATTCGAAAAATATGCCTAGAAAAGCGCGCTCAATTGAGCGAAGCAGATCTTTTGATTCGTCAGAATGCCATCATCCCTTTGCTCCAACCCTTACTTTCGACTAACAGAACCATTGCCAGCTTCAAAGCCATCCCACATCGCAATGAACTCAGCCTAGATTCACTCGAAGGCACTTTTGCTTATCCACGAGTCGTATCTGAAAAGGGAACAATGGAGATGGTTCGAGCCACTGAATTCGCTAATTCAGAATGGGGTATTCCCGAGCCTGTGGGCGGAGTCGTTCTAAATCCATCCGATTTCGACATTGTATTAATCCCTTTACTCGCTTTTGACCTCGCAGGTAACCGGGTGGGCTATGGGAAAGGCTTTTATGATCGCTACCTAGTGAATTGTAGGCCAGATTGTCTGAAAATAGGCATCAGCCTCTTCGATCCGGTTACACTCATAGAGGACGTAGAAGGTCATGACATTCGCTTAGACATCGCCATTTGCCCGGCGCAATTGTATGATTTTCGCTAGTTTTCCTTTCGATTCCCCATTTTAAGCCTTAATTTTGTAGGCTAAAATCCCAGCTTTGCCTTGAAAATCAGGAGCTTTATTTTCTTTTTGTTTGCATTCAGCTATTGTGCATCAGCTCAAGAGAAAAAACTTATTCCGATTGAAGATGTGCAAGGGGTGTGGAGTAGAAAATTTATTTATGACAGGCAGGTGATTGATCATCCTTTGGCATTACAAATACCTTTGCTTGATGCCAAAGACCCAGAAATCAGCGTCGAATTCTTGAAATTCAAACGTCAACGCAAAATTTCCAACTGGTTAGCCGGTTGTTCTACCGCACTCGCTTTTTCCACTTTTATTAGCAAAGGTGGTATTTCTGACGGCTTTTATTGGTCAGCGCTAGGGGGTATTGCTATCGCAAATGTGTACATTGGAACGGTAAGTAATAGGCATTTTAACAAAGCCTTGAAACGATATAACGAATTGAGTAAAGCCCAAATGGGGATTAAAGTAAGCTCCACTGGAGCTGTAGGAGTAGGAATCACTTATCCATTATAAATTAAATAGAATGAAAGTTGCAGTAGTAGGCGCCACTGGACTAGTAGGCGGAGAAATTTTGAAAGTATTAGCGGAAAGAAATTTTCCTGTCACGGAGTTAATCCCGGTAGCATCCGAGCGTTCGATCGGTAAAAAGGTAAATTTTAAAGGCCAAGACTTCACGATTGTGGGTTACGAAACTGCGATTTCGATGAAACCAAACGTGGCCATTTTCTCTGCAGGCGGAAGTAGCTCATTAGAAATGGCTCCTAAATTTGCTGAGGCTGGCATCACCGTAGTGGACAACTCGTCTGCTTGGCGCATGGACCCGACCAAGAAATTAGTCGTTCCAGAGATCAACGCTAGCACGTTAACCAAAGAAGATAAAATCATTGCAAACCCGAATTGCTCGACCATCCAAATGGTAGTCGTGTTAAATCCGTTGCACAAGAAATACAAAATCAAGCGTGTAGTCGTTTCCACTTACCAATCCGTAACAGGAACCGGTAAGGCAGCGGTCGATCAATTATTTGATGAGCGCGCTGGAAAAACGGATTATGCGAAAGTATATCCTCATAAGATTGACTTAAACGTATTGCCACATATCGACGTTTTCCAAGAAAATGGCTACACGAAAGAGGAGATGAAGATGATTTTAGAAACAAATAAAATCATGATGGACGATTCGATCAAAGTAACAGCGACGACGGTTCGTATTCCTACGATTGGTGGTCACTCGGAGGCAGTAAATATCGAATTTGAAAACGACTTTGATTTAGCTGAGGTTCGTGCGATTTTGGAAAAAGAAGAGGGAATTATCGTGCAAGATGATCCGAAAAACTTCTTATACCCGATGCCAATCACGGCACACGGAAAAGACGAGGTATTTGTAGGCCGTATCCGCCGAGATGAGTCCCAAAAGAATACCTTAAATCTGTGGATTGTCGCAGATAACTTGCGTAAAGGGGCAGCTACGAATGCGGTTCAAATCGCTGAATACTTAGCAGCAAATCACTTGATCTAAGATGACTAGACTCAGCGTCAATATCAATAAAATTGCCACCTTGCGTAATTCGCGAGGTGGTAATAATCCAGACCTGATTCAGGTGGCTTTGGATTGCGAACGTTTTGGCGCACAAGGAATTACGGTTCATCCCCGCCCGGATGAGCGTCACATTCGTTACGCGGATGTATATGCATTAAAAGAACATGTAACGACGGAGTTTAATATCGAAGGCAATCCGATGGAGGCCTCTTTCGTGGAATTAGTTTTAGCGGTGAAACCTGAGCAGGTAACCTTAGTGCCAGATGCATTAGGCCAAATCACCTCCAATCACGGCTGGGATACCATTCAACACCAAGAATTATTGAAGCGCCTGATTGCCCCATTCAAAGAGGCAGGCATTCGAACGTCCATCTTTGTGGACCCAGTCATAGAAATGGTCGAAGCGGCAGCCACTACAGGAACAGACCGAATCGAACTATATACGGAACCTTACGCAACAGATTTCTCAACGAATCCGACGCAGGCCGTTGCCTCTTACCGAAAAGCTGCCTTCAAAGCACATCAAATCGGATTAGGTATCAACGCCGGCCACGATTTAAGCTTGGAGAATTTAGCTTTCTTCGCGACTAATGTAAATCCGCTTGACGAAGTTTCCATCGGCCACGCACTCATCTGCGATGCGCTCTATTACGGCTTAGAGAATACCATTCAACTCTACCGCAGGCAATTGAAATAAAAAAAGGGGCTTCGCTAGTAACGAAGCCCCTTTTTTATAAATTATATTTAAATTACTCTACATCTCCAGTTAATACTACAGCACCACCGGCTACAGATAACTTGATTGATTTTACTTTACCCGCTGCACGGCTGAAAGTAATTTCAGCCTCATAACCTTGCAAAGTAGTTGCAAACGTATCTGGCGTAGATGCCGCTGTTAAAACCGCTGCTTCAGATGGATTCGAATCTGATGAAATCATCAATTTACCGTCTTTTGCGACAACAATCATTTTCTTCACATATTCATTATCTGCCATTTTAAAGGTAGCTGCATAATCAGCAATTCCACCAGAAGCAGCAGCACCCGCTTTAACGCCTTCTAACGTTTGACCTTGTGCTTCGATTTTCAATTTTGTTACCGCTCCACCTACACGAGTAAAGCTTATATCGCCACCCATTCCACCTAACACAAATGCATCAGGCTTGCTACCCGGAGTTAACTCTGTGTCTGGAAAACCCTCTGCTGACATGATTAATTTTCCTTCTTTGTCCGCTAATTTCAAGACTTTTACATAAGGATTATCGCTCATTGTGTATTCACCCGCGTAATCAGCGGCTTTTTGAGCAGTAGAAACAAAGGCCAAACAAGTCAGGGCCATAGCTGACACAATAGAACGTAGATTTTTCATTTTTTTGTTAAAAGTTTTGTGGTTCAAAATTAAGAATTTAAATGAGCTTCCAAATTTTGTCACTCATTTTTATTCAAAAAGGAATAAAATTTTGGATGTAAAAAAGATTTATTTAATATTGCGTCACAATCAATTCGCCCATTTAGCCCCTACTGCATGAGATAAACCTCTACGTTAACCATTTGTCTTTTTTATGAGCAAAATACCCGTTAACGATGCAGCGTTAATATCCGCATACATCCAAGGTGATTCGAAAGCATTCGAAACATTACTTAATCGCAGTAAATCAAAAGTATACACGACTATTTATTTAATTGTAAAAGACCGTTACATAGCGGAGGACCTTTTGCAGGAAACCTACATAAAGGCGCTAGACGTCATCAACCAAGGCAAGTACAATGAGGAAGGCAAATTCCTTCCCTGGATCGTACGCATCGCACACAACATGGCGATCGATCACTTCCGAAAGGAGAAGCGTTATCCTAAAATTGTCTTGGAAGATGGATCCCCTCTTTGGAACAATTTTCAATTTGCTGAAGAAAGTTGTGAGGATAAACAATTAAAAGAAGATTCCATCGTTAATATCAAGGACTTAATAAAAAAACTTCCAGATGAGCAACGCGAAGTACTGATTATGCGTCATTACGAAGATTTAAGTTTCCAAGAAATTGCCGATTTAACCCATGTAAGTATTAATACCGCATTAGGGCGCATGCGTTATGCGCTCATTAACCTGCGGAAAATGTTAGAGAAACAAAACCTTGCCTATGACAAAAAACTCTACCCCGAATGACCTGATTAAACACCTTTATGAGCCTGAAATAGGGTTCCAGCAAACATTAAATGAAGACGACAAGCAAGAACTTGCTCGTTTAAAACAGGTCCAAAATTTGCTGAATTCGGCTTATACAGAGCCCTCCGAAAGGAGCCTCGAGAAAATTCTCGAGCATGCACGTACCAGTAAAAAGCCCCTAGCGCACTAGGGGCTTTTTTATTCAAAAAAACTCGCTAATTTTAAAAAAAACTAATCAAACGAATGGACGCAGCTAAAGTTGACCTATTTATCATGACGCATGGGAAGAGTTTCGAGACCCATCAATTATCGTATATCCGAGAAAAACTGCTTGAGTTAGATGATTCACAATGGATCATAATACAGCATGTACAAATTAAAGACCCCGTTCTTAGCCTGATCGTGTCTATTGTGGCTGGAGGTTTAGGAGTTGATCGATTCCTGATCGGGGATACTGGATTAGGCATAGCAAAATTACTTACCTGCGGCGGAATAGGGATTTGGGCAATCATCGATTGGTTTTTTATTATGGATGCCACCCGCGCCAGAAACTTTTCTAGCTTACAACCCTATTTAGTCTAATGAACCGTCAGCAGCTCTACAGAACTATCTTGATAGCCTGCTCTGCTGGATTTATTTATTTGTGGACAGGAATAGGTTTCCCTTGTTTTTTCAAAACAATCACCGGCATTCCCTGTCCATCCTGCGGAACGACTCGCTTTATTTTAGGGGATTTTAGCCATGGAAACCCACTTGGGGTTATCGTAGGATCCGCCATGTTATTGCCTATTGGTGTCTTTTTTGACCTATTTACAGGAGGTGATCGGGTATTTCGGATGTATCTTTGGGTGGAGAAAAAGTGTCGCCAGCCATTGATTGCGGCTTTTTTAATCGGGATGTTGGTATTAAATTGGATTTGGACGATAGAAAAAGGATTATAATGGTCAAAAAAGAGCGATTTCAGGCGTTTGTGGAACATTTTTCAACGCGATTTCCCGAAGCGGAAACCGAATTGCATTATTCGAACCCCTTTGAATTATTAGTTGCGGTGGTATTATCGGCGCAATGCACCGATAAACGCATCAACCAAGTCACTCCTGCCTTATTCAAGCGTTTCCCAGATGCAAAATCATTAGCTGAATCTAGTGTAGAAGAGATTTTTTCCTACATTCGATCCGTCTCTTATCCGAATAATAAGGCAAAACATCTTTTAGGTTTAGGCCAAAAAATCACCGACCAATTCGCTGGCGAAGTACCAGAAACGATGGAAGATTTGCAAAGTTTACCAGGTGTAGGCCGTAAAACGGCAAACGTCATCGCATCGGTCATCTACAACCAGCCCGCTATGGCGGTGGATACCCATGTATTTAGGGTATCACAGCGATTGGGTTTAGTACCCAAAACGGCGAATACACCACTCAAAGTGGAAATGGCCTTGATCAAAAATTTACCAGACGAAGTGATTGCGACAGCTCATCATTGGTTGATTCTACACGGCCGCTACATTTGTTTAGCTAGAACCCCTCAATGCGCAAAATGTGACATTACCCATTTCTGTGCCTTTTACCAGAAAAACAACAAGGGATGAGCCTCGTCGAAATCTTAGCCATTATTGCCTCTTTAGCCGGTGTGTTTCTTAGTATGGCTAAGAAAAGCTCGGCATGGATTTGCAATATTCTTGCATCAGGACTTTATGGCTATGTTTTTGGCCAAAATGGGCTCTACTCAGATATGGAATTGCAGGGATTCTTCATTTTAATGGCGATTTATGGCTGGTGGACTTGGTCTCGTTCAGAGCAAAATTGGAAACCTGAAAGAGCGTCTAATTTTCAACTTATAGGAGGGTTATCGATAGCGCTACTTTTCGGTGCCGGATCTGGATTTTTACATTTGAACTATTTCCCTTCCGTAAGTTTCCCTTTTTTAGATGCCAGTTTAACTGGCTTGAGCATATATGGAACCTGGCTAGCGACACAGCGAAAAATCGAAAACTGGCTCGTCTGGATTTTGGTCGATATCGCTTACGTAGGAATGTATGCCACGAAAGAATTATGGGGGACAGCTGCCCTCTATTTGGTCTTTATTATTTTAGCCATAAAAGGCTATCTAGACTGGCTTAAACCCCTGAAAAACAGGGATTAAAAAATTTGTCACAGATTTTATCCGTTATATTACCTTATTCCAATCGAGCTAATTATATTTGTGCCCTATTACAAAAAATCATATTTTAGATTATGGCGAACGAAGAAAAACAAAGATACTCTGCCGAAGAATTAAAGGAGTTTGAACAGATCATCAAAGCGAAGTTAGAAGACACCCAAGCAGAATTAAAATATTTAAGAGAAGCGTTAAGTAAGAAAAATGATACAGGAACAGACGCAACTTCCGGAAACTCGAAAGTAATGGAAGATGGAGCTGATACTGCCGAAAAAGAAAACTTAAATCAATTAGCTGTGCGCCAGCAAAAGTTCGCAGTTAACTTGGAAAATGCATTAATGCGCATTAAAAACGGGACTTACGGAGTTTGTATCGATACAGGTAAGTTAATTTCCAAAGAACGTTTACGCTTAGTACCGCACACACAACACTCGATTGAAGCGAAGTTAAAGCAAAAATAAAATGGGTTTTTTCGAAAACAACCGCCTAGTTGAATTGATAACTAACTATCTCAAAACACAATTTGAGATCATCAAGTTAGATATTCAGGAAAAACTGGAAGAAATCTTCATCCGGATTTTCAAACTTTTTCTGGTGGCGACCGGTTTCGGAATTACCTTGTTTTTTCTTCTTTTGGGTGGATCTGAATGGATTAACGAGGCCTTAGACAGCCGATTTATTGGTTATTTCATCGTTGCTGTCATCATTGGCCTAGCTAGCACCGTTCTTTTCTTATCCTTAAAACCACGCGAAAATGAGTCAGAATAAAGAGAAAAGAGAAGAATTAGAAAGCCAAGCGGCTGAAATTCAAGAACAATTAACAGAGACGGTCACCGAATACAAAAAGATAGGTAACCAGATGTTAATCGCGGGAGGAATTGTTGCGGGAGGCTATTTGCTTTTTTCGATGTTTTCTGGATCAAAGAAGAAAGGTTCTTTCGTAGGCGATGCCATTAAATCGTACGCCTTAGCCCTCGCACTTTCGTATGCAAAAGACTTACTTGTCGATTACCTAGCCTCACTAGAGGAAGAAACGGAGGCCGCGGTCACTTCAGTAGAGGAAACGACTAGCAACTGACCACTGCCCACTGCCCCCTGAGTACTACCCACTGTCCACTGTCAACTGCCCACTGTCCACTGTCCACTGCCCACTGCCCACTGTCCACTGACTACTGCCTCAGTTCTCCATCAAATAAGCCTTAATAAACTCATTAATCTCCCCATCCAGCACCGCATCCGTATTCGATGTTTGGTAATTCGTGCGGTGATCTTTCACACGGCGATCGTCTAGAACATAAGATCTGATCTGCGAGCCCCACTCGATTTTTTTCTTACCTGCCTCTACTTCGGCACGCGCGGCGTTGCGTTTATCGATTTCGATTTGGTATAATTTGGACTTCAATAAGCGCAAGGCCACCTCTTTGTTCATTAATTGGGAACGTTCTTGCTGGCAAGCGATGATGATTCCTGACGGCTTGTGCGTCAAACGAACGGCAGTTTCCACTTTGTTCACGTTTTGGCCTCCTGCCCCACCGGAACGGAAGGTATCCCAATCGATGTCCGCTGGGTTGATCTCGATTTCAATCGTATCATCCGCTAAAGGACAGATGTAAACAGATGCAAAAGAGGTGTGTCGACGTGCGTTCGAATCAAAAGGGGAAATACGCACCAGGCGGTGCACCCCATTTTCTGATTTTAAATTTCCATAGGCAAATTCGCCATCTACTTCGATGGTCACGGACTTGATTCCCGCTACGTCCCCTGGATTTTCATCCACTAGTCGTACTTTGAAGCCGTTCTTTTCTGCCCACATGTGGTACATACGTAAGAGCATGGATGCCCAATCTTGGGATTCAGTGCCACCCGCACCGGCATTGATTTCTAACACGGCGCTCATATTATCACCCTCATCAGACATCATTTTGCGGAATTCCAAAGCCTCCAGGTTTGCTTCTAGCTTTTCGCCTTCTGCATCCACTTCCGCTTCGGACGCTTCGCCCATTTCATAAAATTCCCAGATGGTTTCTAAATCACCTTGCGCACTCGCGAGTTTATCGAATCCATCCGTCCAAAACTTCAGCCCTCGCATCTCACGCATCGTGCTTTCAGCCTTGTCAGGATTGTTCCAAAATTCGGGATCCAAGGTGACGGTCTCTAGTTCAGAGATTAAATATTTCTTGTGATCGTAGTCAAAGATACCTCCTTAAAGCCTCTATTCTGGCTTTCAGGTCATTGAACCTGTCTCTAGTCATGTGTTTTTCTACTTAATAAAGTGCAAATATACCCGATTTTGTGCTAAATTGCGGCCTCATTCATTTAAATCAAGCAATAAAATGGCGCAACAATACGATTTGATCGTGGTAGGCTCAGGCCCAGGAGGTTATGTAGCAGCTATCCGAGCTTCTCAATTAGGTTTGAAATGTGCAGTAGTTGAAAAAGAATCCTTAGGCGGTATTTGCCTAAACTGGGGATGTATTCCTACGAAAGCCCTTTTGAAATCTGCCCAAGTTTTCGAATACATCAAGCATGCTGCTGATTACGGAATTACCGTAAAAGGCGCTGAAGCTGACTTCACTAAGGTTATCTCCCGTTCTCGTGGCGTGGCGGATAGCATGAGCAAAGGCGTTCAGTTTTTGATGAAGAAAAATAAGATTGACGTGATTATGGGTTTTGGAAAAATCCAACCTGGTAAGAAAGTCGAAGTAACTGATGCAGACGGTAAGAAAACCGTTTACGAAGGAAAAAATATTATGATTGCAACGGGTGCGCGTGCGCGTGCATTGCCTAATGTGCCTATCGATGGCGAAAAGGTGATCGAATACCGCAAGGCGATGAGCTTAGAAAAACGTCCGGATTCATTAGTGATTATCGGTTCTGGTGCGATCGGCGTTGAGTTTGCTTACGTGTATGCAGCGATGGGAACGAAAGTAACCATTGTTGAATTCTTACCTAACATCGTGCCGGTAGAGGATGAGGATGTTTCCAAAGAATTAGCGAAGCAATACAAGAAAATGGGTATCGACATCTTGACTTCATCGAGCGTGGAGTCAGTGGATATCAAAGGAAAAGGTTGCAAAGTGAGTATCAAAACTCCAACGGGTAACCAAGAAATTCAATGCGATATCGTTCTTTCAGCAGCAGGTGTAACCTGTAATTTAGAGAACATTGGTTTAGAAGAAGTAGGCATTATCGTAGATAAGGGTCGTATTCCAGTGAATGCTTGGTACGAAACAAACATGCCAGGCTATTATGCGATTGGCGATGTGACTCCGGGACCTGCTTTGGCACACGTAGCCTCAGCTGAAGGAATTATCTGTGCAGAGAAAATGGCTGGTCACAAGACAGAGGCATTAGACTACACGAACATCCCGGGATGTACGTATTGCTCGCCAGAAATTGCATCAGTTGGTATGACTGAGAAAAAAGCGATAGAGGCTGGTTACGATATCAAAGTGGGCAAATTCCCGTTCGTAGCGTCTGGAAAAGCGACAGCAGCAGGAGCACGCGATGGTTTCGTGAAAGTTATTTATGATGCTAAATACGGTGAGTTATTGGGCGCGCACATGATCGGTTACAACGTAACGGAATTGATCGCTGAAGCGGTAGTAGTTCGCAAGTTAGAAAGCACTGCTTACGAGATTATGAAAA
>JACCDV010430004.1_pt1 | contig 10211 bp, 10 predicted proteins | sample 7446131 | NCBI WGS metagenome assembly JACCDV01 (sample SAMN15323448, study PRJNA562643) | freshwater metagenome | isolation source: river surface water | place: USA:Blue River Watershed | collected 2017-08-17
AAACCCGCGCCGGATAATGGCCGCATGCCCCAGGCCCGTCTTGCCCGTCCTGCCCGCCCCCGCTCGTTGTCCGCCTTCAGCGTCTGGCTGTCGCTGCCGCAGCTCATTGGCTGGGGCGCGCTGTTCTACACCTTCTCGCTGCTGATGGCCCCGCTGGAAGCCGAGCTGGGCATGACGCGCGCCGAGTCCTCTCTGGCCTTCAGCCTGGCGCTGCTGGCCGAGGGCGCCGCAGCCTATGCGGTCGGCCACTGGATCGACGCCGGGCACGAGCGGCGCGTGATGACGCTGGGCTCGCTCTGGGTCGGGCTGGGCCTGCTGGCCCACAGCGCCATCGACTCGGTCGTCGGGTTCTATGCGGTCTGGGTCTGGCTCGGGGTAGGCATGGCCGCCACGCTCTACAACCCGGCGTTTGCCATCGTCACGCGGCGTTTCGGCACCGAGTTCCGGCGCGCCATCATCACCATCACTTTTCTGGGCGGGCTGGCCAGCACGGTTTTCATCCCGCTGGTGTCGTGGTGGATCACGCTCTGGGGCTGGCGCACCAGCCTGATGCTGCTGGCCGCGCTGCAGCTGCTGGTGTGCCTGCCGCTGCACGCCTGGCTGCTGCAGGATGCACCGCGTCCGGCCGCACAGCTGACTTCTGCGGACAAGGGATCACCGGCTTCGGTGCGCCAGCACCTGCGCCAGCCGACCTTCTGGCTGCTGGCCCTGTTCATGGTGCTCACGATGGCGCTGACCTCGGCGCTGCCGGTGCACATGATCAACCTGCTGGGCGAAGCCGGTCTGGCCCCGCACTGGGTGGTGCTGATCCCGGCGAGCATTGGCGTGCTGCAGGTGTTCGGGCGCATGCTGCTGTTTGTCTTTGAACGGCGCTGGGACGTGCATGCCGCCAACCGCTGGATTCCCGCGCTTTTGCCCACCAGCCTGCTGGTGCTGGTGCTGGGGGGCTGGCACCCTGTCGTGGCTTTGGTGTTCGTGCTGCTCTACGGCATGGGCAACGGCATGATCACCATCGTCAAGGGCACCGCCATGGCGCAATACGTGAGCGCCGCGCATGTGGGCCAGCTCAACGGCCTGCTGGGAGTGCCCATCGCGCTGGCCCGCGCGGCGGCGCCTTCCATCGTCGGTCTGCTGTGGTCACCCGCTGTCGGCTACCGCTGGGGACTGTGGTGGATGGTGGCGGCCAGCCTGGGCGGACTGGCGGCACTGTGGACGGCGCAAGCCCATGCCCTGCGACACCGGCCTCGCCACTGACCTGCGCCCTCACATCGTCATCGTCTGCCCGGCCTCACCGGCACCCAACAACGGCAACTGGCGCACCGCCGCCCGCTGGCAACGGCTGCTGCGGCCTCTGGCCAGGGTGCGCATCGTGCAGCACTGGCCGGACGCACAGGCCAAGCAGGACGCCGTGATGCTGGCCCTGCATGCGCGCAAATCGGCTGCGGCCATCACCGCCTGGCATGCGCAGCACGGCACGCAGGGCCTGGGCGTGGTGCTGACCGGCACCGACCTTTACCCCGACATCACGCAGGACCCGGTGGCACTGCAATCGCTGGCGCACGCCCATTCGCTGGTGGTGCTGCAGGACCAGGCCATGCAGGCATTGCCGTTGGCGCACCGCCACAAGGCCCGCGTGATCCTGCAATCCTGCGGGTCACGCCAGACGCTGCCCAAACCCACGCGGCAGTTGCGGGTGGTGGTGGTCGGTCACCTGCGCGAAGAAAAAAACCCGCACATGCTCTGGCGTACGGTGCGGCAGATTGCACCCGATGCAGGCATCAGCTTCGAGCACATCGGCCACGCGCTCGACCCCGCACTGGCGCACGAGGCCGAGGCCACGGCGGCCACCTGTCCGCATTACCGCTGGCGGCAGGGGCTGGGCCACAGCGAAACGCTGCGCCGCATCCAGAAAGCGCATTTGCTGGTGCACACCAGCCGCAGCGAAGGCGGCGCCATCGTCATCAGTGAAGCGATCCGCAGCGGCACGCCGGTGCTGGCCACACGCATCGACGGCAATGTGGGGCTGCTGGGTGAAAACTACGCCGGACTGGTGGAACCCGACGATGCCGACGCATTGGCCCAGCGGCTGCTGCAGTGCCGCGCATCACAAAGTGATGCCGATGGCCTGCTGGCGCAATGGCAAGCACAGTGCGCTGAACGTGCGAAGCTGTTTGACCCTGCCGTCGAGCAGGCCGCGCTGCAGGCCTGGGTGGGAAGCCTGCGGGCCTGAGACCTTCAGGCCTGGCTCACTCGGCCTTGGCGCCCGACTCCTTGACCACCTTGGTCCATTTGCTGATTTCGCTGGCCTGGTAAGCCGCCAGCTCTTCGGGGCTGGAGAGCACCGCCTCCAGGCCCAGGGTCTTGAGGCGCTCGGCCACTTCCGGCAAACGAAACACCCGCTGCACCTCGGCGCTGAGCTTGTCGACCACCGGTTTGGGTGTCCCGGCAGGCGCGAACATGGCAAACCAGGTCGTGGCTTCAAAACCCGGAATGCTTTCGGCGATGGTCGGAATCTCGGGTGCAGCGGACGAGCGTTTGGCCGTGGTGACGGCGATCGCACGGATCTTGCCCTCGCGCGCCATCGGCAGGGCCGAGGGCATGTTGTCAAACATGAGCTGGATGCTGCCGCCCACCAGATCGGGAATGGCGTACTGGCGACCCTTGTAGGGCACATGGGTCATCTTGGTGCCCGTCATGGACTTGAACAGCTCGCCCGACACATGCACCGAGGTGCCCACGCCCGGCGAACCGAACGAGAGCTTGTCAGGGTTGGCCTTGAGGTAGGCCACGAACTCGGGCACGGTCTTGACCGGGACGTTGTTGTTGACCACCAGCAGGTTCGGAGCCGAGGCGATGAGGGACACCGGCGAGAAGTTCTTCACCATGTCGTAGGGCATCTTCTCGTAAAGCGAGCCGTTGATCGAATGCGTGCCCACCGTGCCCAGCACCAGGGTGTAACCATCGCCCGCCGACTTGGCCACGAAATCGGCGCCGATGTTGCCGCCCGCACCGGGCTTGTTGTCCACCACCACAGGCTGGCCGAGCTGGGCCTTTTCACTGAACAGGCGCGCCAGGATGTCAGGGGCGCCCCCTGAGGGGAAGGTGACGACCAGACGGATCGGTTTGTTGGGGTAAGTCTGCGCACTGGCAGAGGCACCCAGCGACAGGGCCAGCGTACCGGCCAGCAAGGTCAGGGCACTGCGGCGCAGAATGCTCACACGAGACAACAACACAGCCATGGAAGTCTCCTCATCAGGTGAAGTGCACAGCCTCGCGGCAGCACTTGGGCCTGTCTGTCATCCATGCGACGACTTGCGGGAAGACCCTGAACACCGAGGAGCAAGGACCGGTCCGCTCCGGTATAAAACGGCCATGCCGCCCCTGCTCTACACCTACCGCCGCTGCCCCTACACCATGCGCGCGCGCATGGCGCTGCTGCAGGCCGGTGTGGATTACGAGCCATTCGAGATCACACTGCGCGACAAACCGGCACAGATGCTCGCCGTGTCCCCCAAAGGCACGGTGCCGGTGCTGGTGCTGCCCGACGGCGTGGTGCTGGAACAGAGCCTGGACATCGTGCAGTGGGCCTTTGCGCAAACGGGCGATACCGATGGCTGGTGGGCGCGTGCGCAGAAGCCCGACAACCTGGCTTTGCAGGCAGCCTGCGACGGCCCGTTCAAACATCACCTGGATCGCACCAAATACCCCGAGCGCTTTGCCGATGCGCAAAGTCGCGATCATCATCGCGCGCAAGCGGTGGCGGTCTTGCTGGAGGCACTTGAAGCACGGCTGCGGTTGGCACCACAGCTCGGTGGGGATGCGCCCTGCGCGACCGACATCGGGATCTTTCCCTTCGTGCGGCAGTTCGCCGCCATCGACCCACCCTGGTGGATGGCGCAGCCCCTGCCTTCAGTGCAGGCCTGGCTGGCGGGGTGGCTCACGCATCCGCTGTTCGAGCAGGCGATGCGCAAGCTACCTGCGCCGACCGATCAGTCAACCGACCAGGCCCGCTGAAACAAGGCATCCAGCGACAGACGCCCCGACCCCACGAACACCAGCGGCAGCAGCATGCCGATGTAGATCACTGGCAACTTGTAGTTGCCAAAACCTTCATTGGTCAGCGCATAACCCTTGAGCAGTTCGCCCAGGCTGGACCAGGACTCTGGCCAGTGCACGCTGAGCATGGCCACCACGGTGAGCACGATCAATGAAGCCGAGAAGAAACGCGTACCCAAACCGATGAGCAGTGCAACAGCACCCACGACCTCGAAGCCGACCGCCAGGGCCCAGTTGATGTCGGCAGGAATCAGGCGGAACGGCCAGGGAAAATGGTCCTGGATGTCGGCGAACCAGTTGCTGCCGCGCAGCTTTTCAACACCGGCTTCGCCAAACTCCCAGGCCAGCAGCAGGCGCAGGCTCAGCAGGCCGATCCACAGGCCCAGCTGATCGAGTGTGTTCAAACCCTGGCGGGCACGGCGCAGTATGGGGTTCATGCTGAAGCTCCTATAACAATGCCCTGCTCGCGCAGGCTGACCAACAGCGCGTGTCCAAAACCCATCAGGGCTTGCGGGTCGGGGTGTTGCATCTCGCGGGCCAATCGCTCCAACGCCTGTCGCCCGGTCAGACCTTCATCAAGCCAGGCGAGCACACGGGCCGTGACGGCATTGATCTCGGCAAACTGCACCGCGTGCTCCGCATCGCGAAACACCACCAGAAAGGCAGGCTCGGGGCGGCGCGGCCACCAGGCCGGACCGATGCGGTGCACCGGCCAGGGGCTGGCCACGTCGATGCGCGCCGGGTTCAGGCACACGGGCCGGGCCATCAGGTCGCCTTGCGGGTCGTGTGCGGGCAGGTCTACGTCCATCACGTCGACCGCCAGCTCGGCCCATTCGTAGCGGGCCAGATCGGGCAGCCAACGCGGCAGAGGCTGCGCGATGTGCGCCTCCTGCAGGTAGCGCACGAATTCCCGCGGGATCTCGCGGAACCAGGGCGTGTGCGAGGGCCAGTCGCGGTAGAAGGTACGGCACAGCCGGCGCCAGCGGGCCTCGCCCAGCAGTTCACGGCAGACCGGAAAGCAGCTGTCCACAAAGCCGCAGACGTTGTTGAACAGCAACTCGTTGTAGACCGCCATGCGGCCTGCGGGAACGCCTGCGGGGCGGCGCGTGTGGTGCGGGTCCCGCAGGTGCTGCGCCAAAGCGCGCTGGAACTGTTGAAACGCCAGCATCAGGCCACCTGCTTGGTCGGGGATGACGAAACGCCCCAGGCTTGCTGCTGCAGGTGCGCGATTTGCGCCACCTCCTGCGTGAGCGTGGCCAGGTCGGGGATGTTGAAGTCGCGCTCCAGGCAGGTCGGCACCGGATGGTCGATGCGGGCATAGGCCTCGCGCAGCAGCTGCCAGACCGGATCGATCACCTCGCTGCCATGGGTGTCCACCAACAGCCCGTCCGCTTCCACATGGTGGCCCGCCACATGCACATAGCAGGTGCGCTCGAGCGGCAGCTGCGCCAGGTAGGCCGATGGATCAAAACCGAAGTTGCAACTGTTGACGTGAATGTTGTTCACGTCCAGGTGCAGCAGGCAATCGGCGCGCTCGACCACGGCGCGGATGAATTCGGGTTCCGTCATCTCCGCACCGGGCGGGGCGATGTAGATGGACGCGTTCTCCACCCCGATGCGCATGCCCAGGATGTCCTGCGCGCGGGCAATGCGATCGGCCGTCCAGCGCACGGCGTCTTCGGTCATGGGAATGGGCAGGAGGTCGTACAGGTGGCTGTCGTCGGCGCACCAGGACAGGTGTTCGGTGAAGAGGGTGATGCCGTGCGCGCGCATGAAGTCACGGGTGCGGCGCAGCAGGGTTTCATCGAGTGGCCCCGGCCCGCCCAGCGAGAGCGAGAGGCCGTGGCAGACAAAGGGGTAGCGCTCGGTGAAGGCGCGCAAGGTATGGGCCGAACGGCCGCCCATGCCGGCCCAGTTTTCGGGGGCGATTTCAAAGAAGCCGATGTCGGATGGCACACCCTGCTGCAGTGCCGGGATCAGTTCGCGGCGAAAGCCGAGTCCGGCATGGTGTGGTGAAAGCATGGTCATCGCAGGAAAGGGGGTTGGACCGGGTCGTGAACACCTTGTGCGAATGACACAAGGCATTCAGCGACCGGGTCAGCGGTGCATCAGGACTTCTTGGCGCCGCAAGAGGCGTCTTTCTTCTTGTCGCCGCCGCAGCTGCCTTCCTTGGCTTTCTTGTCGGCACCGCACTTGGCTTCGCCGCACTTGCCATCTTTGGCTTTGCTGGCCCTCTTGTCGGCGCCACACTTGGCTTCACCGCATTTGCCGTCCTTGGCCTTGGGGTCGGCCTGGGCCAGCTGGTAGCCCGCGTCCAGCGTTTTGGCCGCAAACGGGTTGCCGGCCGCGTGCGCGGGCACCGCCACGGCGGCGGCGAAGGCAGAACCCAGAGCCAAGGTCAACAGTGCTTGCTTTTTCATGAAAGGGTCTCCTGAATGAGTGAAGGTGAACATGGACCCCGCCGGTGGCTTGCGGATGCAAGCACCCGACGTGTCATGCTGTAATTCGGGACCTCATTCGTAAAAGTTACTTCGAAAATCAACTTTTTATTTATTTGTTGTGCCTGTAACTTTTCCGCGTCCACCAACGAATTCATGGCATGCACGAGAGCCAGAACGCGATCGAGAACCAGCTACACGCCCTGTGGCTGCAGTCCCTGCAAGGAGACAGCGCCAGCTATGAGCGGGTGCTGACCTTGCTGTCGGGCCATCTGCGCCGCTTTCTGCGAAAACGCCTGCCCCACCCCAGCAGCGATGTGGAAGACCTGGTGCAGGAAACGCTGATGGCCATCCACCTCAAGCGTCACACCTACCAGAGCGACCAGCCGCTGACCGCCTGGGTGTATGCGATTGCGCGCTACAAGTGGGTGGACCACCTGCGCGCACACGGACGTCGCGAGGCCTTGCACGAGGACATCGACGATTGGGCAGAGAGCCTGTCGGCGGACAGCGACACCGAAGCGAGCGACAGTCAGCGCGATCTGGACCAGATGCTGGCAGCTTTGCCCGCCAAGCAGCGCGCCGCGATCGAGCACACGCGCCTGCAAGGCCTGTCGATCAGTGAAACGGCGCAGTTGACCGGACAAAGCGAAGCGTCCGTCAAAGTCAATGTCCATCGGGGCCTCAAGGCCCTCATGGCGAAATGGGGAGTGACATCATGAAGACACAAGAACTGATCGGCCTGCTGGCCGGTGACGTCCAGACCGTGCAGGCGCCTGCCCGACAGCAAGTGGCACGCGCAAGCCTGATGGCGGGCCTGGTCTGCACAGCGATGCTGCTCACCCTGTGGGGCATCAATCCGCACATCCGGCAGATGACGGCGCACCCCGCCTTCATTGTCAAAATGCTCTGGCTCGCCGGTCTGATCAGCTGCAGCACTTATGGCTTGCTGCGCCTGGCTCGGCCGGGGGTGTCGGCAGGACACACCGCGGGGGGACTGCTGCTGTGCTTGCTCACCATGGTGGGCCTGGGCCTGGCGCAATCCCTGCAAGCACAGGCAGGTGCCCGCCAGGCATTGTGGATGGGGACATCCTGGCAGGTGTGCTCGGCCAGCATTGCTGCCCTGGCCTTGCCGGTACTGGCGGCCTTGCTCTGGGCGCTGCGCCAGCTCGCGCCCACACGCCCGGCCCTGGCCGGTGCGGTGGCCGGGGTGATGGCGGGGAGTCTGGCAGCCAGCGTCTACTCGCTGCATTGCACCGAAACAAGCTTTGCTTTTTTTGCGCTCTGGTATGTCGCAGGCATCGCTGCCGTGAGCGTGCTGGGCGCGCTGGGCGGGCAACGCTTTCTGCGCTGGTGAGGTCTGCTCTTTAGAGCGTTCTTTCAGAACGTCCTTTCAGGACGTCAAACCACCTTGGACAGCGGCAGATTCAGCAACAGGTTCTGCGGCTTGAGTTTGAGCAGGCCCTGCGCGTCCATGGCCAGGCCCAGGTAGACCGGTTTGCCGCGCACATCGGCACGCATGAGCTGCGGGTCGTCAAAGTGCAGGGTAAACAGGCTGATGAGCTGTTGCTGGCGCGGGGTATCGAGCGTTTGCCCTTGGTACAGGTCGTTGAGCAAGGCGGTGGCCGTCGCGTCCAGACCCACATGCCAGCGCCAGGCTGGGTCGTCGACTTTCTGCACCGGCGTGATCTGCACCGTCACACCCAGAAAGTGCTGGACCCAGCGGGCCAGCACGAGCGACAGGGCCTTGAGCCCCGAGCGGGCGTTGACCATGCTCAGCACCAGACCGTGCGGCAGCTTGTTCTGGATCTCGTGCGTCATGTCGAGCAGGAAGGCGTAGCGGCCCAGGCCCTCGCGCTGCACAAAGTACTGCTCGACATTGTCAGGGTGCAGCACCCGCACATCGACCGCCTTGAGCGAGGCACCCGCCTCCATCAGCAGACGCCCCATCTCGCCCAGGCCCGCATTGGCCTGCAGGCGGTCCAGCGTCTCGCTGTCGCCCGCGAGCACGCGGCCGTTTTGCACGGTGATGCGCTGGCGCCGAAATAGCAACTCGGCCGCGCGCCAGGTCCAGGCGTCATCGACGCCATCGAGCACATTGCAGACGATGGCCTGCACCACCAGATCGATGAAGAGCGGCGGCAGCTGGATCTGGCCGCTGTGCATCCAGGCCATGTAGGCCGATTCCAGCGAACCCGCACTTTCCACCTCGTCCCGAAAACGCAGGAACAGGGCATGGTTCTCGCGCGCGTCTTCGTCGGCGATGGCGTTCAGTTCGGTGGCTTGAACCACCTTGTTCGGCTCATCCATCAGCGCCTGGTGCAGGCGCCGCTCGGCCGCGCAGGATTCGGGCACCAGCGCCAGCTCGGGGCGTTGCAGCCACAGCCGCCAGTAGTCGAGCGTGGGCTGCAACCAGCCGCGCGCGTTGCGGCTCAGGTGCTGGTGGCCGCAGCCCGTCCAGAAGGTGGTCATGGTCTTTACAGGTTGGGCGCCAGCAGGCGCTGCAGGTCCTGCACCTGCACGCCGCTGCGCGCGGCCAGGTCCTGCACTTGGTCTTCGCCAATCTTGCCGACATTGAAGTACTGCGCCTCAGGGTGGGCGATGTAGAAACCGCTCACGCTGGCCGCCGGCGTCATGGCCAGACTCTCGGTCAGGCCCATGCCGATTTCTTCGCACTGCAGCACCTTGAACAGGTCGCGCTTGGCGCTGTGGTCGGGGCAGGCGGGGTAGCCGGGTGCGGGGCGGATGCCCTGGTATTTTTCGGCGATCAGCTCTGCGTTGGACAAGGCTTCGCCTTCGGCATAGCCCCACAGGTCGGTGCGCACGCGCTGGTGCAGGTATTCGGCAAAGGCTTCGGCCAGGCGGTCGGCCAGGGCCTTGAGCATGATGGCGCTGTAGTCGTCGTGCGCAGCTTCAAAGGCTTCGGTGCGCTTGTCGGCACCAATGCCGGCCGTCACCGCAAACATGCCCGCATAGTCCTGCACGCCCTGCGGGCCGACAAAGTCGGACAGGCAGCGGCTGGGGCGGGTCACACCATCCACCGTCTGTTTCTCGGTCTGCTGACGCAGGCCGTGCCAGGTCATGGCGCTTTGTGTTCGCGCTTCGTCGGCATAGAAGGCAATGTCGTCACCCTGCGCGTTGGCAGGGTACAGACCCACCACCGCATTGGCGGTGAGCCAGCGGCCGTCGATGATCTTTTGCAGCATGGCCTTGGCGTCGGCAAACACCTTGCGCGCCTGCTCGCCCACCACCTCGTCCTGCAGGATCGCGGGGTAGGGCCCGGCCAGGTCCCAAGTCTGGAAGAAGGGACCCCAGTCGATGTAGTTCGCCAGCTCGGCCAGGTCAAAGTTCCTGAACACACGGCGGCCGATGAACTTGGGGGCCTTGGGCGCATACCCTGCCCAATTGATCGACGTGGCGTTCGCGCGCGCCTGGGCCAGCGGCCACAGTGGCGTCTGCTTTTTGCCGGCATGCAAGGCACGCACCTTGTCGTAGTCGGCATCGAGCTCGGCCACGTAGGCGTCGCGGCCCTCGCCCAGCAACCCCTGGGCAACGCCCACGCTGCGCGAGGCATCGGGCACGTAGACCACCGGGCCGCTGTAATTGGGCGCAATTTTGACGGCGGTGTGCACGCGGCTGCAGGTGGCGCCGCCAATGAGCAGCGGAATCTGACGCTCGCGGAAGTACGGGTCCTTTTCCATCTCCGATGCCACGTAC
>JACCDV010519710.1_pt1 | contig 10211 bp, 7 predicted proteins | sample 7446131 | NCBI WGS metagenome assembly JACCDV01 (sample SAMN15323448, study PRJNA562643) | freshwater metagenome | isolation source: river surface water | place: USA:Blue River Watershed | collected 2017-08-17
AAATTTGACAAATCGATCTAATAATTTTTATGATATAGTTAGTATTAAGCTAAAATTTAGAATCTCTTTGATATTTAATAAGAGAATTTGAATGTTTAAATAATAGATGGATCAATCCTTGGGTTTCTTCTTGAGTCTGAGTTGATTACTGTGTCCACATTTTCTCTTTCTGCAGTTGGTGGCCTTGAGGGGAAGGGTGGCATAGCATTTTCTGCAAACTTTCTTATCGCAATTGAATTTTTTGGCAATAGCGGCGACAGTTGGATCCATAGCTCCTCCTCTAAGTCTGAGGACTAAATGAAGAGTTGACTCTTTTTGAATGTTGTAGTCAGATAAGCTTCTTCCGTCTTAATAAAAAGCGATGTACCTTCGAGTTGCTTGCCTGCAAAAATGAGACGTTGTTGATCAGGAGGGATACCTTCCTTGTCTTGGATTTTTCCCTTCACTGTCTCGATGGAATCAGATGGCTCCACATCGAGGGTGATGGTCTTTCCTGTGAGTGTCTTCACAAAAATTTGCATGGTAAAAAATATATATAATAATCAAGAATAATAATTAAATATTCATTTTTCATAAACCAACAATATTCTAATATCATAAAATTAATATAGTCTTTATTCTTCAAGTATTCTTCTTTTGGCTGATGTACTTTGAGGATTTTATTTTCATTATTGCCCCTTTGCTCAGGTTTAGGTTTGGCTTTATGAATTTCTTTAACTGTTAAGCCTTTAATCTTTTATCATCGTCTATGTTATACTTTGAGAATGTTTTTTATTTTGATGAGAGTTTCTCTTTACTTTTATGGAAAGATGACGATGATTTTATAAGGGATTTGCTGTCATCGTTTAATTTCTTCTTTGTAAAGGATTGAGTTGCTAAAAAGTACTTTTTTTAATTTAACGATTAGTTTCTTTATTTTATTGATTTAGAGCTTTTATTACGATGAAGACTCTCGCCTTTATTTACCTTTTACTCTTTATGCTCTGCTTTTTTAGAAACTGTAGATGATCTTTTTTACTTAAGTTAATTTTTTGATTTCTTTTCTTTCTTTACTTCTTTTTTGCTTGCATTATTCTTTTATGATCTTTCGAAGAGATCTACCTTTGAAGGAATTCTTTTCTTTTTCATTTTCTTTGACTTATCTTCATCAATCACTGTCTTTGTAGGCTAAATCTGAACTTCTTTTTGTTAATGTTTATGCTGATTAAGCGAATGGGTTGAACTTAAGTAATGATGTTTGTTCAACGCCACAAAATCACTCTATTTTGTTGATTTTTCCTTAAATTTATCATTAGAGCTAGTTTAGTTCTGCTGATCCCTAATTTCTATATTCTGATGAGGCCTTTTAATGAATGCTTGTCCACTTCTGTTTGTCGATCTCTATGCATATTTTTATAATTAATCAATCAACATCCGATAATGCTAAACTCCTGTATTGGAATTACTATTTGTTATTTATGATTTATTCGCCTATAACGAAAAATCCAAAATTTTAGTTGTTACCTTACTATATTTCTATATCTACAAATCCATCGCTCTGATATCGTTAAAGTATTCATGTTTTAGTGCTTGCTCGGCACTTATCCTTGAACTAGGATCGAATTTCAACAAATTCATTATTAAATCAATTTACTAGTTGCCACAACAGCTTAGAATTTATTTTAATGAACGCATTTTGCATCTTTTGCTGAAAGTGAATTTATTGAGGATTTATTGAGCTGAGTTAGATGGAAGTTTCTATATTTCCTTTGAGGATGGCATTCCGATACATCTCATTATAAGTTCCAACTGATCAAGTGTACTTTTCCCTGGAAAGAGAGGAGTTTTCAACACTAACTCCGCAAGAACACACCCTACACTCCAGAGATCAATTGAGTCACAACAAGTAGTAATCCCAAGTAAGCCTTAAGGTGGCCTGTACCATCTCGAAGCGATATACTCAGTCAGTACTCCATTATTCTAGCTTTACTCGGTCATCTTTAGCCGTGCCATGCCAAAATCACATATCTTTATTTATAAGTTATTGGAATTCAATAAAATATTTGAAGGCTTAATATCCCTATGAACGATTCCAGAACGATGAAGATAAGCGATCCCATGTAATAATTGATAAGCAATATACTTCCTTTGAATGGGTTGGATATCACTATTAGCTCTGAGTACATATTGTAAGTCAGTTTAAATGAACTAAAAGACAGCGTAGACATGTTTGACTTGCTGTGGAGCTTTATTAAACAGTTTATCGGTAGTCGATCCTCTATCCTTTAAATCAAAGGGAAGAGACGTCAATCTCGTTGTACTTGGTTCGTTGAAAATTCCTTTTTTATTCGAATTTATGAGATACTGCAACCGAACGATACATGGATGATCGATTTGCAAAAGATAATTAAGCTCTCGATAGGTCCTTTTGGCATCAATTAAATTTTGAAAGGCATCGATAATCTTTTTTATTGCAACGATGCTTGATGTTTTTTTATGGGATGCCTTGTAGACCACCCCATACATACCTTTACCCACTTTTTGGATGATCTAGTACTCTTTATAGATATGATAATCGAGCTCTTCCGACTATTCCATAGCGAATTTATTATAAATCAAAGTAATATTCAAATTCGCATACCCATACACAATCAGATGATAACCCTAAGCCAAAATAAATGGTTATATTGATTGTTGTATAGATTGGAAAGTTATAAAAGACACAATCAATTTTTATATTAATTTATTCTAATTTATAATGGGATAGTCTCATAGTGAGCATGACAATAAATTGAGTTATTATCAGAAGCATTTTGTATGCACAAATGATGGTCCATTTTCATTATAATCTTCTTGAGAGATCCACATATGCTCAAATGTTGAGAGCTGGCTCAAGATAGATCCTCCAAGCCAAGCAGAATTGGCCCCCATAGAATCGTTAACAAAAACTGTATATGCCGCTGGAGCGATGGCTTTCATTTATTTATTCAACCTCTCAGGGAATCCCTTAAGCATAGTCGTTCCTCCTCCCAAAGCTATCTCCCTATATAGGTATTTTCTTAGGTCTATATCACAACTTAATATTGATTCATAGCAAGTTTTATGTAATCCTTGCTAATCATTACCTGGGAAAAGCTAAGGCTGAAAGAGGATTTCACAACATTTGAATCTCTATTGACTAATAATTATTTATTAGCCATCAGGAAGTTTATAATTTTTGCTTATAAAGCTTGGATCTTTAACCATTTATGCCTCGTAATCCAAAGCAACATAGCATAATTTTTACTTAATCTATCTTGCCTTTACTTCGCAATTTTTGTATACTTCAGATTTGGTTTTTAAAAGCATATTCTTCATTTCTTAATTAAGCTGTTGCCCAGCCACCTTATTGATCCTAATAGCGTGAGGAATAGAATATCCTTAAAATACTGGCACAACATGGGCGACTCCTTCACCAATATCTATGGCAAGGCCTGTAGTTTTTCCTGATGCATACATCGTCAGAACAGTTTCAGAGCAAATATAAAGAGCAGGGCATTAGGCTTATTAGAAAATGTATTGAGCTAATTTTTATCTATCTGCTTTGTGGTTATTTGGAGCTATATAATCGAAAATGATACGTTCACTAAATAACACTGGATGATCTGATAATTGTACTTTTAGATGCTTTTATCGTTAGTGTATCCAAATTTATTTTATCGATTCCCAATATTTTGTATCTTCTTTTATCTTTCCTTCCTAATCTATCGGATTCATAAGATCAAGTATAGTCTTTTTTTCAAATGCTTCATTTCCAATATACTTTACTTCGTCTTGATAAGGATTATAAAATTTGGACTTGAGCTTGCCAAGCACAGTATGGAAGGTTATTGATGGTTTACTCTCCCCTGCAAACCCTGCTTTGCTCATATATAAGCCCGTATCATAAATTAGAGGAAGCTTCTTTTATGTCATTGTCTTTCAATATTATTTGTATTGCTATATCTTTCGACTTTATTATACATTTTAATATTAAATAAGGAGATGAAAGCAAAAGATAGCTGTCTATGCTAACCTATAATAATCATGTTTTTGTTTCATAATTCTCTATTTATATATCAAGTTCAATACTTGACGAAAATAACTTTCTATTTGTTGATTTCTTTCTTCAACAAAGTATAGGTATTGGTTTAAGGTTGATAAGATAAATTTAGTATGTTTATTATAGTTATTGGATTAATGTTGGCTCATAAATTGATTATTGATATATAAGGCGCCAAAATATGAGAGAACGAGTTCGGGACTAGCGATAAGAGTTCGAGGAGAAGGTAGGAATTGCTTTCAACGAAGGCAATAAGACCATCCTTGGTTTCTTAACCAACTTCAAAACAAGATCCTATAAAGACAAACAACACGACAACTAATAAAGAATGGCAGTTCTTTGCTTCTTCCAAAGCGAGGATGGAGAACTAGTGAAGTGCATGCTCCCCTATAGACCTTACTTCTATGTTGGCTTCGAGGAGGGAATGGAGAAAGAAGTGCAGGCCTACCTTGAATCAAAGCTGGAGAAGATAGAGTCGATTTAGGTGGAGGAAAAGGTTGATCTAGAATAGTAGAACCATCTATCAGGACGAAAGAAGCAATACCTAAAAGTAAACTTCAGAACAGTCAAAGATCTCACCAACGCTAAAGCTCCAATCAAAAGTCTCATAGACAAGCGAAGAAAAAAATAAATTAACGATGATAACCCTTTCTATGGTGGCTCAAAAAACAAAGAGCTAAGAGACATAACAGATTTCATCACAAGCATTCGATAATTCGACGTGCCCTTTCATTCTAGAGTCTGTATTGATACTGGAATTAGGGCAGGCAAATGGTTTTAAGTAGAAATCTAAGATAAAATTATTCTTAATATTCGGCCTGCGCAAGGACAGCGAGGAGTTCCATAGCTAAAAATTCTATCATATGATATTGAGACATCAAAGGATCCTCTTAAATTCCCAGATGCAGAGAAAGATTAAATTATGATGATAAGTCTAATGTATGAGGGAGAAGCCTTCCTCATCATTAACCTTGGCTACTGCGGACAAAGGGTGGAGGAGTTCGACTATGAGCCCAAGCCATAGTTTGCCTGCCATGTCACAGTATTTAACGAAATGACAGAGAAAGATTTATTGTTACGATTTGCCAGCTTCATCCAAGGCTATAACCCCAACATCATCACAACATACAATGGAGATAAATTCGACTATCCTTACGTGCAGCGAAGAATGTAGTTAAATTTCCTCAAATTCACTGCAGAAATGGGTGTATCTGATCAAGGCGGTGAATACTACGGAAGCCATATCTCCCATCTCGATTGCTACTATTGGGTAGATAGAGATGCCTTTCTGCCTCAAGGATCAAGAGGGTTGAAGGCAGTAACAAAGGCCAAGCTTAACTATGATCCTATCGAGGTTGATCCTGAAGATATGGTTTGGCTTGCTAAAAATGAAACACAAAGATTGGCTGAGTATTCCATTTCTGATGCAGTTGCAACCTACTTCCTCTATATGAAACATATTCACGGCTTTATATTTGCCTTGGCTACTATTATCCCAATGTTCCCTGACTAGGTCTTGCGCAAAGGAAGTGGTACTCTCTGCTAAAATCTTCTCATGGCTTAAGCATTCACAAGGCAAATAATTTTTCCTAATAAAAAGCTTGAAGATATTGATAAATATCACAAAGGAAACCTTCTAGACAGTTAAACCTACACTGGAGGAAAGGTTGAGTGCTTAAGAACTGGAGTTTATAGGGCTGACTTTCCCACTGATTTTACTCTATAGCCTTCAGCTTTTCAAGATCTCATAGACGAAGTATAGGAAATAATCCGTTTCGCCATCAGAATTTAACTTCCAGAAGAATCTTACGACAATATTGTAAACAAATCCTAGATCAAATAAGAGATAATTAAAAAGCTTCAAGCACTTAGAGATGTAAAGAATCCGCATAAGCACGAAACTTTCCCTTTGATCTATCATATTGACGTTGCAGCCATGTACCCCAACATTATTCTCACCAATAGATTGCAGCCTGTATCGATTGTTAATGACCAGATTTGTTCAGGATGCCTCTTCAACCAGCCTGAGAATAAATGCAAGAGATAGCTTCAGTGGGAATGGCGTGGAACATTATTTCCATTAAACTAAGGTTAATATCTGCAAATAAGAGAAAAGATTAGCTCAAAATTTTAAAGCGAAGGACCCTAACTTTAGAAAGCAATTAAAGCTTAAGTTAAAGCCTATTCTCAAAGAATTTACAAGAAGGCACATATTTAATTGACTGAAACAAGGTCTGATGTGGTCTGTATGAGGGAAAATTCATTTTATGTGGACACAGTACGAGCATTTCGAGACAGAAGATATGAGTATAAGCATTTAGCAAAAGCAGCATAAAACAAATACAAAGCTTTGAGTAAGGCTAAAGATACTGGTGGTGCTAAGGAAGCCTAGGGCCTCATGATCCTCTACGAATCTATGCAACTCGCCCATAAGATCATTCTCAATAGTTTCTATGGCTACGTCATGAGAAAAGGCGCAAGGTGGTATTCTATGTAGATGGCAGCTATGGTCACATATCTCGGATCCAATATCATCAGTGATAGTAAGAAGTATATCTAAGCAAGGATAGGCAAGCCTTTGTAGTTGGATACTGATGGTATTTGGATGTTGCTTCCTCAGGGATTTCCAGAAGATGTTAAGGTGACATTTAAGTCGGGGAAGAATCTTAAGATTTCTTATCCATGCCATATTCTTAATCATCTGATCTACGACAAATATGCTAATTAACAGTATCAATAACTTCAAAATGCAAAATAGTGGAAATACGGATATCGCAAATAGATGACCATTTTCTTCTAAATCGACGGCCCCTACAAAGCAATGATGATTCCCGCGGCAAAAGAAAAGCAAAAGACCACCCAACTTGACATCCAATAGCACAACACTCAACTGCTTAAAAAAAGATATGTGGTGTTTAATTTTAATAATAAAATCAAGTAATTCAAGGGATTTGAAATGAAGAGAAGAGGAGAGTTAAGAATTACTAAAGTGTTCCAGGAGGAGATCTTTCCCCAATATCTCCAAGGAACAACGCTAATCGAGTGCTATGCGCACTGCGCAACTGTGGCTAAGAAGTATCTGGCGATCATTCAAAGAAACGGACAAGCTATGGATACTCATTAGATATTAGACTATCTTCAAGAATCAAGAGTGCTCAGCCGAGACCTGAACGATTATGGAGCTTCAAAAGGAGTGGCTTTAAGCTCAGCAAGAAGACTAGCCTAGTTCTTAGGGCCAGAAGTAGTCAAGGGAAAAGGTGGGCTATGCTGTTACTTTGTTATCTCACGCTATCCTCAAGACCGACCTGTGGCCGAAAGGGCAATCCCAACTCAAATTTTCGACGCAGACATGGAGATCCAAAGAGAGTTCTTACTAAAATGGACCAAAGACGATGGCCTTTTGGTGGGTGAAGTAGACATAAGAAAGATTTTGGACTGGAATTATTACTTTGAGAGATTATCAACACAGATTCAAAAGATGGTTTGTATTCCTGCTGTCCTTCAAGGCATCCCCAACCCTGTCCCTGAAATCGAACTTCCAGAGTGGTTACAAAAGAAAACATTCGACATGAAGCACCATAGACAGCAAAAATTGCTGTCTTTCATCCAACCCAAGCCAACTCCTCAAAGAGTAGACCTTTCCAATAAGAAAAGATAGGTCCATTCAATATAGAAATAGCCAAGCAGCTCCTCTAACACAGTAAGCAAAAACCAACTAGAAAATATGAATTTTCACCATCAAGCAAATCAATTTTCAATGAATAGAAACTTCAAGTCCTGGCTTGGAGAGCAAAAGAAACTATGGCGATAGAGAAGGCTATAAACCCATAATGACCATCATCGTGGAGAGTTGAAATCTATTCTCCAGATCATTCCTGAGAAGACTGCAGGGAATTTCAATATCTGGTACTGGTGTGCAGGTAGGATCCAGCAGATGCTACTCACAGTTAAGAGGAGATACTACTGCAGTGGCAAAGGTACAAAGAAGGCTCCGAGGGAATAAGGAGAAGCTATTTAGATTGTAATCGACTAATAGACTTACAATAGCCAACAAAACTATTTTGTATCTTTCCTGGGACAAAAATTCTATGAGACCAAACTACCACTCATAACATCCCTCATCATGAAGAAAGGAAACCTTTGGAAAACTAATAAGCAAGCAATGACATACCAAGAAGAAGAGATTCAGGAAGTCTTTGGCTAGTATCTACCCGGAATTGATAGATCACCTATCCCCACTGTATTCCTATATCACGAGAAGGTACTCTCAGGGCGTTCTATTTGGGCTTTGAGCATCCCCAAATACCATGAATATTTCTTCCTATTTTCTGATAAATCAAAAGGGGCCATGCACGACGATCTTCACGCATTGGCCAGAAAAATTCTAAAGTCAAAGCCAGGGGCTACAGGAAACTAAAAGATATCAATATAAAATTGTAGTGATGACAATGAAGCGGCAGTCTAGATAAATAAAAAGTTATACACTTTGAGCAACCAAATAAAGCAGAAATTCATGATAGTCCTGATTGCTGAGAGCATTAAGAACATAAAAGAAATGGGAGTAAAGTATCTATAAGAAGAAGGACCAGTTTTATTGCTTGATAAGCTCATAATCGAGAATCCTTAGATATTGTAGTGGAAGAAGAAATCCCTTAGAGCAGTCCTCGAAAATGATGATTCGAGCGAGTAACTATTGAAACTTGTAAACTGGTCACGATACTCTCAAATACCACTGTGCAATTTATAAAAAGGATCCAATCTGCTTAACAACATCACTAACATTCAGCTGGGAAGGCTGTTGCATGCTGGAGACCAAATTACCTGGTGGAACGATTACAATTCTGACCTCATTACCACATACTAGTCCATGGCTTTTACAGGGAAGATAATAAATCCAGGAATATTCAACAACTATTGCATCGAGATCGCAATGGAAAATCTAGCAGTCAATACTATTGCCATTGCTGAGGATTTGGGCCTGTAGGATCGTTAAACAGCAGGTCTTGTTAACAAAAAAGCCAATAATAACAATAATAAATGGTAAACTTTGGATTAAATGACCCAGGTCAAAAAACCATTCTAGTATGTTAGAAAAATGGTGAAGTTGTGGATTAAGGAATTTGAGGAAAGCTAATCATTCTGGGCCAATGAGCTATTGAGGCATTTCCACAAGTGGGTTTCAACGCAATCCTCTGCTCTTTATGACCCATTACTGACGAGGTTGGTAAATGAACTCATGAAGAAGGTTTTCCACTTGCTCTCCAAAAGGCTCGAGCAGCTAGGTCTTCATCTAGTATATGCCAATTTTACTAAACTCCTAGTCGCCACCACCAAACATACACCTCAGGAGGCAAAGAGCTGCATTGAGTATGCCCTCAAAAAATGCGTACAGGACAACCAGAAATTGTTTAAGTATATCGGGCTAACTCCCTGCTAACAACTGTATAAAGTTCTAGCCTTTAGAGACCAGTTCAATTTCGTTGGAGTGCTTGACGATGGGAATTTCTACTATAAGCTGGAAATGGCTAACCTAATGACCTCTCAGAATGCCAAGTATTTTAAGCTGTTACTTGTTAATATTGTCCAAAGATTGGCATATTTGCAGGACGAACTTATTACATAGTTTGGAGAAAATAAGATGCAACTTTTCCTCGATTATGATAAGCTACTCCATCAAAGATTGATAAAATACCTCTAAGATTAGTTCAAGGATCTCTTCCTTGACGTACTTCGCAAACTTCATCACGAATGGTAGAAGAGCAAAGAACAAAGAAAGAATCCCCCTCAAACCGATCACTAATCCGAATAGAAGTCAGAATAGAATGAAAACTAGTCATAAGCAAACGATAGTTTCATCGATGATTCCGAGATCGAGAAGCAACCTCCGTTAATCTAAGAAGAGAGGATGGACATATAATGGAGTGATACCCATGAACTGGACATATTCGTATAGAACATCCTTTCCTTCCTGAATAGCGAGCAAACCATCAGAGACTCCCTTTATTTAATTAGAAAGGCAGCAGTCGCCTAGGTCAAAATTGAGAATTCCTTGGATTATAAAGTCACCAATCCGATCTACCCCAAATTTTAATTACCTTGCTCGAACTGCTATCTCGTCAACGAACAGCCAGGCCTTTGCGAACACTGTGGC
>JACCDV010925191.1_pt1 | contig 10211 bp, 7 predicted proteins | sample 7446131 | NCBI WGS metagenome assembly JACCDV01 (sample SAMN15323448, study PRJNA562643) | freshwater metagenome | isolation source: river surface water | place: USA:Blue River Watershed | collected 2017-08-17
CGAGCCCATTGCGATTTCTAAAAAACATGTTCCGTGACCTTGAGCAAACAACCTATTCATTGCTGAAGCAAATTTACCTGTTGTTTCCAGTATCCTTACAGAAGCGTCTAAGTGGTCTTAGACATATTATTATTCGTTTCTATGTGTCACGACACAAAAAATCCACCTGTGTCCGAATTGACCCCAAAGGAACGGGTGATCTATCATGGGCTGAGTTTAAATCTAAGGTACTCTCTGGGCAGGAGCAATATAAGGGAATTTTCATAACAGAGGCGACAATTGATTGGGATGTTCCATTGTTCCAAAGGCCGCAACACAACGCAAGTGCATTTGCAAAACTTGGCTATCTCGCGATCTACAAGACTGGAAATTTTCATTACGATACTATATCCGGGTTTAGAAAAATATCTGAAAATCTTTGGATAACAAATGATAATAAAGTAGACACCATTCGCGGGGCTATTCGCATTTTTTACAGCACTATCTGCTCTCACACTAAAGAGGATTATGCTGCCCGCAGAAAACAAGGAATTGTCGTTTACGAATACATAGACCATATTGACCCCGCTATATCCGGAGATGAGGAGACTGTGCGGCGACTGAATGATCTCAAGAATTATGTCTTTAATGGCGGGGTGGATTTTATAGTGGCTTCTGCTAAAGCGCTCTACGAAGAGGCTGTTCAAGCAGTAGGCGAAGATAAAGTTATTTTAGTCCCGAACGGCGTTGATGTCGAGCACTATCGCGACCCACGCCACAGGTACTGCGCTATTCCTGAATCGTTGTCCAGATTCAAGAATGCCTATAAGGCGATCGTCGGCTACTTTGGCGCACTTGCGCCTTGGTTATGGTTTGAAGAGATAGAGAAACTGGTAGCACTCAGGCCGGACATAGGTTTTGTCTTTATTGGGCCAGACTACCATGGTGGCTTGGCTCTACTGCCAAAATCGAAAAATGTTCTTCGGTTAGAGCCAGTTAGTTATAAGATTTTGCCCGGTTATGCGCTTCATTTTGATGTATGTTTCATTCCGTTCAAGCCAGGCGAGATAGCCCGGGCCACATCGCCGTTGAAGTTATTTGAATATTTCGCCCTTGAAAAACCAGTTGTGGTGACTTCAGATATGTTGGAGTGTGTGCAGTTCCCTGAAGTGTTGCATGGAGGTTCTGCTGAAGAGTTATCAAAGTGCATAGATAAAGCCTTAGATTTGTCTCATGATGAACGTTTCAAAAAGCGTTTAGCCAAATTAGCCGAACAAAATTCTTGGGTTGAAAGGGCCAAGAAATACGAGACTGTTTTTAAAAAATTATGAAAATTTCTATTGTTTTAGGAACTAGGCCGGAGATTATTAAAATGGCTCCCATAATCCAAGAATGTCAAAAACAGCATCTTAATTTTTTTATTCTCCACACTAACCAGCATTATTCAGAAAATTTAGATAGAATATTTTTTAGAGAATTAGAATTACCTCAACCAAAATATAGTTTGAATATTGGTTCGGGAACGCATGCTGAACAAACCGGAAAGATGTTAATTGGTATTGAAAAAATTTTAGTGAAAGAAAAACCAGATGTTGTTTTAGTTGAAGGAGATACCAATACTGTATTAGCCGGAGCATTAGCAGCGACGAAACTACACATTAAAATAGGGCATGTAGAATCAGGATTAAGGTCATATTTTAGAGAAATGCCAGAAGAGATAAACAGGATTTTAACCGATCATTGTTCTGATTTTTTGTTTGCCCCGACCAAAAAAGCAAAAGAAATTTTAATTGGAGAAGGAATTCTAAAAAAGAAAATATTTATTACGGGAAACACAATCGTTGATGCGGTTTATCAAAATTTGAAATTAGCGAAAAGAAAATCAAGGATTTTAGAAAAATTGTACCTTGAAAAAGGAAAATATTTTTTAACGACATTTCATCGGGCTGAAAATGTAGATAAAAAAGAAAAATTGAAAGGGATTTTAAATGGATTAAAATTAGTTTTTCAAAAATTTAATTTACCAATAATCTATCCAATTCACCCCAGGACAAAAAAAAGAATAAAAGAGTTTAAATTAAAAATTCCCAATGGCATAAAATTAATTGAGCCAGTTGGTTATTTAGATTTTCTTTATCTTGAATCTAATGCCAAATTAGTTTTGACTGATTCTGGAGGAGTCCAAGAAGAGTCTTGTATTCTAAAAATTCCTTGCGTTACTTTAAGAGAAAATACTGAAAGACCAGAGACAATTGAAGTAGGTAGTAATTTACTAGCGGGCACAAATTCATTATTAATTTTGAAATCTGTTTCAAAAATGATAAGCAGAAAGAGAAATTGGGAAAATCCATTTGGACAGGGCAACGTGGCTAAAAAGATAATCAGTATTATAAAGAAAAAATAAAATTTATAGGTATGAACAAAGTTTTAATCATACGTTCTAATCCTGTTGCTCCTGACCCCAGAGTTGAAAAAATCGGAAGGGCATTATTAAGAGCGGGGTACATTGTTAGTGTTATTGGGTGGGATAGAAGAGGAAATTATCCAAATAGAGAAAAAAAAGATTTTGGCAAAATAAATAGGTTAAAAATAAAAGCCAATTTTGGGCAAGGGGTCAAGAATATTGTGCCTATAATAAAATGGCAAATTAGACTAACAATCGCTTTATTAAAAAGCGATTTTGATATTATTCACTGTTGTGATTTTGATACTATAATCCCTGGGTATATAGTATCAAAATTAAAAAGGACTAAAGTTGTTTATGATATTTTTGATTTTTATGCTGACATGCTTAGAAATACGCCACCAATCTTAACTAAACTGATAAGATGGGCTGATTTGAATTTTATTAATTATGTAGATGCTGTTATTTTAGCCGATGAATCTCGAAAAGAACAAATAAGCGGAACTAATCCAAAAATACTTGAATTTATTTATAATAGCCCGGAAGATGTTTATAAACAAAAATTAGCGCAAGAAAAAGATAAAAAATTTCGTATAAGTTACATAGGTCTTTTACAGATAGAACGCGGTCTTCTTGAAATGATAGATGTTGTTTCTATGCATCCAGGGTGGGCTATGGACATCGCTGGTTATGGCGGAGACGAAGATATAATCATCAATAAAATCAAAAAACATAAAAATATAAAATTTCATGGAATAGTTGATTACAATATGTCATTACAATTAAGCGAGGAAGCATCTGTTTTATTCGCCACATATGATCCAAAAATTCCAAATCATAAGTATTCTAGTCCGAATAAACTCTTTGAAGCAATGATGCTGGGAAAGCCAATTATTGTAAGTGATAATTCTACCATGGCCAACATAGTGAGGAAGATTCAAAATGGTATAGCTGTCCCATATAGAGATAAGATTGCTTTAGAAAATGCGTTGAATGTTTTAGAGCAAGATTTAGAATTAAGAAGCGTTATGGGGAAAAACTCTAGAAAAGCTTATGAAAATATATATGGGTGGCAAATAATGGAAGAAAAATTAGTAGCTCTTTATAGGAATCTTTACGACTAAAAATAATCCTTAAAATATTAAAAACAAAATGAAGATTTTTTATTTAATAACTAAATCAGAGATTGGCGGAGCGCAGACACATGTTTATCAGTTAAGCAAGTATTTCATTGAAAAAGGAGTAGGGGTGGCAGTAATGGCTTATCCCGGGGGCTGGCTGGAATTTGAAGTAAAAAAATTAGGAGGAAAATTTTATCCGAATAGTTCTTTGTCAAACAGCCCAAGCCCAGCTAAAGCATTAAAAGCGATTAAAGAAATTAAGAAAGCAATAAATGATTTTAAGCCGGATTTAGTTGGTTGTCACAGCACAGCGGCTGGATTTTTAGGACGAATAGCTGTTATGAATAAAATTCCTACTATCTTTACAGCTCATGGCTGGGCTTTTTCAGAAGGGGTTTCTTTTTGGAGAAAATATTTTGTGATTTTGGCAGAAAAAATTGCTGGAAAATTTTGTTCAAAGATTATTTGTGTTTCGAACTTTGATAAAAACTTGGCTTTGAAATATAAAATTGCCATTCCTGATAAAATTGCGGTTATTCATAATGGAGTTGAAATTCAGCGCCTCGAAGTTGGCACTCGTGACAAGAGCGGGCGGGAAACAGAAGAGGCAAACATAAAAATTGTTTTTGTGGGCAGATTGGCCAAACCAAAAGATCCTTTGTTATTGCTCAAAGTATTTAATAGTTTATCTGCTGAATTAAAAAATAAGTGTCAAATTTCTATTATTGGTGATGGTCCCAAGCGGAAAGAATTAGAGGAATTTATTAAAGAAAATAAATTAACGGAAAAAGTGGGTCTATTGGGCAATATTCCAAGAGATAAAGTTTTTGAGTTTTTAAGAGGGTCTGATATTTTTGTTTTAATTTCTAATTGGGAGGGGTTTCCCTATACAATTATTGAAGCAATGACCTGCGGGTTGGCAATTATTGCTTCTGACGTCGGCGGAGTAAAAGAGGCCTTAGACGAACATTGCGGAATATTGGTAAAAAGGGGAGATGAAAAAGGATTTAAAAGCGCCTTAGAACAATTATTAAAAAACCCGTCTTTAATAAAAAAAATGGGCGGAAACGCGAAAAATAGAGCAGGAAAAAAGTTTTCTTTAGAAAAAATGTTGAGGGCGACAGAAGAAGTTTATAAATTAAAATAGTAAAATCATCTTATAATGCCTAAAAAACAATTTCTTAAAATTATTTTGTTTTTCGGAGATATTGTTTTAATGTATTCTGCCCTGTTTTTGGCTTTGGCTGTAAGGCACGGCGACTTTACTTTTTTACCTGGAGTCCATACTTGGATTTTTTTGGTTCACTTTTCGGTTATTTACTTCTTTTGGCTTTTAATTCTTTTTGCTTTTGATTTTTATGAGATTCTTTACATCAGAAAAGTCTTTGACTTTTGGCGAAATTTAACTCTTTTTCTTGTTTTTGCCTCTGGTTTAGCCATCGCTTATTTCTATCTTCAGCCCGAATTAGCCATTGCCCCAAAAACAATTTTGTTTTTATTTATTTTAATTTTTGGTTTTTTATTTTGCGGTTGGCGCTCTTTTTTTAGCTATATCTTAAAGCTTAAAAATTTAAAGGAAAAATTGATAATAATTGGCGACAAAAAAGAAATTGAAGAAATATTGCCTAAAATTTCGGAAAAAGGGTATGAGATTATCGGAATTATTTCTGAAATTGCTGTATTGAAACAAATTATTAAAAAAGAAAAAACTGACTTAGTTGTTTTTACCCCTAATTTTTATAAAAACAGAAAAATTACGCAGCAATTTTTTTTAGAATTACCGCCTAATTTAAATTATATCAATTTTATTGATTTTTATGAGAGCCTAACTCAAAAAGCATTTATTGACGAGATAGATGAAATTTGGTTTTTAGAAAATATTTTCAGAAAAGAAGAGAAAATTAATAAAATTCTGAAAAGAAGTTTTGATATTATTTTTTCTTTTTTAGGAATTTTAATTACTATAATTTTATTTCCATTTATTGCTTTAATCATTAAAATTGATTCTTTGGGTCCTATTTTTTATACCCAAAAGAGAGTAGGCAAAAATGGAAAAATTTTTACTTTATTTAAATTCAGGACAATGATTGCTGAAGCTGAAAAAAACGGGCCACAATGGACGGTAGAAAATGATTCTCGGATAACTAAATTTGGAAAATTTATTAGAGCGACACACTTGGACGAATTTCCTCAATTTTGGAACATCTTAAAAGGGGATATTTCTTTTGTCGGTCCACGACCGGAAAGGCCTGAATTCGTTTCTCTTCTTAAAAAACAAGTTCCTTATTATGAAATTCGTCATCTCGTTAAGCCAGGCCTTACTGGCTGGGCGCAGATTAAGTATCGTTATGGCGCCTCAATAGAAGAGGCTAAAGAAAAACTAAAATATGAATTTTATTATATTAAAAATCAATCTTTTATTTTTGATATAGTGATTATTTTAAAAACTGTTCAGACCATTTTTAGATAAAAAATAATTGGTTTTTATTTTAAAAATGTTAAAATAGAGGGTATGTATATACTAATACTTATTGCCGGGTTTGGTGGCGGAGTGGTGCGGGGATTAGTCGGTTTTACTAAACATCAGTATTCTTATAAAAATGTCGGCTTTCGTTTGCCTTATTTTTTAGGAATGATGTTTATTTCCGGCATCATTGGACTTTTATCAGCTATTGTGACTAAAGAATTGGGCATCACTTTTTTAGGAATGGATTATATTACTCCAGCCATCGCTTTTATAATTGGCTACGCGGGGGGCGATTTCATTGAAAATCTTTACAAAATTTTTCTTAAAAAACCCTTCTTATACCCCTTGTCTAAATCTAAATAATTTTTGAAAAAGAAGCATATTTTATTTATATGGATAAAAAATCTATAAAAAAAGAAGTCGCGCTGAAAAAGAACGAAAACGAAAAAACGACAGAGACCAATTTTGTGTCTCTTTGTAAAAAAATTATTTTATTTGGGACTTTTTTAATATTGTTTACTCCTTTAGTAATAAACGGAAATTTTTTGTTTCCTTTTGTGAGTCCTAAAAGTATTTATTTCATTGGATTAGTATTAATAATTTTTACCGCTTATCTTTTATTAATATCTTTAGACTCGAAATATCGTCCTAAATTAAATATTGTGTTGATATCGCTTGTGATATTTATAATTGTTGCGAGTATTAGCTCTTTTTTAGGAGAGAATCCTTCTTTTAGTTTTTGGTCAAAATACGAAAGAATGACAGGCCTCCTAATGTTACTTCATTGTTTAGCCTTTTTTGTAGTGATATCCTCTGTGTTTAAAAGTCAAAAAGAGTGGCTTAAAATTTTTGGGGTTTCAGTTTTTGTTGCTTTAGTTACAAGTATAGTATTTCTTTTTCTCAAAGTTGATGTGAATTTAATGGGGCAATTAGGGCATATAAGTCGAGAAGGGGCGTTTCTTGGCAATTCCTCTTTTATGGGCACATATTTGCTTTTTAATATTTTTTTGGCGCTATATTTATTTTTCAAAACAAAACATAATTTTAAAATTTATTCTATAATTTCTTTAGTTATACTTTTATCAGCTTTATTTACAAGTGACGCGCGAGCGGCTGTTATCGCGTTGTCTGGCGGATTATTATTATTGTTTCTCTTTTGGCTTATTTTTTGTCAAAAAGGAAAATTAAAATTAGTCGGCGCTGGTTTATTGGCTATTTTTACCGTTAGTGTTTCATTTATAGGATGGCTTGCTTTTCAACCAGGCAGTTTTATTCACGAGAAATTAATACAGATGGGCTTTAGCGCTCGATTTTTGGTTTGGGAGGGTGCTTGGCGGGGCTGGTTAGAGCGACCCTGGTTTGGTTGGGGCTTAGAAAATTTTGATTTAGTTTTAACGAGACACTTTAATCCTTTACTTTTTTTACCAGAATATGGAAGAGAAGTGTGGTTTGATAGGGCCCATAATATCATTATAGACACATTAGTTACTACTGGCGCTGTCGGACTTTTGGCGTATTTTGGAATTTTTGCCGCAGCTTTTTATCTTTTATGGTCAAGATATTTGAGGGGCAAAACCTGTTTTGTGACAGCCGGTATTTTTTCAGCCCTTTTAATTGCTTATTTTATTCAAAACCTGACTGTTTTTGATATGGTTTCCAGTTTTATGATGTTTTTTTTAGTGTTAGGGTTTATAGTCAGCATTACTTCCAAAGAGCAAGATAATTTTTTACGAAAAAATGTTAGTCATCTTAATCCATTAGTCGTGATAATTGTTTTTGTTTTTATGAGTTTTTCTTTTTTTCACTTTGTAATTCAACCAATTAGAGCTATAAATTATATAATAAGAGCGGAACGCACTATGCCGTTTTCTTCTGAAAGAATTGAACTTTATAAAAAAATTCCAGCAATATCTCCTCTTGGAATAGAGCAAGTAAGAGTTTTGTTTGCTGATACAGCAATAAATCTTGCCCACACAGAAATAGCTGAACAAGTAAAACCAGAAGGTATTGAAGCAAAATTTGATTTTTTAATTCAAGAATTGGAAAAAAATATCAATGCATCTCCTTTAGATTTTCGCTCTCATATTGTATTAGGAAATCTTTATAGTATTTATATTCAAAATAACCCTGAAAAATTTATTAGAGCGAAGGAGGTAGCAAAACAAGCAATAAAGTTAAGCCCTAATAATCCGCATGGATATTGGCTTTTGGCTCAAATTAAAGAGCAGCAAGGAGATTTTAAAGCGGCTATTGATTTGGCTAAACAAGCGATAGAAATTGAACCCAGAATTGACACAAGTCATTTTGTTTTAGTTCAAATAGCGATAATGAAGGGAGACAGATATCTTGCTTATCAAAAAGCAAAAGAGGCAATTAAAATTAATCCTGCCTGGGAGCATAGACTCAAAGAAATTTTAAATGTATCAAATCAATATTAATGCCTGTGTTTTGTAGTTTTAGACTTAGGAGTCTCCGCTTGGAATAGCAGTCTCTCTCTGTTTTTCTATTATTCCTTTCTGTAGCCTTCTCTCGTAAGTCGGAGGGGTTTAGACCCACTGTCCCGCATTCTATAAAACCTGGATTCAGAGATCGGAAGCTCGGAATGACAGCTTCCTTCTGTCATCCCTGCAATACGCAGGGATCCCAGGCCTGCGTTCTGTATTTTGCATTTCAGAAAAAGGGAACGGACATGGATTCCGTCTTTCGACGGAATGGCAACGGGAACATGGATCCCAGCCTACGCTGGGACAAGCCTGGATTCCGTCCTCCGACGGAATGACAACCCCTCTTTTTTGTCACTTATGCCTCTCTCTGTCACCCCCGCGAAGGCGGGGGTCCAGGTCCGTATTTTGTGTTCAGTCTCGTATTACAAAAGAGGGAGAAAGCCTGGTCCCTGCTCTTCGATGGAAAGATAACAAAAGGGGAAAGCTGGATATCGGCTTCCGCTGGAGGGTGAAGACTGTATTCAGAGACTAGAGGATAAAATAACTATTACCTATAGCCAATTTGTTTTAACCAACCGATATGTTCCCATTCCCAAAGTTTTTTTGCTCCAAGGAATGCAGAATAATCTTCCATAAAATCAGGAAATTCTTGTATCTCTATCTCGCCTTTAATAACGCCCCAATCGTGTTCACAGGATTTAGCAAAGCCATTTTGCCAGGGAAAATTTATTTTTTCGTTGCCCCCTTTAGTTCTTTTATTAGCTCCACATTTACGACAAGATTGATGCTGGTCCGCGCGTAGAATCCATCTTGTTGATATTTCAGGAATTTCGTATTGTAGCGGCTCCATATATGCCGAGGTTTGCAAACAATAATCGCGATATATGGCTTTTGAAGTTTTAATATCCAGTACGCCAATTTTTCCGTTTATTTCCGCTATCGCGTCAACCGTGCCGGAGTATCTTTCATTAAAATTGATAATTCTTTTTTCAATATGTTCTTTTTGAACAATAATTTTCATCTGCTCATTTATTTTGATAAACGCCTCTGTCACAGGACGAACATCTTCGGTTAAAACAGGGGAGTCACCTGCCATAATCGCCTGAATAGCTTCATGAACGGCAGTGCCTTCATCGGCTGACTTTTGTTTTATTTTTTCGCCTGCTTCATAATTTGGCAGAGAAGCATAATAGCGATAAAGCGCGGGTTTTGCTTTGATATTTATAATGCTTGTTACGCGCGGATACCAAATGTCGTTTATAATATAACCGGCGTTCACTTTAAACTCTTCAATATTTTTGTATTCCATAAGATAAACGCAATTATAAACTTTTATCGCAGTTCTGGGAAATCTGGGAAATAGAGCGTGTGGGATAAGACTTTTTATTTCGAATCCCTTTCCGTCGTTCCGTTTTTCTCTCTCTGTCATTTCGTCGTAAGACGAAATCTAGGTTTGAATTTTAGAACACAAAACACAGAATGCAGACCAGGGACCCCTGCCTTCGCAGGGGTGACGGGGAGGGAAGCAATGGCGACAAAAAGAGGGGCTGTCATTCCGTCGGAGGACGGAATCCAGGCGCCGTCCTAGCGAAAGCTGGGATCCATGTTCCCGTTGTCATTCCGTTGAAAAACGGAATCCAGGCTTATCCCAGCGTAGGCTGGGATCCAGACCTCATCTCTCTTTCTTTTTTAATCTAAATAAAATTGTGGATAACTTAGGACTTGTTATGATATAGTTCTTTATGAGATAATTATTAAAATAATAAAAGGTCATAAAAAAAAAGAAATGTTTATAC
>JACCDV010446430.1_pt1 | contig 10208 bp, 10 predicted proteins | sample 7446131 | NCBI WGS metagenome assembly JACCDV01 (sample SAMN15323448, study PRJNA562643) | freshwater metagenome | isolation source: river surface water | place: USA:Blue River Watershed | collected 2017-08-17
GTCGCCCCGGACGATGACCCAAACTTCCTTCGCGATCTGCAGCGCAAGCTAAAGAAAGACGAAGACGACCAGAAGTGACAAAAGCCAGCTCCCAATCCTTTGCGGCAGAGCTATTGGCGACCTTGGTTGCCCTAGGTGCCAAGCACCTATACCTAGCTCCCGGAGCAAGATCACAGTCGCTGGCCATTGCCGCTGATCAACTGGCTCAGGCTGGCTTGGCAGATCTCACCGTGCGGCTCGACGAGCGCTCGATGGGATTTGTGGCATTGGGTAGGGCAATGACCTCTGGCACGCCTTCGGTGGTAATCACCACGAGTGGAACCGCGGTGGCCAACCTTCACCCAGCAGTGTTGGAAGCTAAGCACAGTGGTGTGCCGATGATTTTGCTCACCGCAGATCGCCCGGCGCGACTACGCGGCAAGGGTGCGAACCAGACCACCAACCAGGTGGGGATTTTTTCCGATGCAGTTATTAACTGCATTGACGTCAGCGTTCCAGAGCTAGGTGAATTTAATGCTCGGGAACTCGCTATCGAGGCGATTGAGCTTGCCAGCTCGGAGCACCCGGGACCGGTGCAGCTCAACCTGCAGTTTCAAGAACCACTTAGCGACCTAACACCCAAGGCGAATGAGATCATCACCTTGGGGGTAACGGCAAATCCAGTCCGATCGGCAAAGTCCACATTAGAGGTGGTGGTTTCTGACCGCGCCGTTGTGGTTGCTGGTGCTGGTGCGGGAGCAGCTGCTGTCGAGTTTGCCAAGGCTGCCAATCTTCCACTTTTCGCCGAGCCGACTTCCGGCGCTCGCTATTCAGAGCAGCTTGTGGTTGATTACATCGCTGGTCTAAATGGAGAACTCGGGTCTGAGGTTGATCAAGTTTTTGTCTTTGGTAAACCAACGCTTTCTAGGCCAATCCAAAAGCTGATTGCCAATGCCAAGACCTGGGTCTGTCAAAGTGGCAGCCACGGCCACTTTGACCCGAGCGGTAGTGCACTTGGGTTTGCTGACGAGCTTGTGCCACTGGGTGTATCTCAGCAGGCATGGGTTGATGCCTGGCAGCTAAATGCCGCCTTGATCTCAAAGCGCGCGGAGTTGGCCCAGGCAGTTTGGGCGGCAACTAACGTGGATGAGCAGTTGCTCTTCGGCGCTTCGCAAATCATTAGGGAGGCTGACCGGGCTCTGCCGGCAAAGCAACTTCGCGCCTTTGCCAATCGCGGTCTGGCCGGTATTGACGGCACTGTTTCAACAGCACTGGGGCTCGCGCAATCTGGAAAGAAAACCAGAGCCCTACTTGGTGACCTCACGCTGCTGCACGATGCCAGTGGGCTAAATCTCTCTGGAATAGAAAAACTGGATGTCCAACTAATTGTCGGCAATGATCGCGGCGGTGAGATATTTAAGAAGCTCGAGGTGGCTCAGCTATTGCCTCAGGATGCGCTGCAGCGCTTGTTCCTAACCCCGCAGCAGGTTGATCTCAAATCATTGGCTCACGCTTATGGCTGGGAGTATGTTGCAGTTGATTCGGTGGGCGAGCTAACGAAGGTTTTACAGCGCTCAGGTCAGCTGCTTATTGACTATCAGCTCTAGTTTTCGAAGGCGTAGCGCACAGCGCGGAACTTCAGTTCGGTCTCCGCAAGCTCTGCCTGCGGGTCAGATTCCGCCACGATGCCGCAACCGGCAATTGCTCGCACCACGACCTGGTTGCCTTGGGTTTCGATAATGCCGCCGCGCAGGGCAATCGCCAGTTCCCCAGAGCCATCGGCAGACACCCAGCCAACTGGTCCGGCATAGCCTCCGCGGTCGTAAGGCTCGAGTTCTTCGATCAGCTCAATTGCTAGTTCGCGCGGGGTTCCGGCAACCGCTGCGGTTGGGTGAAGCTTCGCAATTACATCGAGCAGGCTGGTCGCTGGTTTGAGCTTTCCTCTAACGTCGGTGGCAAGGTGCCAAAGATCTGGCAGCGCAAGTGAGAAAGGTTGGGCATCGGCCTCAACCCATTCGCAGAAAGGCTCTAGTTCAGACACCATGGACTGCACCGCATAGCCATGCTCGTGATTGTTCTTGATTGAGTGGCTTAGGCCATCTGCAATTGCGCGATCGACATCTGGGTCGGTGCCGCGACCTGCGGTTCCAGCCAAAACGCGAGCCGATACCTCGCCGCGCTCGGCTCGCAGCAGAAGCTCCGGGGATGCTCCAAATACTCCCTCGACCTTGTAGGTCCAGCATTCCGGGTAGCGCGCTCGTAATCTGGCGAGGGGCTCTGTCAGATCAGGTTGCTGCGGCAAGACCATCTCGAGATCCCTCGAGAGCACGACCTTTTTCAGCTCGGTCTGCTCAATAGTTCTGATCGCCTTCGATACGGCATCGGTAAAGCCTGCGGGGGAGAGCTTGCCCGCTTCAAATTTGGTTGGTGCGCAAGTTTCGGCAAGGTGATGCTCTTCGGCTTCAACTTCGATTACAAAGCTTGCCTCTGGTCGAATCACATAGAGGCGCTTGGGCACCACCAGCACACTTTCGACCTGGGAGTTCTCCGAAAAGGTAATTGAGCTAAATGCCACTAGCGAGCTACCGGGAAGTTTCACGCCATCGAGAATCTCGGCTTCGGCACAAACCTCTTGCCACTTTTTAGCAAGTGAGGCAATTCGATCCTTACCCTTTGCGCTGAGGCGAAGCGCTACCCCTTGACCAATCAGGGTTTGGTTACTGCGGGCAAAAAGAAAATCTCCGGTTGGTAGGCCGGCTAGCTCAATAGGACGCGAGGTCACCTTGAGCGGCATGGAGATCCTTTACTAAGAGTTGGCTGTGAGCATCAGCAAAAGCTGGGGCTTTAGGGCCAAGCTATCTATCCTTGAGGTTAAGTCTAGGCGAGGAGTCCAATGCGAAAAGTAGTCGCGGTATTCCTTGCCCTGCCCATCTTCTTATCCCCGCTGGCTGCTTTCGCCGATGAAGACGAATCTGAAGAAAAGGGCGAACGGGAGTCTCAGGAGCAGGTGATTGGCCCGCAGGTTCACAATCCGTTGGACAGCGCACCCAAATCAGACCCGATTGATGTCTCCAAGATTGTTATCACCAATCAGACTCCGGCCGATCAATTTGTGATGGCCACGACTCCGCTAGTGCTGGCATTGGGAGCTGGATCGATTGGGCTGGTGATTTACACCTTTGTGCGGGGTTCCAAGGGCGAGGATAAAGATTAGACTGCTCTAGTGAGCAAGGCCGACCTATCCAAACAACCGCAAGCCGTATCGGCAATGTTTGACTCGGTCGCAGATTCCTACGACAAAACCAATGACCTGCTTTCCTTCGGTCAATCGCGCCTATGGCGCGGGAAAGTCGCAAAGGCCGTAAACGCTAAAGCGGGCGAGCAGGTTCTCGATATCGCCGCCGGCACCGGCACCAGCTCAATGGCATTTTTATCCGATGGCGTTCGAGTGGTGGCTGCCGATTTCTCCAAGGGCATGCTTGAGGTCGGCAAAAAGAAGTACCCCAAGCTGGAGTTTGTCTTTGCCGATGCCATGAAGCTGCCTTTCAAAAACGAAGAGTTTGATGTGGTGACAATGAGCTTTGGGCTGCGCAATGTGCAGGATCACAAAGTTGCGCTCGGCGAATTTCTTCGGGTGCTAAAGCCTGGTGGTCGGCTGGTGATCTGCGAGTTCTCGCACGTGCCTGGGCCATTTGGAATTTTGTATCGCTTCTACCTCAAGTACTTCCTGCCCAAGATCTCCGCACTTTTCTCCAAGAGCCCAGAGGCCTATGACTATCTAGCGGAATCCATTCAGGCTTGGCCAAAGCAAAAAGACTTGGCGCAGGATATTGCAAACGTTGGCTTTAGCCAGGTCGGTTACAAGAACCTTTCATTCGGCATCGTTGCCCTACACCAGGGAGTCAAGCGATGAAAATCACTCTGCCAAGCCAGCTGCGCAAAGTTTCTGACCGAGCCCTAATCGCAGATCTTGAAGCCCGCATGGAGATTGTCGAAAAGCGCATCGCTGAGGCAACTGCTCACACAGAGACCCTGGTGAACAAGATGTCCAGCCACCTCTCGGCTGCCGGTGGCAAACGACTGCGCCCAGTGCTAACCCTGCTCACCTCTCACCTTGGTGACCCCAAGGAAGAAGAGGTGCTGGATGCAGCGGTAGTGATGGAGATCACTCACCTGGCAACTCTCTACCACGATGATGTGATGGACCAGGCGTCTAAGCGCAGAGGTGTCGACACCGCTCACATGGTCTGGGGCAACAACGTTGCAATTCTCACCGGTGACCTGTTATTTGCCCGCGCCTCCAACATCGTCTCTGGCCTTGGCGATGATTCGCTCAAACTTCAGGCAAAGGTCTTTGAGCAGTTGGTGCTCGGCCAACTTCACGAGACCATCGGCCCACAGGATGGTCAAGACCCGCTGCAGCATTACTACGAGGTGTTGCGGGATAAGACCGGTTCGCTAATCGCGCTTTCTGCTCAGATTGGAGCCCTGGTTTCCGGAGCGCCCAAGGAATACCAAGAACCGCTCAAGCAGTTCGGCGAGAGCATCGGTGTTGCCTTCCAGTTGATCGACGACATCATCGATATTCAAAGCACCAAGGATCAGTCCGGCAAGGTTGCCGGAACCGACCTGTTGGCCGGTGTGCCAACCCTGCCGGTATTGCTGTTGGCAAACCACAAAGATGCAGCTTCCCAGGCGCTTTACCTGCAAATTCGCGAGGGCTTGGAAGAAGAAGACCTACAAGATGTGTTGGGTAAATTGCGCGCTCACGAGGTGATGGCCGAGTCGCTAGAGATTACTCACGGCTGGGCTGACCGGGCAAAGGCTGCGCTGGATCTGCTACCAGCCTCGAGCGTGAAGTCGGCACTTATTGCATTCGCCGACGCAGTTGTTGATCGGCAAGGTTAGAGGAAAGTAATTGGCAAAACTACGTTTGGCGGTAATCGGAGCTGGGCCGGCAGGTATTTACGCATCCGACTTGATTCTCAAAGCAGAGCGTGACTTCGAAGTCTCCATCGACCTCTTTGACCTGCTTCCAGCACCATACGGTTTGGTTCGCTACGGAGTTGCTCCTGACCACCCGAGAATCAAGGGCATCATTCGTGCGCTTTACGAAGTGCTGGACCGCGGCGACATTCGCTTTTTCGGCAATGTCCAGTACGGCACCGACATCACTCTCGATGACCTAAAGCAGCACTACAACGCAGTGATCTTTGCAACCGGTGCAATCAAGGACGCCGACCTAAAGATTCCCGGCATTGAACTTGATGGCTCCTACGGTGCAGCAGATTTTGTGAACTGGTATGACGCCCACCCAGACTTCCCACGCAGCTGGCCACTAAATGCCAAAGAGATTGCGGTTATCGGTAACGGTAACGTCGCACTGGATGTTGCCCGCATGCTGATCAAGCGGCCAGATGACCTACTCTCCACCGACATCCCGGACCACGTTTACGAAGGCCTCAAGGCATCACCGGTTACCGATGTCCATGTCTTTGGAAGACGTGGACCGGCTCAGGTGAAGTTCAGCCCACTGGAGCTGCGCGAAGCACTTCACGTCGAAGGTGTGCAGTCAATCGTCTACGACGAAGACTTCCAGTATGACGAAGGTTCGCAAGCCGCCATCGACAGCAACAACCAGGTTCGTGTGATGGTAAAGACCCTCGAGGACCTGCGTGAGAACCCACAGGCGCACGAGGAGCGCAGATTGCACCTGCACTTCTTCTCAGCTCCGGTTGAGGTGCTCGGTGAAGACGGCAGGGTGGTTGGCCTGAAGGTGCAACGCACCAAGCTCGACGGCACTGGAAACGTAACCCCAATCGATGAGTTTCAGACCTTCCCGATCCAAGCGGTTTACCGTGCGGTTGGATACTTTGGCTCAGCGGTTGATGAGATTCCTTTCGATTCCAAGCACGGCGTGATTCGCAACAGCGAGGGTCGCGTGCTAGCTGAGTCCGGCGAGCAGATTCCAGGTGTCTACTGCACTGGCTGGATCAAGCGCGGTCCGGTAGGACTTATCGGTCACACCAAGGCCGACGCCATCGAGACCATCTCCCACGTCATTGCCGATAAGGCGATGTGGTGGCAACCGACGCGAGCGGCCGAGGCTCAGATTCTTGAGACTTTAGATTCTCGCGGTGTGAAGTACTTGGACTGGAAAGACTGGCTCACGCTAGATGCCAAGGAGCTTTCCCTTGGCGCTCAAGACGGTCGCGAGCGCAAGAAGCTATTTGACCGCGAGGAGATTGCCTCGATTATCGAAGGCTCAAAGTAGTTGGAAAAGCTCTCCGGTAAGCGTCTTCGCAAGGCACAAATTGCGATGCTTATCACCTTCACCTTCACCGGTCACATCGCACTCAGCTCGGTGGCCTGGGTGCCGGAGTTTATTGACCGGCTAGGCGTCTCATTTGCAACCTGGGGAACCATCATCGGTTTTGGTGTAGTGGGTTCGATCACCCCGCTGTTCTTTGTCTCGCGTTTGATAATGCGCTTTGGGCCTAGAACCCTGATTCGATTTGGCAACTACTTCGGCGCGGTTTTCCTGGTGCTGCTGAGTGTCACCTCGAACCCAGCGATCTGGTTCTTTATCAACATGGGCTTCAACTTCTTCATGTCGATACTCGGTGTCTCGGTAAACGCTCACTCGGTATTACTGCAGAAACAAATCTCCAAGAACGTAATCGGTCGCTTCCATGCCGGTTGGAGCCTGGGTGCGGTTGGTGCCGCAATCACCGGTGGTTTATCCACGGTGTTTATGGACCTGCAGCAGTTTTTGATTCTGGTGGCAATTCTCAATGTCATCGTCTTTGAATTCGCATTGCGCTGGTTGCTATCGCCAACCGAGGATGGTCACCTAGAAGAGCGTGCTGCGGTGGTCAAGCGCAAGTTCTATCAGCTGCCTGCCCAGTTGGTGCTGCTCGCGGTCGGCATGATCGGAATCGTTTACCCAGAGGTTGCGGTCATCGACTGGGCAGCGGTATTTGCCAGAGATGTTTTGAATGTTGATCTGGCACTGCGCTCGCTGCCGTTTGCAGCCTTCATGGTCGGCATGATTGTCGGTCGACTCTCGATGACCAGACTCGCGGAAAAGTATCACCCGAATCTAATTGCCTCCCGAGGGGCATTTTTGGCGGCCGTGGTTTTGGCGCTGGCTGCAATTTCCGCACCGCTTCTGGCTGAATCTTCCAGCACCCTGGCCCTCGGTGTCACGATGCTGCTGTGGTTGATTGCGGGATTAGGTTTGGCTCCTGGTGCTCCAACATTTATGTCGGCAGCTGGTCACGTGCCTGGAGTGTCAACCGCGTGGGCGGTGTCGAGGCTTTCACTAATGAGCTCGACGATGTCGGTAATGGCAAAGACCCTGATGGGTGCACTTGCCGAAGGGGTGGGGCTATCGCTGGCCTTTTTCTTCCCGGTAACCCTCGCGATTATCTCTGGCCTGATCGCCCACCAATTTGCCCAGAAGGCAAAGCAGGCAGATCTAGATTCAGTTGCACCACCAACCTCACCGATGCCGATCATCGTGATTGAAGAGAGTAGGTAACCGTGACTCTTTTTGCACTTGGCAATAAGCCAATGAACTATGCCTGGGGTTCGGCTGCGCTGCTTTCTGACCTGCTGGGCATTGCAGAACCTGACTACCCAATTGCAGAGCAGTGGTTCGGCACTCACCCAACCGCTCCGGCTCAGGTTCTAGATGCCGAAGGCGGCACCCTCACGGAGCGCTTTGGGGAGCTTGGTTACCTAGTGAAGTTTTTGGCAGCAGCCAATCCACTTTCGATTCAGGCCCATCCATCAAAAGCGCATGCGGCGCGTCAGTTTCTAAACCATCACCCCTCCTACTCGGATGCCAATCACAAGCCCGAGTTGATAATTGCCATCACCGACTTCAGAGCGCTGTGTGGTTTTAGGCCAGCTGCCGAGCTCCAGGCTGATCTTGATGCTCTGGCAGCTGCATACCCGGGCTTTGAAACACTCGCCGAGACCTTCCGACTCGGCGGTTACAAACCGGCGATGCAGTGGATCTACGAATCGGATAGCCAACTGATCTTGGCCCTGGTGGCAAATGCTTCCGTTTTGGGTCGCAAGCGCGATCGCCTGATAGAGCAGCTCTTCCAGCTCTACGGTCAAGACCGGGGCATTTTGGTTTCGCTATTTATGAACCTGGTGACGCTTGAACCTGGTGAGGGCCTGTATTTGCCAGCCGGCAACATTCACGCCTACCTCGAAGGCCTAGGTGTTGAGGTGATGGCTAGTAGCGACAACGTGTTGCGTGGTGGGCTGACCTCAAAACCGGTCGATGTTCGCGAACTACTCAAGGTGTTGGATTACACAGAACTTACCCAGCCCAAGATCTCAGTGAAGAAACTAAACCAGGGCATCTGGGAGTATCCAACCAGTGCGGAGGACTTCAAGGTTTACCGCGTCGAACCTTCGGCAAGTGTGATGCTGATGGACATGGAGCTGCCCAATACCGCGATCGTGGTCTGCACCCAGGGTGAATTGACAATCTCAACCAGCAAAGACGAGACCCTAACCATCGGTCGTGGCAAGGCGGCATTTGTGGCAGATGCGAGGCTGTTTTCGGTGACCGGAAACGGCACCGGATTTATTGCTCTTGGCTAGCGGAAGTTAGTGAACTGAACGTCGACCTCAAGGTCGGCACCGCGAAGCAGTGCCATGGTCTCTTGCAGGTCGTCTCTGGACTTTGAGCTTACGCGCAGCTCGTCACCCTGAATCTGTGCCTTTACGCTCTTTGGCCCCTGATCGCGAATCAACTTGGAGATCTTCTTGGCATTCTCCTGGTCAATACCGTTTTTCAGCGAGCACTCGATGCGGAACTCTTTGCCCGAAGGGTATGGCTCACCGGCATCCAGTGACTTGAGTGAGATTCCGCGCTTGATCAGCTTGGTCTCAAAGACATCAAGCACGGCAAGAGCTCGGTCCTGGGAGTTGGCCTTAATCATGACCTTCTCACCGCTCCAGGCGATTGAAGCATCGGTGCCCTTGAAGTCGTAGCGCTGCTCGACTTCCTTTGCTGCCTGGTTTAGGGCATTGTCTGCCTCTTGGTGGTCAACCTTGGAAACTACGTCAAATGAAGAATCAGCCATGGGGCAAATTCTAGCTAGTTGCCTGGCGCGCTGTTGAAGAACGCACCACCAACTCGATAGGCCAGGTAGTGAGCTGCTCAATGTTGGTAAGCATTTTCTCGTCACCAGATTCCAAGATGTCGACCAACATATCTGCTCCTCGAGCACCCTGAAGATTGGTCTGCTGGTCAATGGTCGAGAGTCCATAGAACTCACCCATTGGGTGACCGTCCATCGCAATAACGCTGATGTCCTGCGGCACTCTGAGCCCTAGGTCACGCGCTGCCTGAATCGCACCAAAGCCCATCTCATCGGATGCGCAATAGAGCGCGGTTGGAGCATTTCTTGGATCGCCCAACATTTGCTTCGCAGCAACATATCCGCCACCAACTGTGAAGTCGGCCTCAACCACCCACTTCGGATCAAAGTCCAAATTGGCATCCAGTAGCGCTTCCTGGTAGCCGGTGCGGCGCAGGTAGGGCTGGTGGAAGTCCATTTCGGTGGCAGGGGTTCCGGAGATCATTCCGACCTTGCGGTGACCGAGTGATATCAAGTGCTGAGTGGCTAGCCGCCCGGCACCCTCATCGTCGATAGAGATTGAGCGGGCGCCGGGGATTGGACCACCGATGCCAACGATCGGCTTTTGCAGTTCGCTCAGTCGCTTGAGCTCAGACTCAGAGAGCTTGACCGCAACGGTGAGCACGCCATCAACGCGCTTGCGCAAAACCAGGTCTTCAAAGACTCGCTTACGGGAGGCCGGTCCGCCCGAAAGACTGTAAAGCGTTACATCGTAACCACGATTTACCAGTGCGTTCACCGCACCATCCAGCACCGCTGAGAAGAACCAGCGGTCAATGTATGGCATCACTACGCCGATGTTCTTCGATCGTCCGGTGGCAAGGGTGTAGGCGGATGAAGAGGCGACGTAGCCCAGTTCCTGAGCGGCTTTCAGCACTTTTTCGCGGGCTCGAGCCGAGACATGGCTCTTGCCATTTAGTGCTCTAGAGACCGTCGCAGTTGAGACTCCTGCGCGCTCAGCGACCTCGATAATTCCGACCATAGATAGAAACTGTAAAGCTTTACAATCTTTGCCGCTAGTTTGAGCGCGAAAAATGGGCTATTCTTTTGCATCGCGTCCTA
>JACCDV010616253.1_pt1 | contig 10205 bp, 8 predicted proteins | sample 7446131 | NCBI WGS metagenome assembly JACCDV01 (sample SAMN15323448, study PRJNA562643) | freshwater metagenome | isolation source: river surface water | place: USA:Blue River Watershed | collected 2017-08-17
GGGATGTGGTCGCGGATCCAGCCCAGCATGTTGACCATGCCGTGCAGGGCCCCCGTCGGCGCGTTGCCCGGACCGCGCAGGTCGGGCATGGCGTGGAAGGCGCGATAAAGGTAGCTGGAGCCGTCGATCAGCAGCAGCGTGGGTTTGGCCGATTCAGGGGCCGAAATGGGATCCGGGGCACTCATGCCCCGGATTGTGCCGCCTGTCGCCGAGCTGTCAGCGACCAGCAGAGAAGGAATCAGGCCGGCCGGATCAGAACTCGGCCATGGCGCCCACGGACAGCAGGTACTCGCTCTTGCGCCCCTTGAAGATCACATCGGCGTTGGACAGCAGCTTGATCTCGTTGGTCAGGCGGAAGGCCAGGCCAGCACCGAGGTAAGGTGCGGTGAAATCTTCCTTGACTTCGGACAGGCGACCGTTGAGCAGCGTGCGCTCGTTCTTTTGCTCGACGCGCGCGAAACCGACGCGGATCTGGTTGGTGAAGTCCTGAATCAGGTCGACCTCCCAGTTGATGCCGACGGTCCAGGCATTGGTCTTGCGCGTTTCCAGCGTGTGACCTTCTCGCGTGGCGACCGCACCAACGTTGACACGGTCGCGCTTGCCGAAAATGAAGTAATTGACTTCAGCGGCCAGACCGGGGGTCAGGCGCTTGGCCGCGAAGACCTTGCCGCTGAACACAGCGCGATCGCAGGATTCGTCGCAATGCCAATTGTTGATGCCAAAGCCGGCGGTGGCACCCACGTAATAACCAAAGGGCGGATCAACCGGCTTCAACTCCTGCGCCTGGGCAGAAGCGCCCGCCGTCATCAGCAACGCGGCGGCGGTGGAAACAAGGGAAGAAGACAGGCGGGAAGCAGTCGCGTTCATGATGACAGGTGTTTCCTCGGTATCGGTTTGAAGGGCTGAGCCACCCCCGCGGCCATCGATGCGGAGGGGATGACAGAATCTGCGTGAGTCTGCCACACGGACTCCTACAATCGCGGGCTTGGCCAGACCGGAACCCTGAGGGTTTACGCGAAAATCCCCCGGTCCATCCCCGGATCCAAGGCCCTGCTCCACCGTCGCCCAAACACCCTTGCCATGGCCGTTTTCACCGAAGTTCCTCCCGACGAAGCCGCCGCCCTGCTCACCAAGCTGAACCTGGGCACCCTGCAGTCGATGCAAGGCATCAACTCCGGCATCGAGAACACCAACTACTTCGTCGGCACCGAGCGCGGCGACTACGTGCTGACCCTGTTCGAGCGCCTGAGCTTCGAACAGTTGCCCTTCTACCTGAACCTGATGCAGCACCTGGCCACCCACGGCATCCCTGTGCCGGCGCCTCAGGCCGACGCACAGGGGCACATCCTGCACACGCTGCAAGGCAAGCCAGCCGCTGTGGTGACCCGACTGAAAGGGCGCAACCAGCTGTCGCCTCAGGCTGCCGACTGTGCCCAGGTCGGGGCCATGCTGGCGCGCATGCACCTGGCCGGCCAGGACTACGCCGAGCAGCAACCCAACCTGCGCGGCCTGGCCTGGTGGGTGGAGACGGTGCCCGTGGTCAGGCCCTACCTCACACCCGAGCAGGCCACGCTGATCGACTCCGAGCTGCGCTTCCAGCAGGAATTGGCCAGCAGCGCCGAATACGCCGCATTGCCCAGCGGCCCCGTGCACGCCGACCTGTTCCGCGACAACGTGATGTTCGACGGCCCCACGCTGTCGGGCTTTTTCGACTTCTACTTCGCCGGCTGCGACACCTTCGGCTTCGACATCGCGGTGTGCCTGAACGACTGGTGCATCGACCTGGCCACGGGCGCCCTCGACGAAGCCCGCGCCCAGGCCTTCGTGAGCGCCTACGACGCCGTGCGCCCGCTCACCGAGGTCGAGCAGCGCCTGCTGCCCGCGCTGCTGCGCTCGGCGGCCATGCGTTTCTGGCTGTCGCGCCTGTGGGACTTCCACCTGCCCCGTGACGCCGCCATGCTGCAGCCGCACGACCCCGCGCACTTCGAGCGCGTGCTGACCCTGCGCCGCAACCAGCCCTGGTCCTGGCAGCGAGCCTGCGCATGAAGCTGCGCATCAACCCCGCTTCACAAGGCTTCGCCTGGGCGCGCCAGGGCTGGCAGGTCTGTGCCCGCCAGCCCATGGGTTACGCCGGCCTGGTCGGCATGGTGATCGCCGGGGCCCTGCTCATGGCAGGCCTGCCGCTGATCGGGCCGCTGCTGGTCGTCGCTTTGATGCCGCTGGCCTGGATGGGCTTCATGCTGGCCACCCGCCGCGTGATGATGAAAGAGCGCCTCGCGCCCGGCGTTTTGATCGAGGCCGTGCGCGCGCCAGACAGCCCTCGCGCCGCCTTCGCCCGGCTGGGTTCCGCCTACGTCGCAGGCACCTTCCTCGTGATGCTGCTGGCCCAGTTGCTGGGACCTGGCGCCGAAGCCCTGGCCGAAGCGTTGGAGAAGGCGCAAGACGCCGATGAGGTCATGGCCGACCCGCGCGTGGTGCAAGACATGGCCTGGCGCCTGGGCCTGACCTGGCCGCTGTCGCTGCTGTTCTGGCACACCCCGGCACTCACGCTGTGGGCACGCCTGCCCCTGGGCAAGGCGCTGTTTTTCAGCGCCGTGGCGTCATGGCGCAACCTGGGCGCTTTCGTCGTGTTCGGGGTCACCTGGCTGCTGGCCATGATCGGCCTGGCCGTGCTGACCCGCGTGTTGCAGCAGGTCATCCCCTTTCCCGCCCTGGCCAACATGCTGACCTTCGCTGGCGTGCTGTGGCTGGTCTCGTGCTTTTATGCCTCGTTGTACTTCAGCGTGGTCGATTGCTTCGAGGGCCCCGGGCAGGACGGCACCGACGCCCCCATCGAGCCCGATCAACCCGATCAGGCAGCCTGACCCGCCAGCGGCAACTCAGTGCGTCAGGCGCTGCACGCCGTCCAGCGGGCAGGCGTAGATCGCGTTGCGCAAGGCCGCGATGGCCTCGTAGCGCGTGAAGCTGCGGCGCCAGGCCAGCACCACCCGGCGCGTGGGCACCGGGTCTTCGAACGGGATGTAGACGATGTGCGGGTGCGGCTCGCGCGGCACCGACAGCTGCGGCACCACCGTCACGCCCATGCCCGCGGCCACCATGTGCTTGATGGTTTCGAGTGACGAGCCTTCAAAGCTCTTGCGGATGCCTTCGGCGTTGCTCGAAAAGCGCGCGAACTCGGGGCAAACCTCGAGCACGTGGTCGCGGAAGCAATGGCCCGTTCCCAGCAGCAGCATGGTCTCCTTCTTGAGCTCTTCGGCGTTGATGAGCTCGTGGCTGGCCAGCGGGTGGCTGCGCGGCACAGCCACCAGGAAGGGTTCGTCGTACAGCGGCGCCAGCGCCAGGTTGGTGTCAGGGAAGGGCTCGGCCAGGATGGCGCAATCGAGCTCACCCGAGCGCAGCATGTCCAGGAGCCTGGCGGTGAAGTTTTCCTGCAGCATCAAGGGCATCTGCGGCACCTCGGCGATGGCATTGCGCACCAGGTCGGGCAGCAGGTAGGGGCCGATGGTGTAGATCACGCCCAGGCGCAGCGGGCCGGCCAGCGGGTCCTTGCCACGCTTGGCGATCTCCTTGATGGACTGGGCCTGCTCCAGCACCGATTGGGCCTGGCGGATGATTTCTTCGCCCAGCGGCGTGACGCTGACTTCGTTGCTGCCGCGCTCGAAGAGTTTGACGTCGAGTTCTTCTTCGAGCTTCTTGACGGCCACGGACAGCGTCGGCTGGGACACGAAACAGGCTTCGGCGGCACGCCCGAAGTGGCGCTCGCGGGCCACGGCCACGATGTAGCGAAGTTCGGTCAAGGTCATGCCGGCATCTTAAGGCAGCCCTCCTGCCCGCTTCGCCACGCCCTGCCCTCGCCTGGCTCAGACCACGTCGTCCCACGGCCGCGACAGGCGCACCGCGCCATTGATGATGCCCACCATCGAATAGGTCTGCGGGAAGTTGCCCCACAGCTCGCCGGTCCGGGGTGCGATGTCTTCGGACAGCAGTCCCACGTGGTTGCGGCAGGCGAGCATCGCTTCGAAGATCTCGCGCGCCTGCTCGGTGCGACCGATGCGTGCCAGGGCATCGATGCGCCAGAAGGTGCAGACATTGAAGGCCGTCTCGGGCCGACCGAAGTCGTCGGGTGCCTCGTAGCGGCGCATGTAAGGGCCGTCGCACAGCGCGGCTTCCAGTGCCGCCACCGTCGACACGAAGCGCGGGTCCTGTGGTTCGATGAAGCCCACCTCGCACATGAGCAGCACGCTGGCATCGAGGTCGCGTCCGCCAAAGCTCTCGACAAAGGCCTGACGCTCCGGGTTCCAGGCCAGCGCCAGGATCTTCTCGCGGATGGCCTGAGCACGCTGCGACCAGTGCGCCACGCGGTCGCGCTGCCCGATCGCCTCGGCGATCTTGGCCAGCCGGTCGCAGGCCGCCCAGCACATCAGGGACGACGAGGTGTGCACGCGTGAGCGCGTGCGCAGCTCCCACATGCCGGCGTCGGGTTGGTCATGCAGCAACCAAGCTCGCTCACCCATGCGCTCGAGGATGGCAAAGTCGTGCACGTCGGCGCGCCGGAAAAGCCGGTGGTCATGGAAGGATTGGGCCGCGCCCAGCAGGATGTTGCCGTAGACGTCGTGCTGGAAGTGTTCGTGCGCCTGGTTGCCCACGCGCACCGGCCCCATGCCGCGGTAACCGGCCAGGTGCGTCAGGGGCTGCTCGGGCAGGTGGGACTCCAGGCCCAGCCCGTACAGGGGCTGCACGTGGCCATCGGCGACGCCGCGCACCACGTCCTGCAGCCAGCGCAGGTAGTCCTCCATCGTGCCAACTTCGGAGAGGCTGTTGAGCGCCCGCACGACGAAGAAGGCATCGCGGATCCAGCAGTAGCGGTAATCCCAGTTGCGCTGACTGCCCGGCGCCTCGGGGATGCTGGTGGTCATGGCAGCCACGATGGCGCCGGTCTCCTCGAACTGACAGAGTTTGAGCGTGATGGCCGCCCGGATGACCGCTTCCTGCCACTCGAAAGGCAGCGCCAGGCGACGCGTCCAGTGGCGCCAGTGCAGGCAGGTCTGCTCCTCGAAATCGCGGGCCGTGTCCTCGATGCCGCCCCCCAGTGTCTCGTCCGGACCGAGCAGGAAGCTGACCGGTCCAGCCAGAGAGAACCAGGTTTCATCGGCCACATAGGTCAGCGGTGCGTTGGTGGTCACGCGCAGCACCCAGTCTGGCGCCACGAAGCGCAGGTGGTGGCTGCCCCGGGTGCGCACCGGCTCGACCTCGCCCCAGCGGGCCTTGGGCCGGATGCGGATGCGAACGCGCGGGTGGCCTCCGATGGGCTTGATGCGGCGCACCAGCTGTGCGGGCCGGAAAGTGCGATCGCGCACGACGAAGCGCGGAGCGAAGTCCGCCACCTCGACCCCTTGCCCCTGGTCGTCGAACAAGCGCGTGCGCAAGATGGCGGTGCCCGCGTCGTAGGCCTGCTCCCAGCGCTGCAGGCCCTCGACCTCGACCTCCATGAGGCCGTCGTGCCCGATGCCACCCGCCGAATCGAGCAGCGCGTTGAACACAGGCTCGCCATCGAAGCGTGGCATGCAAGCCCACACCATGCGAGCCCGATCGTCAACCAAGGCACTGATGCTGCAGTTGCCAATCAGCCCGAGGTTCAACGAAGCTTGGCGATCAAGGGAATCCTTTGTCATGAACGAACGCTCCTGGTTGTCAGAAACGGAAGGTCACAGCTGTGACATCGACTGCCAGCGTATTTGAGCAAAATGCATTGCGCACCATGTGAGTGATGCCGCCACAGACAGAAGGGTCATCGATGAACACCTTTCGCATGCAGCTGCGCTTTCTGCTGCCGCTCGTCGCCACCATGCTGGTCACGGCCTACCTGGCCCTGCCCCTGATGGACAAGCTGATGTTGCACTGGTTCTCTCGCGACGTCACCCTGCGCGGCTCGCTGGTGGCCAACAGCATGTCCGATGCCATCGAGGAACGCCTGTCCGACGACTCCACGCCTCGCCTGCAGGCCCTGTTCGATCGCGTCATGCAAGACGAGCGGCTGGTGGCCATCGGCCTGTGCGTCGAGGGAGATGCCCCCCTGGTGCGCACCGCTGCGCTGCCCAACAGCGTCACCTGCGGCCAGTTGCGACAGGCCTCCTCGCACGACCCCGCCCGCATGCAACTGGACGGAGGTGGTGTGCAGGTCAGTGCCTACCCGATCCAGGACCGCCTGGGCCAGCACCTGGCCGACCTCGTGCTTCTGCACGACATGAGCTTCATCGAGCGCCGCAGCAAGGACACCCAGCACTACCTGCAGCTGCTGCTCGCCGGCCTGGGCCTGATCATCGCGCTCATCACCATGGTGGTGGCGCAGCTCACCTGGCGCGGCTGGATCGCCGGCGCACGGGCGCTGCTCAGCGGCGAAGGCCTGATCACACCACCCACCCTGCGCAACGCACCCGAGCTCGCCCCCCTGGCAGTGGACCTGCGCGCACGCCTGCGCAACCTCGAAGACGAATACCGCCGAGGTCTGGGCCCCGAAACCGAATGGACACCCGAGCGCCTGCGCTCGCTGCTGAAGTCACAGCTGCGCGGCGACGAGCTCATCGTGGTCTCCAACCGCGAGCCCTACATCCACGAGCAGGGGCCGAACGGCGTGATCCTCAAGCGCCCGGCCAGTGGCCTGGTCACCGCCGTCGAGCCCGTGATGCGGGCCTGCTCGGGCACCTGGATCGCGCACGGCAGCGGCAGCGCCGACGCCCAGAACGTGGACGAGCACGACCGCGTGCGCGTGCCGCCCCAACAGCAGGACTACACCCTGCGGCGCATCTGGCTGAGCCCCGAGGAAGAACAGGGCTACTACCAAGGCCTGGCCAACGAGGGCCTTTGGCCGCTGTGCCACGTCGCCCACGTGCGGCCGGTGTTCCGCGAGTCGGACTGGCAGCACTACCGCGCCGTCAACCAGCGCTTCGCCGATGCGGTGGTGGCCGAGGCGCGCAGCGACGACCCGGTCGTGCTGGTGCAGGACTACCACTTCGCCCTGCTGCCGGCCATGGTGCGCGAGAAGCTGCCGCGCGCCACCATCATCACTTTCTGGCACATCCCCTGGCCCAACCCCGAGTCCTTCGGCATCTGCCCGTGGCGGCAGGAGCTGCTGCGCGGCATGCTGGGCAGCACCATCCTGGGCTTTCACACGCGCTACCACTGCAAGAACTTCATCGAGACCGTGGACCGCTACCTTGAGGCCCGCATCGAGCACGAACACTCGACCATCTCGCATCAGGAATGCGACACGCTCATCGAGAGCTACCCGATCTCGATCGCCTGGCCCACGGACGCCGAGCGCCTCAATTGGCCCGACGTCGCCACCTGCCGCGCCCAGGTGGGCCAGAAGCTGGGGCTGCCTGCCCACCACCGCATCGTGCTGGGCGTCGACCGTTTCGACTACACCAAGGGCATCCTCGAGCGCCTCTTCGCCGTCGAGCGCCTGCTCGAGCGCCACCCCGAGTGGATCGGACAGGTGAGCTTCATCCAGGTGGCCGCGCCCACCCGGGGCGCTTTGGAGGAGTACCGCGAGTTCCAGCAGCGTGTGCAGCGCGCAGCCGATCGCATCAATGCGCGCTTCTCTCACGACGGCATCGAACCGGTGCGACTGCTGGCCGAGCACCACGACCCCGATCAGGTCAACGTGCTGTACCGGGCCGCCGACGTGTGCGTGGTCACCAGCCTGCACGACGGCATGAACCTGGTGTGCAAGGAGTTCGCCTCGGCGCGCGACGATGAACGCGGGGTGCTGATCCTCAGCCGTTTCGCGGGGGCGGCGCGCGAACTCCAGGAAGCGCTGATCGTCAACCCGTACCACGTGGAGGAAACAGCAGAAGCCCTCAACCGCGCCCTGAGCATGCCCGAAGCCGAACAGCGCGAGCGCATGGCCAGCCTGCGCATGACCATCCGCGAGGCGAACGTCTACCGCTGGGCCGGTCGCATGCTCACCGACGCGGGCCGATGGCGGCTGCGTGAGCGCATCGAGGCCCGCCTCAAGCAGCACCAGACCATCGCCTGACACCGCCCCCGCAAACCCGCCACGAAGTACCCGCCATGAAGCACCTCTTTTCTCGCGAAGGACAACAAGCCATCGACACCGTGATGGCCGGCCGGCCCCTGCTGGCCTTCGATTTCGACGGCACCCTGGCACCCATCGTCGCCAGGCCCGATGACGCGCAGGTGCCACTGAGCCTGCGGCTGCGACTGAGCCAGTTGGCCGAGGCCTTGCCCACCGCCGTGGTCACCGGCCGCAGCGTGGCGGACGTGCGCCACCGGCTGGGATTCGCGCCGCATTGCGTCATCGGCAACCATGGCGCCGAACCGCCTGAAGACTGGTTGGTGGACCATGCCTCCGCGAGCTGGCATGCCAGCCTGGATGCAGCCCGCGCGCTGCTGCGCGAAAACCAGTCCGCGCTCGACCACGCAGGTGTGCAGCTCGAAGACAAAGGCCAGTCGCTGGCCCTGCACCACCGCCTGGCAACCGACCAGGCCGGGGCCCTGAGCCTCATCCATGCGTTGACCCTGGCCCTGCCCAAGGATCTGCGGACATTTGGCGGCAAGTGCGTGGTCAACATCGTCTCAGCGACCGCTCCTGACAAGGGCGACGCCGTCAATCACCTGGCCCAGTTGCTGGGCTGCCAGCACGGGGTGTTCATTGGCGATGACGTCAACGACGAGCCCGTGTTCCAGAAGGTGCCGGCCAGTTGGTTGACCGTGCGCATCGGCCGCGACGACGCGATGTCAAGCGCCCGCTTCTTCCTTGACAGTCACGTCGAAATGGCGCCCATGCTGCAGGAGCTGCTGAGCGCGCTCAGCCGCCACCGCTCAGCTCACCACGAGCCAGCAGCGCCGCCCCCAGCAGACCCAGGTCAGGGTTGAGCACGATGTGCACGGGCCACGATGAAAGCATCGCCTGATAGGGCCCGGCAAGCCTGAAACCGCGCATGAACGAGCCTTGCTGCATGCACTGCGGCCAGCGAGCCGCCAGCCCCCCGGCCAGGAAGACCCCGCCACGGGCCAGCGAGACCAAAGCCATGCTGCCAGCCGCCGAGCCGTAGGCCAGCAAGAACTCTTCGAGCGCCTGGGCCGCCACCTCGTCCTGGCCCGATGTGGCGCGCTCCATCACGTCCTTGGCCGTCAACCCTGCGAGCGCCTCGGGTGGCACGCCCAGGTCCTGCGCGATGGCCGCGTGCAGGCGCACCAGGCCCGGCCCGGAAACCACGTTCTCGACCACCACGGTGCCGCCCAGCTCGCGCCGCAGCCGCGCCATGCAACGGTCCTGCACCTCGCTGACGGGCGCGAATCGCACGTGTCCCCCTTCGCCCGGGAACACCCGGTGCAGGCCGCCCACCTGCAGTCGCCAGGCCACGCCCAGGCCCGTGCCCGCGCCGATGACCAGTTGGTGCGCGGGCCGCTGCACCACCCCCTCCTGCATGCACAGCAGGTCGGCTTCGCCCATGGCGTCGATGCCTCGGGCCGCGGCCTCGAAGTCGTTGACCAGGCGCACGGGCACCCCCCCCAACTGCTGGCTGACCTCGCGCTCATCGACCACCCAGTTCAGGTTGGTCATGTGCACGCGGCCATCGGACACGGGCCCCGCCACGCCGAAGCAGGCCGAGCGCACGCCGGCACGCCAGTGTTGGGGGAACTGCGCGGCAAAGCGATCCAGGGCGGCAGCGAGCGTGCCGGTCTCGCTGGCCAGGTAGCGCTCGACGGCCAGGATCTTCACGCGTGCCTTCACGTGAGGAACGCCACCTTGAGCAGGGGCCACCTCGGCCAACGCCAGCCGAGCGTGTGTGCCACCGATGTCAGCGCACAGGTGCATGGACCCTCCTTCTTCTTCGAAAGCCAGGCGAACCATCATAGTCAGCCCCTGCTTGAGCCCCCTCGCCCATGTCCATGCCAGGGTTCAGGCTTTCAGGTACTCGGCCTTCTGCCCCAACCAGCGGTGGATGTGGCGGTTCGCGGCCTCGGGGTGGTTGAGCAGCAGCTTCTGCGCCACCGCCTGCACACGTGCGAGCAGCCCCTGGTCTTCGTTGAGGTCCGCAAAGCGCAGCAGCGCCGCACCCGACTGGCGCGAGCCCATGAACTCGCCCGGCCCGCGGATTTCCAGGTCGCGCCGCGAGATCTCGAAGCCATCGGTGGTCTCGGCCATGGCGCGCAGGCGCTGCTTGCCCGAGTCCGAC
>JACCDV010348544.1_pt1 | contig 10202 bp, 4 predicted proteins | sample 7446131 | NCBI WGS metagenome assembly JACCDV01 (sample SAMN15323448, study PRJNA562643) | freshwater metagenome | isolation source: river surface water | place: USA:Blue River Watershed | collected 2017-08-17
ATGATAAGAAAAAAGTCCTGCGAAATGATGATCAAGCTTAATTTGCTCTTCCCTCTGCCTAAAAGTATGAGAGGGAAGGGAGGTCCTTTTAATTTACAGATCTACGTATATACTATGAATTGGGGGTAGCTAAAATTTAGGCTTAGTGTATGAAAATAAGGCTTCGATACTCCTTATTCGCTCTTAGAATCAATGCATTATTGATTGATTATCGATGATGCTCTAAATATAAGTTAATCTAATCAGTTGCTAGCAATACAGGCATTTCAAAAATCAGTACATGCTTACTCATCTCTACGAAGGGCTCAATTTGAAGATATTTTCATGGATTTAAGCTAGGCTCTTTACTCAAATAATCAATAATTAAGCCGATAAAGGGTAGATTGTGATAGCTCGAGAACGCCATTACTATCTTGGGCAAGATAAAGATACAATCCGAAGAAACTGTAGACTCTAAACCTCCTATAAAATTTGATCTCAGAGGGTTAAAAGATAATATCTAGTTAGCAGACTAAAGTAAAAATACCCAAGCATTGAGGTTTGCATTTGATAATTGGAATGAATAAAATCAAAATTATGCTTATCTCTTTCTGTAGATGGGGGAAATTCCTTTGTGGACCTATGAGACATGCCTAATCAGCTTGATCATTGGCATCTTCTTGTCAGACTTGCAGCTGCAATAGTACTTTTCGTCTTGGTTTATCCACTCAACACTTGCCGATATGTATGAGTTTAGAAAACCTTGGCTCTTTTCTATCCTCAGGATTATGTGTGAGGAGCGAGGATCGATCATCTGCGAGTGCACATTCATATGATGATAGTACTTCAAAGCATTAGACAAAGTTAAATCGCAAACTGCACATTTGAAAGGAATATTTTTATGATCTAATTTTTTTAGAAGAATTTAAAAAATAGGATCGGAATTGCTTTAAAGAGCCTTAGGCCTACCCAATCTCCCTCTTTTCGGCTTCGTTGGACGCATTTCTCCATTCTATGCTTTATTTTCTATAGGAGACTCTCGTATTTTTTCTTCGTCGTAAATGCTGCCGATAAAGTGAGAGGAGTTCTTATTTTTTAGTTCTTGGCAAACCTCAATGCAGTGTATAATGAAAGGCTAAGGCTCAATAAAATTGATCGAGCAATTCCCACAGTAGTAGCCTTAGGCTCTATATGCTTTATTAACTGCTAGCCTGAAACCATTCCACTCAATTGATTTTACTTCTCTTTTAACTTTCTTAATCTGTTTTAAAGTTGTTACCTCCTGAGTGACCTATTATTTTTTGACCTATGAGTTCACATATGATCTTCTTAATTTTATCGTTTGAGTTTTATGGGGTATCTTTTGGAGCTATTCTCTAATCTTTTTATTGTTCGATTTGTGGCTTTCTTCTGATAAAGGCAAAACAATAAAAGTGAATTTGGTAAGAAAGTGGGAACTCCCATTTTGAATCTCCCCATTATGCACGAAGAGAGAATGCTCTTTGAAGCCTGCCTTGTCTTTGAACTGCAGTTTACATCCGCATTTATACTAATTATCTTTGTTTTCGACCATAGAAATAGAGTTGCTCATCAGCATTATTTGATAAAGTATTTTTGCTAATAATAGTCAAATATTTAATCAATAAGTCTTTGTAATAGTACTGAATAATCAATAATATTAATCATTACTAAGTGAATGCGGTTAATTTATTAATAGGGATTTCGGAAACGTAGCTAATGTTTAGGATAGTCTTTAGAGATATTACCTTTTGATCTTTTTTAAGATCTGGAATAGTAACTGCATTTGCTCAAACTAATTATGATAGTAGCCAAATAATTTTATCACATAGGATCTGGAAAAATGTGTTTTTATCGGCAGTTTTTTTACTAAAGCCCTATATTTTAGGCTCAGACATAAAAAACTGATAAATATGAGCGACAGGTTTCTAGTTTCTTTTCCTTTTTACTGCAGAATATTTAATTTCTGTCTTTTAAGCCTTTAATTTATAATAATTCAGCGAATGGCAACAGATCGAAATAAAATCGTCGAAAACTACTGCTTGTAAGATTTGAAGTATTACAATCCTGACTAGAGTAAGCCGATCTTTATTAAGGTTAAGTATGGACAGCAAAACATAAAGTTTTAAAGAAGAATTTCACTTTGAAGAGGATAAAGTTTAGGGCTAATCAAAGCGAGTTAACGAAGGAAGGGGAGAGATCAGCAAAGAAATAGTAGTGGGATTACAGTAACATAATGCGGTAGAGTAAATATTGATGGATTTAGCCAATATCTTGAAACGTCTGATTAGTGAAATGTGTCCCAAATGTCACAAGATGATCAAGACATCGAACAACATTTATGTTGTTTACGATTAATTCCCAGAAATTACCCTCAAGTAATATATTTCGAAGAATTCACCCAATCGCCAATAAAGTAACTATTTCTTTAATCAGAGCTAACACTCATGCTAACACTCGCAAAAGCACTCAACTACTTTCATCTTCGCTCCATCATTTTGGTATATCTCTCGACTAACAATGTCTTTGTAAAAGATAGAAATACTGTTTTTTTTAGTGATTGGACTCTTGCTCGTACAGTGTAAAGTGAAGATAAAATTGATCCAGCATTTTTAGCAGGCGGATATGAGAGCTTGAGTAATTAGATAATTGAAGGGGGAAAATATTCTTATTGGTCAGATGTATATTGCCTTGGAACTATCTTTTAAAAAATTCTCAGGTCAGGATTTCTAGAAGAACCATCTCAAGTGGATAAAAAGATAGAACAGATGGTGTTTAAAATGCATCTTGAGAACGGACACGAACGTCCTCGATTATAGTAAATTATTAGAACTCTGCAAAACTTGGGAGGATAAATAGAAGCATAGAAAAAACACCCATAGAATAAAGAAATCAAATTGTCTTTACTGAAACCAAATAGTGGTTTTAAGATCAAGCACTCTATCAGTACACCTTAAACTAACTAATCTTCATAAAAGAAGCTCCCAATTTATCTCAATACTCCAAGGCTTCCCAAGGATTAATCTTTGTCCACTTCCTTTTCTAAGAGTGCCAAAACTGTTAAGTCATAGACCCCACAATAATAGATCATTAATATTTCCTCCACTCGCAAAATTGAATCTAAGAGATCATGTTAAATTAGTAGCAATACAATCAGTAATAGTCGCAAGAAAAAAGAATAGTAAAAGATAACTATCCAATAAATTATTAAAATTGTCAATAAGAAAAGAAATTTAGCATTTTTCATTGTTTAACTCTCATAATTTGTTATTAGTCTATGGATTTGTCCTGAGCTAGGCTTTGTATTATTAAAATATGCCCTCCTCACTTTAAAATCTGCAATTAAGGAATTGTAAAAGCACTAGAACATTTCATTAATAAAGAAATAATAAATCTTAGAGATACTTTCAAATGAGAAAGTAAAAATAGCTTCAAGTCTAGACATCCTTCGTAATAAAGTCTTAGACAATTATGATGATCAGCTGCTATAAAGATAGTTTGAAATATAAAGCCAGATCAGCGACAAATACCTCAAATAGAAAATAGTATAATTTGGTAGGGCAATGGTAGTCTATTGCTAGAAGAATATCAGATAGACTTCTTCATCAAAAAAATTGATAGATTTGCTTTTCAAGACCTACATGATTTTGAAGAAAGTAGAATAAGGAGGATATTAAAAGTTTTGGGATAAGATATACAACGCTGAATATGCATATCTTCACAATCAAGCCTACTTAAAGGACTAAAAGCAACTTGGACATCGCTATCTTAAAAGCAGAATAGCTGAGATCCTCCGTGGAAAGTGATAGTCTTTATATTTAATTTTGATAATATGGTATTGAATGAATCATATGAAGACTACGAACCATGCGATGAAGAGATAAAACAAAAATATGGGGTATATTGCGATAATGTTCTTGTTTTCTTCAATTATCACGTTCATAAACGAAATCGATCCTCAATTATGCAATAGGTACCCATTGTTGACCAAACAAGAGCCACGCCTGCAATCACTATCTTCAGGATAAAGATTTTGATTCCGATTTCTTTCAAGAAAAATACAGCTATTGCTGCCAACACAATAGGAAAAATGCAATATCCTAGCACCCCAACGCATTGAAAGAAAGAAATCTTTCCTCCAAGAAGCTTAGTATTGACTGTCACTATAAAGGATCCTCCCCACATGACCAAAAAGACGATACCGAACTCGTTGCCGTTTGAACTCATGCCCATATTAAGGATACTACATAATGAATACCTTACAGCGATAGCAAAAGGCATAAAAGCAATGGTCCCCATAAATCCCCTTAATATAAACTTTCTTACAGTTTCTGAGTTCCTTGATTCCCTAAGGATCTTTGTCCATATTAAACTTGGGAACGATGACATACTTCAGTTTGGTTAAGATGTTCTTGAGATCTCGAGACTATGTGATGAAATCGTTACAATAGTTTCGCATACTTACTCTTCGAGAGTGTCGGAATGTGCCTTAACTTATGCTTGCATGTTTCAAATATTATTATTAGAATCAACTCAATAAAATAATCAGTATTTTATGTCATAAAAGGTTCAACTATTTCTTGAGTTTTTAGTATTGCCATTTACTTTCCTCTTCATGTGTTTAGCCTTATTGACAAAAATAACGATTTTGTTCAATGGCTTGCCAAAGAAGCATATCGATTCCTTTTAACGTTTCAATGTAAAGGTTTAATTGGCTTTTGAGAAACTATTATATTGGGTCTAATTTGATTCGATAGTTAACATTCATATATAGGATTTTAGTTTTAGTTTGCCGAGAATATATCTTCAATAAATTCCTCAAGTTCACTTCGATTTATTCCCAGTTTTAATATACCACTTAAGATGGCAAGGTATTGACAACAGTGGAGTAAGGATGTGCAATCTTAATATCAACTGATTGCGGTCTAATAGGTAAAAAATCGACAACATTGTTAAATTTTTGTTTCAGCTATTATTTACGCTAGCTTCTATTGATAAAACTCACCTTAAAGTTATGCTTCTAAAAGAATCCACAAAATGACTAAGCGGTTGCTCCTGCGCCCAAAATTAATCCGTTTTTATGTTCAACATTCACCTTATTGGAGTAACATTTCTAGATTCCAAATATATCTGTATTAACTCCAATCAACTTCCTCTATCTATCTTTGTAAATGGTATTGATGATTCCATGTTTGGTGCAGAAATCTCCTTTCTTCTCAATGAATGGTTAGTTTTTAAATAGAGTTTTATAAGGTATAGTGATAGACATTCCACCGAATGAGTCATCCTGCATTTATCTTAGAGTAAAAGTTTTCGAAGATTTGGGCTATTGATATGTTGGCTTTCTCCCTTTGAGTTTAAATAGAAAGTTATGAATGTTGGGACTAAGAGATGTCTCAATGTTCTTCCCAATTAGATAATACTTCATCTATGATCTTAATTAATTTCTAGCAGAATTAATTCCTTTAATTTATTAACAATTCAGGCCATTTGATTTGTTTATAATGAATCATGGAGCAATCGTAATATTTGAAAAATTTATTGAGGAGACTCAATGAGGCAACAGAAGAATTATAGTTCAATAATGAAGGCAATAATACTCATACTATCTCAACCGTCAGATTCTAAAAAGATGAGAGCTAGAGTAATGTCAACTATCCAAAGAGATAGGATATGCATCAAGACGATTGGGATAAATAATTCTATCAGCCCAAACCCCTGCGATAATAAATTAAAGCCAGCGAAGCCATTCATTAGTTATCATTAGCAGATAATTCTAAAACATTACGCAACAATCCAGCTCTAAGATTCAATCCATCCAAAAGTAGAAAGAAGAGTGATGAATCTCATTATCGATAGTTGCCAAGTAAACGCCGCCCCACAACAAGAAGGGATAAGAAAGATTTAATTGAGGTTAGAGATAAGTTGAACGATATAGTATCTTTTTTGAACGCAAGAATTGAGTCCAATCCCGAAGTCTAGCAAATAAAGAAAGTAGTGAATATGTAAGACATTAAATCAAGTGTATCTTTCAAAAATTAATAAATAAGTAAGAATAAATAATGGCCTGACGGCAATAAGAGTAAGGATTTGCTGTATTTACCAAGATATGAGCTTAGCAATGCCAAACTAGGTAAATCCATCTAAATTCCCAATCATCCTCATCATGATCACAATAAGTAATACCTCAATTTGAAGCATTCCTTCGATAGAATCAATGATATTAATGTATCTCGCCCTGCTTCAACTTAGCACTTAAAGTCATTTAATCATTACGCCAATTATAACAATACTCAAAGAAGTAATCAGCACATAGCTCCACCAATTCATATAAGAAACTAGCAACAATTTAGCCAGCCTAATATTCAGCGAACACCAGCAATTACCGTAAATGGAAGAAGAATAAATGACTTGGCTCCTAATAGTAATAATAACGGTTTTCATGCCAACAATCGTCCCTTTTCTCAAGGTTAAACAGTAAGATACTTAAGTCTTCCCCCACCAAACATATATTCTCCTCAGAACAATAGAATAATTGCCAATCCATCTGGATTATCGTACAAACAATAGCCAATACAGATGAATATGCTGCCAATTTATCCCAATGCGCTTTCTATTGGTCCTCCGTCTTTTCGGAGAATTATTGCTTCTAGACCTCTATCGACCAAGCGAAGCAGTACTTAACCTACTCTTAATCTTCAAAAACAATAGAGATTTGCTCCCAATTATTTGCCACAGCAAGGAAGGATTGAAAATGAGAAATAACCAAGAAAGGCCGAAATTTATAAAGGCTATCTGCCGCCAAATCAACATGAGGATATGTAGAGAGGTCGACTAAAGAAAAAAGCAAATCCTAATAGCTTTTATAAACAACTTCAAAATATTCCCAATCATAGTTAAAAAAGCAATCTTGGAGAGGAAACAAAAGCGAAAGAGTAAATTTGGAATATATTACCACTACCAAAGCCATACAATCCAGTGACAAACAATATTGAAAATCCTTTTCAAAAACCAGAGCCATAAATCTCTAAGCAGAGTGTTAAACTTAAAGCATCAGCCCACAACTAATATTTAAAATCTATCGCATAGCAATCTGAGTAGAACCATCAAACAAAGAAGATATAGTCTAGCGCTAAAAGCAGTGAAAGACTAATGAGTTCTGTGAACTCTAACATGTATATTTCTAAGGTGAATAGATTTGAAGCAGGAGGTAGTACAAAATTGAAGAGAAAGGGCATTGATGTGAGTAGTAAATAGATCTACATGAGCCAATACAGTAGACATCCTTGATATTATATTGCAGTTATTAATTAATAAATATCAATGCAGTCGTTCGTCTCCAAATCTATAGTTTTTGTTCAATTTTAGCACACTGCTTTTGCTATTGGCTAACATCTTGTTCTTTATGTTGCTCTTCTTAAGTTTTGAGGGCTCCAGATCTTATTTATCGTACATTTCAGTGTTGAATCTGATTGGGTACTTCTAGGAAAGATCCTCAACCTATGAGCATCTGTTCTTCAATTTCTTCTTATCCATGTAAATGCATTTTTTCTACCGCTAGTTCGATTTGGCTGGCTTTATCAAACATTTTCCCTTGCCTATCATATTGTGGTTGATCTCTAAATTCTCAGTCTTATTAGTGCAATCGAGCAGATTTCTGTTGAGCTGGGAGGGAAGGCAACAGTCTGATTACTTTGATTGCAGTTAGTCCAGCTATTTCTATTGAGAGTGGTAATGCTTTTTGGATTTGGGTTTGAGGTAGTTAAGAATATTGAATTCTTACTTGACAAGAGTACTTTCAAACAGATTCATCGTATTATTCTTACGATGCTTGACACTTTCCTCCTTAAGTTTCTTGAACATGAGTTTGGGAGAGATGAGCAATATATTTTCGTGAGTTTCCTTAGGAGTGACAATATTCTATAGCTTTAGATTATTATTGATGTACATCTATAGATTTTTGATCCAGCTATGATTTAATATTTCCTCAGTGCTTAATCTCTTCTCAGGATTGAATTGTAGAAGGCCAGTAATTAGCTTTTTTACTTCGTCTGACAGATTTTATCCTAGCTCGTATTTACCCCTCACCATTGATTATTTTACATCTGTTGCATTCTTTCCTTTAAAAGGGGCTTGTCCGTGGAGCATCTCATACAGCAATATTCCTAATGCCCATACATCGATTCTGTAATCATACTATCCTTTGAAAAGCATTTCAGGCGCCATATATTAATAGGTCCCACAAAATGTATTTCTCTTCATCATTTTATCCTCTGCGCACCAGCCAAAGTCACATAATTTGATATTGCATACTTAGTCGAGTAATAAATTTTCTGGCTGAAATAATGGATAATTTACTTTGAGATCTCTGTGGATTATATTATTAGAGTGGAGATAATGAACTGCTTGAAGGGTTTGGGTAAAGTACTTAAAAGCTTATGACTAACTGAACGTTCCTTTTGTATTCTGATAATAGAAAAGGTTGCCTTGCTCAGCGTACTCCATAATCATATAGACGACATCCCCATCGAACACAGTATCCCAAAGTTTGATAATATGAGGATGGTCGACTTCACTGTGAATTTTGATTTATCGTTCAACAAGTTTTATTTCAGTTTCGGAGGGCAGATCCTTAAAGTTGACCTAGAGTATAATTTGCATTACCATCTTGATGGCATACATTCTGCATGTGTTTTTATGTCTGGCTAAAATGACAGAGCCAAATGATCCACTTCCAAGTTTCTTCTAAGAAACGAATTGGAACTATTTGATACTACTGAATCTTTGCTTTGATCCCGTCCGCAACATTCGAAAACGATTTAAATAATATATTCTGGCTTATTCCATATAATTATCTATCGATACAGAAATACCCATTCATTTCCCAAATATCACAAAAGCTAAGGATTCGAACTATTTTGGGGCTCAGGCACATGTTTTTATATAATAGATAAAGAAGATAAAATATGAATGAAATAGATTTCGACGAAACGTGAGAGTCCAAACTCTAAAACCAATAATCTTCCTCAATTTCTTGTTAATTTCGAATAGTTATAAAATAATTTATCTTTACTTTTAAGTGTTATTTTGTTCTTATTTGCAATAATGAAGGATAAATATAATAATAATTTATCATGAGCACTACAAGTCCGGCCAATACAGCAAAATAACAAAATGCAGGCAAAAGTCTTACTGTAGGATTCGAGCTGTAAACAAAAATAAGGCTTATTATCCAATAAGTATTAGCAGCCACTATCCGGAAGTCAATATATGGTTATTCAGACTGTCGCATTTCGGAGATAAAATTGAGAAATTCTAAGAATACTTCATCACTTTTAAAGAACGCTTCTAGACTGCATAAAGGGAGAGAATAAAACAACAATAGTAGATGCAGAAAATATAGTAGGTGCAGATAAATATTCGAAGGGATTTGAGCTTTAATGTAAATAGTATTGATATTCAGGATATACGATATAATGAGGATAAAGAGAGGGCACTTATTGCGCAAAAATAACAAAAAGATTAGCTGATGGAAATGGAGAAACAAGTGAAAACCTTACTTCGCCAAAATTAAAATATAAATTCAGAAGTAAGCAAGACCAAATCTAAATTCTTAGAATACTCAAACATTATCTCAACTCTCAAATAGTAGGTTTCTTGGAAAATTACAAAATATTTATAAGAAACTGCTTAAAGCCACACCCAGATGAAGGTATACTCTTAAAACATCAAAAACGATTATTTCAACATAAATTTAATCGTGGAGAAGCAGAAGGAAAAGTACGATGAAATAATTATAAAATACTAATAAGACACTACTTTCAAGCAATAGGTTCATAAGAAGATATAAGAGATGAACAGTTAGTTGGCTCATAGAAAATAATAGATAAAAAAGATTAGTACGAAGGTCGACGATATTTAATTTTCTTTCTTGTCCAAAATCAAAATAGCAGATAGCAAATTCTAAGCCAAAATGATTGAACTGTAGAAGAATAATACTAAATTAACCAATATCTTCAAAAAGGTAGACACTTTCAATCATGTGATTGATACTTTAAAAGAATAACTAGAAGAAGGACACAACTCCTTACAAAGAAAAATGGAATAAAATCTGAAGAAAGCCTATGATTTTACAGCAGAGGAAATCTTGAAAGTTAACAAGTAAAATATAAAACTATAGAAAAATATTGATAAGAAAATTAGTC
>JACCDV011171987.1_pt1 | contig 10198 bp, 3 predicted proteins | sample 7446131 | NCBI WGS metagenome assembly JACCDV01 (sample SAMN15323448, study PRJNA562643) | freshwater metagenome | isolation source: river surface water | place: USA:Blue River Watershed | collected 2017-08-17
AACCCCGCCTTTTTCATATGAAATATTTTTAATTCATCACTAAATCCAAGCATGAGTTAATTCAGATAATTATTAATAAATATCATTCTATTATCTGTTACTATTTTTTCTTAGATTACCAAAAGTCTTAAAATAGTAAATCTAAATTGGCTTTCTTTGATCTTTACAGGCTGATGAGCTTTTTCTTCAGCTCTTGATATATTGCGACCTCTTATTCATATTTTGACTTCCAAGAATATATTTAGGTAGCTTTGCTGCACTGATTTTAAAGGCGTAGGCCCCTTTTATAGAGACGCTTACAGTGACTATTAACCTCCTTGATGTTGTTCTCCAAAGATATTATTTTAGCTTGATGAATAGGGCATGCCATCACTGGTAAATAAATAGATAATAAACAGTAACTTCGTTTATTTATTACTTATCAGCCCAACATCAAAATTGCTAAGATATAGAGATCGAACACTATGTAATTATATAATAATGTACAAGTTCAAGATTGCGAGGGATCAACAACAGGCTACCCTTTTCACATTCTCTGCTAGTTCAATCATAGTTATATAGATAAGTCCCTAGTGATAGTCAAAGCAGCCAGACTTCAATCCACTCATCAAATTCAAGCCCAATCGCGTTTGATTTAATTCTAAATTAGGGCTACTTCTTGAATTCAATATCCACGAGAACCATGAAGACAATTCAAACTGGCCGGCAATGTAGCATAAGCTTAAGTAACAATTTGACGATGTCATTGCTGGCTAGCTTTTGCCTTTCTGTAACTTGAAAATACATATCTACATCCTTCATGCATAATCTCATGTCTGTTTGTTTTAATAAAGGTAGACTCAACAATTACGAATGCAGTTTGGAGCTGCCTGCTCATGCATGGAGTTCCTATGAAGAGGTCCATATTTCACTATCAATGGAAAAATAACTAAGAAAAAGGATAGTGCGTTTTAGACCTTAATTCCCCCTCAAGGATCATCTCTTCATAGTCAAACTGTATTGTGCCATAGGCAGCGGCTTCCTAGTGTATAAGATTCAAACAAGAACTAACAGTATTTTTAAGCAAATAGTGGTCAAGATGATAATGTTTAGAATTGCTTTTATTTGATAAGTGATATATTTTATTAATGAAGAAGTCATACGACTGGGATGTGAAGCTCTTCATCGAGGCCAACAACAAGAAGATAGAAATAGTTGCATCTATTCATACTAACATTCATAAACTAAAGATAGAAATAGCGAAGAAGCTTGGATTGTCCGTTTTAGATTCGCATATTGATCTTTATTACAAAGGAAAGTTGCTCAAGGCCACTTCAACTCTCATGCAAAATTAAGTTCAAAACTTTGCGCAAATGCAAGCCAGTATTGCACGGCATAAAATAATTGATCAATAAGCTTTTCGGGAGCTATAGAAAAAATCAGAGATCAAAGAAAAGAAAGTTAAAATGGAAGGTCTTAGTATCATCTGCAGTTGTACCAATGACCGTTGCATTAATTACAACCAAGACATTGAAATATAATATGGATTCGGAGTCTTTCCAATTCTATTTTTGACCTCTAATACAAAATGTGAGTTCTGCCCCTATAAAAGTCAATTTTTAAGACCTAGTATGCTTTGCAAGTAAATAAAAGTCAGTAATTGCTTCATGAGATTAAAAGGAAGTGAACCAGATAGAGGAGGAATCCCAGTTCCCAAGGACACTGGCTTTTCAAAAATATCAAAATAGAGAAATCTGCATGCGTTTATACAAGAAAGGCCGTGGAATATTGGAATGTAATTGATAATCAAGCACCTGTGATCTGTGAATTTATTTGATTGCTTCAATATTGATTTATAATATTCTAATGCCTGAATTTTCTATAGTGGAAAAATAGAACTTTGACAAGATAAAATACTTGTTTCAAACAAATTCTCAAGACGGGAAGACCCTCAAGCCAAAAGTACTGAATGCTTTATTAAGGAGCTGATTAAATTTGTCAATGAACTTTCCCTCAATAATTAGCTTTTTATTCGAGATTTACACTACTATTTTCCAAAGGTTGAGAAAGGTGAAGGAGTAACACTTAACTAAATGGTTAAATTTTTGGACTATATAATGGGAAACAAAGATGTGGATGAAAGTATTGAAGCATTCAAATGCTTTGATCGTAATGGAAGTGGACAAATACATGCATCAGATTTGCTCAGTGTCCTCAAAAAATAGCTCCCACCTAAAACTTATGAGCTTTACTCACAGCTCATCTCATCCTCTTTTGGCCCTCTCATCAATTATATGGATGTATTCGGATATAGTAAAAAATACAAATGATTATTGGAAAGTATATATGGGCTTAATATCAGTTCTATTGTTCAGTACAGTTACTTAATGTTTGTGAATTTGTAATCTAGTGATTAACTCATATTAACCTTATTGATTGAATATCCTGATTTGCTTTTATTCCCAATCTAATTTTATTTATTCGTAAGAATTCTATGTTTCCTCTATTAGGCTATTTTGAACTGGACCTTCTTAGCATAATCAAGATATTTATCACTAGTTTGGATATGATTGATAATGAGCGTTCTAATCATCTCATTTTATAAATTAGAGGAGAGCTGATATGATCTATTAATATTGTTTTTATATGAAAGCCTTCTGGATCTTCCTAATTTGCCCAATCCTAAGCTATGAATTTACTGTTAGAAATCTATTGAATCATCAAGCCTATCTATTTGATTTTGAAACCTGATCAATCTATCACTCTATAGTTATAAGTTGGAAGTCTTCGTAAATATTTTTTACAATTCGAGGTTTAGTTGTTGCTGAGTCAAAATTTTACTTCTTTATATGTCTTTTTTTATACACTCTGTTTAGCGCTGCAGCTTTATTGTCTTTATTTATTCTTGGCAGCTTTTGCGTGCTGAATAGTACATTTTTCTTTCTTACTATAGCAACTTTTTTTATTTTTTGCTCTGTTGCTTTTCAATATGCTTCATACGGCTCACTAAAGATACAAACTCCTTTTGCCTTTCGTATTATGATTGATTTTTCGTCTTCAAATACTATTTAAACTTATCTTATTGAATAACTGGTCTCTTTGATGGTTTCTTTTTATTGCACTATTTTATCCTTTATCGGTATATTTTGCATTTGTTCTAAAGACCTTCAACAACCCATTTAAGTTGTAAGTGTGTAATCTTTCCTTCATCCTCGTTGTTGATGGATTCAACCAATGCTTAAGCTTGTCGCTATGTTATTTAGAATCCTAAGTTTTTCAAATATTTAATCAAATCTTCACAGCATATCCACTATCTATCACAGTTGGTTAAGGCCAAGCGGCACCCCAGTAAGGAATAATCTTTTGATTGTATTAATTGATGCCTATATTCTACTAATTTCATTTGTCTATTTATCAAGTCAGCGAAAAGATGTTGGAACTAAATAAATTGTATGCTCAAAGTGTCAAGCTTTTCTTTATTGAGGGCCTATCTCTCAAGGTTTCGTAGAGTAAGTTATCTAAGTTGTAAATTTTAGCGAGGCAGTAGAAAGCTTGTAAACTCAGAGCGGCTAATTTCACCAACTTTGCGAATGTCAATCCAACTAAAAGCATAGGCTAATAATTTTCTATGGTTGGTGCCAATTATATGTTGTAAATCCTTCTCAGCAATAAATCCTTTTTGCTCTCTATCTAGAAATCTAAAAAGCTGTAAGGAGTCGAATGAAGGAATCATAGCTAGTCTTTCGCGATAACTTTATATTACTTAGTTTGTATTGATTAGCTAAACGAAAAGCTAAGCTAAAACCTTTCGAGAAGCAATTGATAGAGCATTTTATTGGTAATATGCCATTCGTTAATATTTATACTATTACTATAAAAGTACGCAAAATAAATTTAGAAAGAAAAGATTAATTCAAACAGTCACTATCATTTTACAGCATCTCAGATGTCCTACATTTTTACCTATGCTTTAGAGTATTTATTCCGCCGAAACACAACCTTATTTTGCTGAGGCGATTCATGTCCTTTCGCCGTAAAGTAGCCATTCTTTTTCGGATTAATGACAGGCTACAATTGCTATTTTCGAGGTAGAAAATTCTAAACTTTTGGCATATTCATTGTTCCCCGGAGCTCTCTTAAATTTTTCATCTCACTGAACCTGGCCTTAGAGCGTTCCTTTGGAATGAAGTGCTAGCTTGGATCTAAGCTTGTTGATCGAGGCACTTTCTAACGCTTTGTTTCCTATTATTCAGTGTTTTGGGCAGGAATTTCATGCTTGGATAGGGAAAAAGTGGAAGAGTTAAATATTTTGGTTGCCCTCAGCTCAAGTAAATTCTTTTTGGAAGCAAGGAGTTGGTTACTTTTGAGGCGATCATCAGTCTAAGTGTCTTTGCGAAGACTAAAGGTTTGAGACATAACACTGGAGCATTCCGACATGGAATCGTAGTTGATGGAGATATGTAAAGAATCAATGAGATCAGTAAAGCATGTAGTATACTTGGGCACCATAAATTTGCCCTTTTCAAGCAAAAACATCTTTTTGTATACTTTTTTGATCAAGAGTTTGAATTTGTCCTCATCGCAAGCTTCGCCAGCGTAAAACTTTAGTATCCTCTTCTTAAGAGTGATGACCAAAGTTTACAGTAATCCATTATACTTCGACTCCTGTGCTCGAGTTGCAAACCCACTATACACGCTCATAAAATTATTAATTATATATAGATTATTCAAAATAGATCATTTCATTTACGATAGCAAGACCAATCTTGAGATGAACGATTGGTTCTGTCTTGCGATTTTGATTAAGTTTAAGGGTATTAGTGATCTTACTATTCCTACACAAAATAGGGCAGTTGAGCGATATTGATCAGTTTACGAATCTATTCAAGGTTTTCATCAACATTCTATTCTTCACTTGCCTTCTTCATCTATTTTCTATTTGCTTCGATAAAACTGAACAGCTATTTTTGAAGGGAATTTGAAGTTGATGCAACGAGATACTTATGAATAGCATTATGCTTTATCTTCTCGACTTAGATGAATTATATCATCTTGTCTCCATTACGTGCAATAAATTTCTCATACAATAGACGAGCTTGCTAAATCGGTATGATTTCATCTGCAACTGAATGCATCAGAAATACTCTTCCACTTACGTTGGCAATATAGTCTATGTTGGCAAAGTGGTCATCCTTGAATTTTATATTAGTTTAGTATTCATCATAAAACATGCACGATATCGATCCAATAGGGCACTGCAAAATGCAAGCTTTTACTTTGTATTTGGCAGCGTTTACAATGGTTGGAAATGTTCCAAGACTGAAGCCCCATAGAATTACTTGTTATAAAGGCCTTTGAAGCCAAGCTAATACTAGCTAAAGGTCGCGGCAAATAACATCTTCTCCTACATGTGGCTTTTTAGATTAGCCGTAGCCAGTAAAATCAAAGCAGACATATTCTGCCTTGACTTTTCTTGCCATATGATTTACAAATCTTAAAGAATCCCCAAGATCTGAAGAGTTTCCATGGACATAAACGATGCATGGTACTTTTTAGCTTTATTAGAATTTGATTGGATACAGCCTGACAACTGGAGTACTGTTATTTTCTGTTTCGAGAATCTAAACCTGAGTTCTGTAGAAATCAGGAGCAATGTATAACTAGTTATCGACGAATATATTATTCACTCCCTTTATATTTTGTATTGAGTAGGCTTCATCTTGAATTAAGTACTTGAAGGTTTTCGCCGAAATACAAATTTTTACAGGACTATCGAATGCAGTCCCAACATTTTAATTAAGCGAACTTGGAAAGGGCTATCCAAACTTTCTCGATTGTCGTTTGCCCTGGCTTTCTTCCTCCCTTAGCATCCCCCGCAAAACATCTGACTATGTTTATAATTTATCGTATAATTTTATTACATCTAGCTCTACGCATAAACAAATGTAGCAAATCAAAATATTTGATTGTTATTACTATTTGCAATACGCTTAAATGTTGATTAATTGAAGTAAAAATAAGTGTTCTAAAATAAAATTATTAAATTAGGTGAATGAGTAGCAAAATCAAAGCAGCCATTCGGATTCGTCCCTTTCTCAAGACTTAAATACAAAACGGCTATGCCAATAGCTGCATTCGATCTAACAAATCAAAAGGAGAAGTGTAGGTTTTGGATGGGCAGGTTCATAGGAAGTTTAACTTTGATTACATTTTTGACTAAAACAGCAGTCAAAACGATGTCTATGATGAATGCAAAATAGACCATCTAATCGAAAAGGCCTTGAAAGGATATCATGCCACTATCTTTGCATATGGACAGACTGGATCGGGAAAAACCTATACCATGCATGGAGATTAGCTTCTATAAGGAACCATACAAGGTATCATACCCAAGCTCTTCAAAAGACTGTTCTAACAAATTGGCGCTTGCAAACAGCGTAATTTTATTGTCTCACTATCATTCCTGCAAATATACAGTGAGAGAGTATACGATCTGTTAAATGCAGCTGGAAACGCTAAGGCTGGCAATCAAGGACTCAGATTAAGATGGAATAAAGATGAGCAATTTAGCGTTGAGAATCTTTTTGTATTTTAGTGTCAAAACTAAGAGGACTTAATGCATTTCTTCAAGGCTGGGCTTAAAAACCGTATCAATGCGTCGCATAAACTGAACCTACAATCTTCAAGAAGTCATTCTATTCTAACTCTAAGAATTGAAAGCTTCGATCCCTTTGACCAAAACAGCCTCCTTTCAAGCAAAATATAACTTGTTGATTTAGCTGGGTCTGAAAGGATCGGCCTCACTGGCACATAGGGAAAGCAAGCAAAATAAAGTATCGATATTAATAAATCTTTGTTTACCTTAAGACAAGTTATATCAGTACTTGCTGATACAAGCAAAAACAAAGGCAAGGAAAAATAAAAATCATATGTTCCCTATAGAGATTCAAAGCTAACGTCTATCCTTAAGCAATCAATCGGAGGAAATTCTTATTGCCTTATGATTGCTTGCATCAACCCACACGATTTCTTTCTCGATTAAAATCTATCAACCCTCACATACGCAACCAAAGCTTCCTTTATTACAAATAAGCCAACAGTCAATGATGATCCTCGCTCTAAACTAATTTCTGAGCTGAGAGAACAGATTAAGAATCTAACAGGCTAGTTGAGTAGGGCGAATGAGCACATCGAACTAATCAATAATATGCAGAACTCACAGCAGCATAGGATGAACTTTCATCATTAGCATCAAGAAGGATTGAGAAAAACGAGCCCTTAAAAGCAAGTTCAAGGTGATCAGTTCTCATAGAGGTTAATTTAAAGTATCAATATGGTACGCTAGCTTCTCAAAAGCAACAAATAGTTAAGGGAAAAGCTTGAACAGTCCAACCAAAGAAACGACCAAAAGGACCTATAAATATTCTAACTGTCGAAAGAGAACTAAATGCTAAAAGAAAAACATAACCCAGCCTTTACTGAATAATACTCATAAATGCCTGTTTCCAGCTTTACTCAAAATATCCGCAACGAACCGTTAAAACGAAGACAGTATATGACGGCAAGAGGAGGAGGTGGATCACAACTGCAGCACCACAACACTGAGCATTTACTTCCAGGATCATCTAACATGAACATGGGAGGCAGCGCATTTGCTATATCAAATGGAAACGCTAAAAGTAACTTCAACTATTGGAATTCAGTGTAAATCAACCAGTATTATATGAACTAACGGGGAGTTGACTCAGTGCCTACCAACTTTAGCAGAAAATAAGTAGTGACTTCTCATTAGCGCAGACAGTCAGGCTCAAGAGCATTTTCAACCAATGAGAAGAGAAACAGCCAAACAGCTAAGTTTAATAGCAGGGCGTGGAAAAATAAGAATGACAGTCCAACCAAATTTGTCCCTAATTTTCAATAAAATGATTATTGATGAATCTATTATCAAATTTCATTCCTACTTTTTACTCTACTTTTAGCCTTATGATCCTTCTAAAGATATAATTGGATCTATATCTGTCTTCTAGGATTTGATCTCCTCTTTCAAACTTTTATATTTCTTCATCAGGGACTTTTCAATTTTCTTTATTAGCTATTGGATCGATTATTCAAAGCGAATAAAAAATAATTTGAGTTATTCAGGTTTGGTTCCAACTGCACTCGCAAATGTTATGTAAGGCAAGTGTTAATAGCTATCCGAATGACTGCCATAATTCTTAAAGCTTAGATTTCCTATCTTTGTTTATTTTTTATTAGAAACAATAATTCGATGCCCCATAACTCTCTTACTGTATAGAATAGACCCAAGCTCTGTGAGATGCTCATTTTATAGCTTTTATATTGACAAATGCATTGCCATTGAAATGGTATTTCCTGGGCTTTATAAGATATGACATTTGTATTTATTGGAAACGGCTCTACCTAACTTATCCATGAGGGAAAAGCATTATTTTCTTTACTTCTTCAGCTACCTGATAGTTGATTTACCCATTGATAGGAGAGTAATAAATAAATCAACAATAGGGCTTCCGCTTGCCCTCCCAGGGTACTTCGAAGAAACTAAATAAATCAATCATTACTTTTATCAAGAAGGTCAGCTTATTGCGAGAATAAAAATGAGCCGCCAACAGGAACCATGAAATTTTTATCAGTGCTTTGAATAACTACTGTACATACTCCAGTCCTAAATCCTTATTTGATACTGTTGGCAATCTTAGAACACCAGATTCCATAGGCATTATTTACTAAATGAAATAAGGAATATTTTTTGGCAAGGAGACTTAGTTCTTCTATCTTATCAGGGACTCTTGGAGCAAAGCAACTTGTTGTTGAAGCTAAGGCCAAAATATTTTATGGTCCAATCTACAAGATCTTCTTTTAGAATGCCTCCATATCGGTACAAAGATAATCCCCTTTCTGCTAGAGTTCAATACAAACAGGAATGAGATTAGCAGTCACTATCGACTTTAAACATGTTTTTTGATCGATTCTTGACCATAAAACATATTTTCTTTCAGGCCGACTTTCGGCTAGAGTAAGCAGAGATAGAGAAATGGCCATGCCCGTCGCAAGAGGAAGCAAAAGCACGTTATTCACGAATTCATAGTTCAGCTAGTTTAGTGCACTCACTGTCAGACAGCGAGCAAGCTGAAGCAATAGGCTACTTCCTGCAGCCTTCGGTTGATTTGCTGTTACATCTCCACTTCTTCCTAAGTCACAACCATACTACCTATCCCGTGGCCCATGTAAAAATGTCGCTCCTCAACAAGTCTACTGAAAATTCGTGATTATCTTTCGCCTACTCCAACTTTGCCCTAAAAATTATTACTATCCATCAATGCAAGAGTATCGAGAATATAGCGAATAGTGAGATCATCAAGAGGCTCACTGGGAAGCTGCCTTTGCGATAAAAGCTACCTGACTATCTTCTCTCGCTTATTGATAGAGTTCTGGGCAAGCCTGATGTAAGTTTGGTTAACAAGTTGTTCGGCTAGTTTAAAATTCCTGTCATCCATAATAAGTCAATATAATAGGAAGTACGTCTTTAAGTTGAGTATTGATAATATTAATGGTTTGGTAATTAAAGTGTTTAATATTTATTGATTGATGATTAGAGTTGCTTTTACGCTTGCCAATAACATAGCCAAGTAAGTTTCCAAGCACATAGGCACTTGAGATTCTCACCCACTGCCATAGTCGAAGGCCGTGAGCAAAAGCATCTTGAAACTCTTGTCTCCAGGCGATAATAATATCAACTCAAAAGACTGGCTGAACAACAGGGATTCAATGCTAAGCTACAAAACATTGCCTGCCCCTTCCAGAGGGAAAAAGAACAGATCATATATAACTTTGCCGATCCTTAATCCAAACTTTCTTTTTAGGAGGCATGGCTGCAAATCGATTAAGTTGAACAAAGACAAAGCGATCAAGAGTATCGATTCAATAATTTAGCTGGAAGAACTTCGAAAAATTCAAACAATAAAGAAACGAAAGAAACTGATTCTTGCATAGATTCAAATATTTAGATTAATAAGGATATTGGATTGTGTATTAATCATAAGTATTAATGTTGACAATATTGATAAGATTGACACATTAAATATAAATAATGAAACCCATCTTTATTGTAGCTATAGTCATTACCATTCTTACTTATTGTAAAGGAAGCCCTCAACAGCAAGGAAGTTAACATTAACATCACCATCATGATCATTAGCAC
>JACCDV010243168.1_pt1 | contig 10197 bp, 8 predicted proteins | sample 7446131 | NCBI WGS metagenome assembly JACCDV01 (sample SAMN15323448, study PRJNA562643) | freshwater metagenome | isolation source: river surface water | place: USA:Blue River Watershed | collected 2017-08-17
TATTTTTTTCTTAGGTAAAAATGGTAGGGACACACAGACTCGAACTGTGGACCTCCGCGGTGTAAACGCGGCGCTCTAACCAACTGAGCTATGCCCCTATTTCAAATGAGGAACGACTTGTATCTCAAATTTTTATAAGGTTGTCAATTATGATTAAATAAAAATAATATATTATCTTGTTTTTAAAGCGGAGTTTCTCATGTTTAAATATTCTTGGGAAAAAACAAGTGCTATATCCGATGTGTCAGAGAGTCTTGTATTGGAAATGGTTCGCATTGTTTATCCTTATAAAAAGCTTCTATCCTTTGAGAGGGCTCCTGGTGGATGTTCTAACCTTAATTACAAAATTCAGCTAGAACATGAAAATGATCCGCTAATTTTGCGTGTTTATTTGCGCGAAAAAGAAGCTGCTTATCGAGAACAAAAACTACTAGCATTATTGAAAGAATCCGTACCTGTACCGCTAATATATTATATTGGCGAATTTCAAGGCTATCACTTTGCTATTCTAGAGTTTGTTGTTGGTATATCTCTTCGAGATCTTTTATTAAGCAATATTTCCTATGATCTTAGAACAATCATGCATGAAGTTGGTTTGATTCTTTCAATAATTACATCGCATGAATTCAAAAGAGCTGGCTTCTTGAACAATGAGTTAGAAGTAATTCAACATGAGTCCTTTGCTCTCCAAAAACAGATACAAAATTGCTTGAATGATAATAAAACTGTAGTATCTGTGCTACCGCATGAGATAATTTCTGAAATCAAAAAAGTTATAAAGCACTACTCATTTTTATTCCCATCGAATGATGAAAAACACCTTGTTCATGGTGATTTTGATCCTGCAAATATTTTTTTTAACAACGTTAATGGGTTTTGGGTTATTAGCGGTATTTTGGATTGGGAATTTGCTTTTTCTGGTTCTTATCTCTGGGATATTTCTAATATGCTTAGATACGCCCATAAAATGCCTCCAGAATTTCAGAGTTCATTCATAGAATCTTTGAAAGAAAACGGTGTTAACTTGCCAATTTACTGGCAAACCACTGTATATTTATTAAATTTATCGTCTTTACTTGATCTTCTAAAGCGATCAGAGCCTCAAAACCATCCGAATAGATGTGCAGATATTTGTGAACTTATAGATCATATAGTTCTAGAAAATTTTAATTAGGGAGAACGTTATGAATGCTGCTTTTAGAAGATATGAGGCACTTGAAAGATTAGAAAGTTATGCTCCTGTTATATCAGAGCACTTAGCTCTGATTACATGGTTTTCAGACCACGAATCTTGTAAGCATTGGCAAGCTGAGCTAGATGCCTGGGCAACAGCGATGAAAAGGTACAATAAAGGCAAAATCAACTACACAGAAGAGCTTATCTTAGATGCTCTTGAAATGACCATTGATTCAGATGATAAAAAAGATCTGATTCTCATTCAAGTAGAGTCTCATGGGTTAATGCTTAAAAATAAGGCAGACTGGCATGAATTAGAGGCTGCTTTTAAGGCGTTTTCGATGAAGGTTTTAGGTTGAGGGTTTTTGTTCCGTTCTTTCTTCTTTGGTAGCTTTTCTGCCTAAAAAATAAGCATAATTTCATTTGATTTGTGACTTATCCTTTTTATTCATTTATATGAGTCAAAATCCATCAATTTACCCCTATATCTCAGTCAAAAATCGTTCAAATAACCCCCAAAAAAACCTTAAACCCTTGATAATAAAGGTGTCTAGGCTGATTCTCTTTTGTTCAAAATACAGATGTTTTTTGAACAATAGGGGGTTTTGTTGGCTTATTTAAGTGCTTTTTACCCTGTTTTTCCTTGTAAATAGTATAATCCAACACAAAAAGCGGACATGTTGATTACTTTATACAACGTACCGATTAAATTGTTGGTGGTGCGTTGTTGTTTGTTTGAAAAGAGCATTTTTTAGGCAGAAAATAGAGTGAGCGAAAGCCCATATAATTGGTATTAAAATAGTGTATAAATTTTAGACAAACTTAGAAAACGATTTATAAAAAATGGCTATATAAAAATTGTGGGCTAAAATTTTGCTAAAATCATATTGGTATTAAATTTTGACAAAAAATAAAAACCTCTAGGAACTAAGGTATGATGTTCTTCCCAAAGAGCTTTGCGGGTAAGGTAGCTTTTCCTTCTTTTCTCATATTATTTCTAAATCTTGGAGGTTTAGGGTTCTTTCATATAAGCTACTTTTTTAAACACTTTAAAGAAGCTAAAGTGGAGGAGCTAAAAAGTGAGCTTAAATTCCATACAGCTGATATTCAAGCAAAAGTAGGTGAACTTTCTAGGGATATTACTTTTTTGTCATCAGTTCCAGCTGTTCAAGGAATTGTTCGTACTTTTAATAGCAAAAAAGATCCTATAGATGGTTCGAGCCTTGTTGAGTGGAAAAATCGTTTGGCAATTATTTTCCAAGAAATGCTCTATGCAAAAGAAAATTATGCCCATATTCGCTATGTTGGTGTGGCAGATAATGGAAAAGAAATTCTTAATGTTGTGAAAAATCGAAATCGTGTTTACCGAATATCTGACATAGATCTACAAGAGAATGATCAGGAAATTGATTTTAAGGAAATTCTTAAGCTTTCTGATGACCAGGTCTATCTTTCTCCTATTACTTTTAACAGAGAAAATGGACAAGTTTCATTGCCAAGAAGGTTTATACTGAGAGCAGCAGTGCCTATTTATGATGCAAAAAAACACCCCTTTGGTTTTGTTATTATTAGCATGCTAGCAAATTCTTTATTTGAGTCACTCCTCTCTCTTCAGGGAAATGGGAATATAATTGAAGTGGTTGATGCTAATCTACAAAACCTTGGTGTTTTAGGGGATAATAGCTGGAAAGATCCTGCCACCGAAGTGTCACACCTGCTCCCTCATGTTAAAGCTTTTTTTAAGGAGAATTGGGATAAAAATTTTGTTTTTCAAATGAGGGACGCTGATCATTTAATAGTAGCTGAAAAAATGTATTACGATCCTATGGATGTTAAAAAATATTTCGCTGTCATTTTGGGTTCTTCAAGTGATGCTATTTACACTAAAGTTTGGAATGATCTTTCAAGGCATATTCTCCTTGGGATATTTTTTGTTCTGGTAAGTCTTCTACTTGGTTTTTATTTCTTTTTAAAAAATGCTGCTCCACTTAAGAAATTGAAAGAATTTACAGAGAATATCACAAATGGCTCTAAGCTTTCTCTTCCTGAGGATTTGAAAAATCGGGATGATGAGATGGCAATGTTAACTAAATCTTTTTACGATATGGCTGAAAAAGTAGCGACTAAAACAACTATTCTTAAGCTTCAAAAAGAGGCCTTAGATATAGCAACTATTGTTTCAGAAACTGACCCTAATGGTAAGATCACTTATGTGAATAATAGGTTTTGCGAAATTACTGGTTACAATTCATCAGAAATCATTGGCGAAGATCATAGGATTCTCAATTCAAAGTTCAAATCAAAGGCTTTTTACACTAATCTCTGGGATACAATTAAAGAGGGAAGAACTTGGCGTTCAGAGGTAAAAAATAAAAGCAAAAATGGTCATTACTACTGGCTAGATGAGACTATTGTTCCTTTTTCGTCTCAAGAGGGAGGTATTCTACGATATATCTCTGTTGGTCTTGATATAACAGAGAAAAAAGCTCAAGAGATTAAACTCAAAGAGATGACAGAAGCTAAATCAAGATTTTTAGCTGTTATGAGTCACGAAATTAGAACTCCTCTCAGTATTATTCTTGGAATAAATGACATTCTTTACTCAACAAAACTAGAAGAAGTTCAAAAAAATTATGTTTCTATTATTAGAGATAGTACAACTTCTTTGCTTGCCATTATCAATGACATTCTAGATCTTTCTAAACTTGATTCTGGTGTGATTACGCTTGATTTTGAAGCTGTGGTTTTAGAAGAACTGCTTGATATGACAGTGAGTATGTTTAAACCAAAAGCTACAGATAAGAATTTAAAATTTAACTATTATATAGAAAAAAATGTTCCCAAAATTGTCCTGATGGATTTCATGAAGGTGAAGCAGATTCTCTTTAATCTTCTATCGAATAGTTTAAAGTTCACATCAGAAGGCTCCATTTTTATATCAATTGAAAGCTCTCCGAAAGAAGGAGGTCGCCATAATCTAATCATCTCTGTCCATGATACAGGTATTGGTATGAGTGATGAGCAGTCTCAGCGTGTTTTTAATGATTTTGAACAGGCTGATTCTTCTATCGCAAAAACATACGGGGGAACTGGTCTTGGGCTTTCTATTTGTCAACGTCTTATCTATGCTATGCATGGGCATATTCAAGTGAAAAGTAGCCTTGGAAAAGGAGCTGTTTTTAGTGTCAGTTTTATAGTGGAAGAGACAGATAAGAAGATTGTAAGCAAAGAAGAAATTAGTTTTGATAAGCTTCTTGATAAAATTAGGAAAGCAAAATTGAAGGTCTTAGCTGCGGATGATTTAGAAGTAGGACGTTATATTTTTCAAACTATGATTCAAAGCTTAGGTGTTCAAGTTGATTTAGTTGAGAATGGGTTTGAGGCTATACAAGCTCTTGAAAAGAAGTCTTATGATCTTGTTTTTTTGGATTTAAATATGCCTGTGCTAGGTGGCCTAGATGCCTGCAAAAAAATAAAAGAGAATGCTTTACGTGAAAATTCAAAAGCTATGTGGGTAATCTCTATGACAGCAAATGTATTTAAGGAGGACAGAGAAGCTTGCTACAAAGCAGGTTTTGATGACTTTCTTGGGAAACCTTTCAAGAAGGATCAGCTCGCTAAAAGTTTAGAGAGCTTTTTGGAGCAAAAAAGCGCTTTAAAAAGAGAGTTTTCTGGAAAGCTATGAACTTTTTAAAGTTTACGCTCACTTTGATTTATAATCTCAATGGTTGATGCTTTGCTGCCTATTCTTCTGATGAAACCCCAGTCATGCTTTCCATCTGTCCATTGAAGTATTCCTTGAAGACGCCAGTAAAGATGCAGCTGTCTGAATCCAAAGTGCTCAAGAACAGACCCAATAGCCACTTTGAATAAGTCTGAAATACGTGAGTACTTTTCAAAGGTAATTTGATCAATAATAACAGCTCCTAGATTGAGAATACAACCAAAGACTACTGTAGCTCCAAGGAAAGACAAAATAACTTGCCAGGAAAGAACACCAATACTGATTCCGATAATAGATGTGACATAACCTATGATTTCAAGAGGAGCTGCTAAAATTTCAAAAAAAAGGAAGTACGGAAGGCCAATCATTCCTATAGATTTAGCCCAAGGGCTAAATATCATATCTTTGTGTTTCCAAAGGCAATCAGCCAGACCTTGAGACCATCTTACTCGTTGATTTCTGAGGGATTTAAGATCACTAGGAGCTTCGGTCCAGCAGACAGGGATAGGAAGGAGGCTTATCACATAGTTTTCTTTTTCTTTGAGACAGTAAGACTGCATACGAAGAAGCAGCTCCATATCTTCTCCAATAGCTGTTGTGTCATATCCCCCTGCTTTAATAACAGTACTTTTTTTGAAAAGACCAAAGGCTCCACTTATAATGGGGGTGCATTTAATATAAGACCAACCAAGGCGCCCCACAAGAAATGCTCTTAAATACTCTACCACTTGGATCATTCCAAGCCAGGTACTTGGAACTGTAGTACTGATATTTGTGAACTTATCTTTAATTTTTTTAGAACTCGGATTTGCAACTAACACAGTCCCACCACTTGCAATCACATTATCACTTTCAAGAAAAGGCATAGAAATATTTACTAAGCCTTTACTATCAATGATACTGTCACTGTCTACGCAACAGATGAGAGGAAAGGTACTATAGTTAATAGCTGCGTTGAGCGCATCAGACTTTCCTCCATTTTCTTTGTCAATAACTGTCAAATTATGGAAAAGATCTGACCTATAGACAGCATTTATTTTTTTAGATGGAAGCGTTTGAACAGGAAGTATTTCAATAGGTTTGAGAGAGAACTTTTCCATCATGATTTCCATGGATCTATCTTTTGACCCATCATTGCAGACAATCACTTCAAAGTTTGGGTAATCAAGCCTTAACATTGATGATACCGAGGCTTCTACAGACACCTCTTCGTTGTAACAAGGAACAAGGATGCTGATAGGTTTTAATGACTTTAGTGAAGATAGGTGTGCAGAGATGTTTGTGAGCTGTTCGTGGTATTTCTTTCTAGCTTCAAGAAATCCAAGACAAAGAATAGTTAGGTAGAATCCATTAGCCACTAAAAAATAAATAATGGTAGCGTTGTAATAAACTTTCATTGAGTAGTGAAGAAGAGTTTTAAGTTCTTCGTTTGTTGCTGCTGCATAACGTAAAAAAATCAGAATGATGCATATAAAAAAAATGTTAATAAGAATCATTTTTTTCATTTAGAATCACCTTGATGAAGGGAAAGGTAAGTGAGAAGTTCATGACTTGGATGTTCTTTGTCATCAAAGATAAATTTAAGAAAAGGGCGAACAGAACTTCCTAGTTTTAAAAGGCTTATAACTGAATTGCGGCGCACATAGTAATTCATATCTTCTGTGAGCTTCATAAGCATTTTTGGTGCAGTTGGATCATCAATTTGTCCGAGAGATTGAGCTATAATAAGTCTTACAACCCAGTGGTGATAAGTGAGAAGAAGAGAAAAAACTTCAAGAACCTTCGGAGTAATAGCCCCGCTCAAAGCTCTCACAGCAGAGATATAACCCTCATCAGAAATTTCATTGCTCATATGACGAATAATTTCGGTTTCACCACTAGGGGTTGGATAAACTGATAGAGTTTTAAGGCATTGCTCAGCAACTCTCTTATCATCTGTGTATTTTAGAAGAATGAGGATTGTTTCAGAATCAAATTGAGCAAGAGTACAGAGCAAATGCTGGAGAATTCCGTTGTGATAATTGGTATGATCTGTTAGAAAACCTGCAATCCAAAAAAGTGAGCTTTCTTTCTTTTGCTGGATAAGATATTCCATAGCTGCCCAACGAAAAATTGAATTTTTATTCGTAATAAGAAAAAGCCAGTCTGCATCGCTTAAGTGAACTTGAAGAAGTCTTAGTCGACTAAGAGCTACTGTTCTTTGAAGTGTTGATCCGTAATAGAGGAACTTATAGTCTTCTTTGGTAAAGCCAAAGTGATCATAAAGAATACAAAGTCTTTTTTTTTCTTCTCCGCTTAAAAGAGTTACCATTTTTATGAGTTGATTTCTTAACACTTGGTTATTAGAATTTTTTTCTAGTAAATCAAGTTTCTCTTCTCCACTAATGTAGCTGATCAAAAGAGGTTTGAGGAGTTCATACCTTTTCGTATTAAATTTGTCTGAAAGAGTTATTCCAATACGCCTTAGAATAAGAACTCCCAACATGGCATAAAAAAAGAAAAGAAGCAGGATGAGAGTACCCCCGACAATTCCGTCGGGATATATGAGTTTTAGATACTCCACAAAGCCCCCAGTTTGATAGTGCTCTGGTGAACCTTTTCTTCTAATCGTCCTTCAAAAATAAAATAAGGTTGAAACGAAGGTGTGAGAATTAATCCAAGTTTTATAGCATAATTAAAAGTAATAGATTCAAGATTTTTTAAAATATAAGAAACAGTAGAGTCTCCTTTTCCGAGAGCAACTGAAAGAGAACTAAAAAAAATAGGGTGATTATATTGTCCTGTTAAAAGAAAAGCAAAAGAGTGTTTTTTACTTGCAATTCCGTGAAAAAACTGAGCTCCAAAATGAAAGTTTTCAATGTAGTGCCCAATTCTTGGTGCATAAAGATAAAGGCTTTCATGTTCAAATTCTGCTCGTTTTAGTATGAGGCTTATGTATGTTTTACCTATATAAAAAGTATGATTTATTTCCTGTAAGTTTTTGTAAGAAAAATTTGAGTTAATAGAAAAACCAACGTGAAATTTTGTTTGATGATGAGACATCCAATCTATTTGAACTCCAGGAAGAAGGAGTTGATCATTTTGTATGAGATCTGAAAATTGCCTATAAATATCGAATAGTTCTAGAGAAAATGAGAGTGGTTTGAACACTCTTTGTTGAGCATAAAGGTGGTATTCTCCAGTACTTCTATTGTTTAGACTCTTTGTAGCTTCTACAAGAATAAAAGTATTTTCTTTATGAGTTAATTCTTTGTGATGCTGGCCAGAGGCGTTTTTTTTGTTTGTTTTTAAAGTAGGCAAAGTTTCTGTACATTTTATATAGGATAGAGCAGAAGCTTTTGGAAAGTTTTTCAGAGAGCCTTTTTCTTTTGCTTTTGTATAAAATTCGTGAGCTTTTCCACAATTGTCTTGATACCAATAGATATCACCTGTTAGAATATTTGTTTCGAAGTCGTCACTTTTCCATTTTTTGAGTTCCTGTAGCGAGTCGTCGAATTTTTTATTCCAAGCTAAAATTCTTGCTTTATAGTAGCTCAAGTCTCTGTTGTTTGGAAATTTTTCACAGGCTTTTTTTGCGCAAACGAGGGCTTCTTCTGATAATTCTTCAGTGAGTATTTCTTTGAGAGAAGAAATACTTAATTCTTCGTTGTCTATCACACAGAGGGCTCTCTTTGGACTAACGCAGTAAGCTATTAAGTTTGAGAATAAGCTCGTTAATATTATAAGGTTTCGCAATAAATCCATGAGCCCCCTCCTCCAAGACGCTAATGCGATCTTTTTCAAAATTTCTTGCTGAACCTACTAGGACTTTGAGTTTACCATAAAGGGGATGCTTTTGAAGATGCCTCAAGAACTCAAATCCTGTCATACCTGGCATCATAAGATCAAGAAGGAGGATTTTTGGGTTAATCTCTTCAAGTTTTTTGAAAGCTATGACTGGGTCTAACTCTGAGACAACCTCAAAGCCTCTTCTTTTTAGGGTGAAGAAGAGCATTTTTTGAGTATCTTCGTCATCATCCACAATAAGAAGCTTTGTTTTCAGTTCTGAGATAGTGCTACTTGTCGTGGCATTTGTTGGTATTTTATTTAGCTCTAGGCTGGGATCAGCTCGAAGATCTTCATAAAGAGAGTCTGCTAGCCGTTGGCATTCTGAAATAGAAAGCCTAATACTCATAGGAAGACTTTCATCATCACGAAGATCAGAAAGATTATCGAGAAGGCCTTTTAGCTTGATTAAAATCTTGTCTTTCATGTTTTTTGACTCTAGCTATTTTTTTGTCTTTTTTTTATAGCATCTAAGCAAACTGTGTAAGCAGAGTCTATCTCTTTTAATATCTTTTCTAGTTTCTCAAAATCAGGTTCTGATTTTGACATAATTTCCGCCTCACTTGCTAGATTTGATAAGAGACGAGCCCCTAAGGCTCCAGAAAGCCCCTTAAGCTTATGTGCAAAAAAAGTGTAGTCCTCTCGGTTTTTACCGCGAACACTCTCTTTCAACTGATGAAGAAGTTCAGTAGCGTTTTTTTCAAACCCTTGGATCAAAGAAGCAAGAAAACCTGGTTCATCCTTATCTGTTTCTTCTAGGATTTCAAAATGTTCTAAATCTAGTATCTCTTTCATACTAAGGCACCCATTTATAAGAAAGGTTTTGATGCGGAAGTTCCTTTCGGCGGTGTTTTTGAGGGAGGTATTTCCCGCCCAAAATAGTAAGATAGTCCCTTATAAATATCGCTATCGTTTCTCAAAGCTATGTTTAAATACAAGTAAAGATAGAGAGTCTATGTTTATAAGATTGATACTAAAAACAGCACAAAAAGCTGAATTCTTTTGATTTTTATTTATTTCCATTATGATTTTTACCTAATCATAGTATATCTCTTTGGGATAATCTTTCTGTAGTTTTTTGTTTTAAATTGTTTTCGCTTGTTTTGGCGAAGTATCCTTAATTTTTCTCCATTGCAATTCTTTCGAAAGATGAGCTATCTTGCGACCTGATTATTTTATTATTTTTTTTAAGGAGTTTTTTCATGTTAAAGTGGATCGTTTTAGTTGCATTATTAGTTCTTGGTGGGTCTGTTTATTTTCTAAAGTCTTCTTCTCCAGCAGAGTCAGGTTCTGTTGTTGAACCTGAAAGCACAGAAGAAGTGAAATCAGAAGTAGAAGAAGCTGCTCCACAAGAAGCAGTAGAAGAAGCTGCTCCAAAAGAAGCAGTAGAAGAAGCTGCTCCACAAGAAGCAGTAGAAGAAGCTGCTCCACAAGAAGCAGTAGAAGAAGCTGCTCCACAAGAAGCAGTAGAA
>JACCDV010425685.1_pt1 | contig 10197 bp, 6 predicted proteins | sample 7446131 | NCBI WGS metagenome assembly JACCDV01 (sample SAMN15323448, study PRJNA562643) | freshwater metagenome | isolation source: river surface water | place: USA:Blue River Watershed | collected 2017-08-17
AACCCCAACCCCCCATCGATGAATATGAAGAATATTTTATATGAGTATTTATATTTAATATTTTTTATTTGTTTGAATGCCGAGTTACTTGCGCTTATAGATTTTTGGGATAAATTGATATTTTTCCTTTAATTATTAATATAATAATATTTATTATTTATTAACCACACATGCTTGGACAAGATAAGCAAACATTCTTCACCGTCAAGGACCTCTCAGCCCAAGAATTCATTACTGCTTTTGCCCAGTATCTTAAAAAGAATAACCTGATTGAGCGACCCACCTGGGCTGATTACGCCAAAACCGGAACAAGTATTCATGACATTAACTTAGGAAACGAACTTGCCCCTCTTGATGAAGACTATCTCTATGTTAAAGTTGCATCACTCGCAAGAAAAATCTATCTTAGACCTCACACTGGAGTCAGACTCCTTTCTCATATCTATGGAGGATTGAAGAGAGGAAACTGTGCATCAGAGTCACATGCTAGTACCGGAACTAAGGCTATCAGATGGGGACTTCAACAGCTTGAAAAGCAAAAATACATCAAAAAAGATAAAAAGGGAAATGGACTGAAGATCAACTCCAGAATCATCTCAGATGAGGGAAGAAGAACTCTTAACAGAATTGCCACAGAAACCATTAAAAACAGAAAATGATCGAAAGATGTATTTAGCTTCAATTCCCCTATTTTCCTATCTATCAACATTTATTTCATCTATGCTTCTATATCTTTAAAGCTTGAACACTCAAATTTCGTTAAAATGGTAAATATTTACCTTTATATTTATTTATGTTCAGAAAGATAATATCGTTGTTCCCTGGAGCTTCAAAGACTATATCGATCAGAATTCGAAAAGGATCATAATAAACCATGATAGATTGCAAAGTAGGTATTAAACAATGAATCCAGGAAGCAATTTGATGGATGTAACGAATTCCTTAGTGAATCAAAATGTGAATATCTATGGTCTTTGTGACAAGCAATTGGCTTGTACGACCTGCAGAGTTGATATTTAGGCACTTTACAATAAACTTCCTTTACCTACAGACGAAGAGCTTGATGTACTCATCACGACAAAAAATTTTAATTAGAAGACATCACGAATGGCCTGCCAAATCTATATTACTTAATAGCTTGAAGGCATGACTGTGAGGGTTCCTGATTCGTCAAAGACACAAAGTAAATGATCTAATGATCTATCTATCGATTAATTTGGTTTCATAAGCCAGCTCAAATAAACTATAATCTGGAAATTGGAATGGATAAAAGAACGTAAATTGTACATATTTTGGAAATCAAACATATTTAATAGTATTTGGAAGAAGTTTTTTTTGGTGAAGAAGTTAGGGAGCAATAAGCAATAATAAGGCAAGGGCATTTAATTATAAGATAAATGAAATTTAGCCAAGAAATATCAATTATTTTATCATAATGAGCTTGATTATGAGTCCTTTGAAGGAATAAAGTAAGCCTGTAACAGTCGTTTTCTATAGTTAATTCCCTCGATAAAGAACATTTCAAGATATGCCCAATACCAAAAGAGAAAGTATAAGTAACCTAAGCGTTTTGGAGTCAATGATGCTGATTTTTTGCTTTGTCACTATAGATTTAGCATATATATTAATGCCAGAATACTTCATAGATATAATAATAATCAGAAGAACATAGAATATGAGTCAATTCAATCTTTTTGAATAGGACATCTTCAAAATAAGCCAGCCGCCATGTCTCCACAACACCCTTCTTCTTATTGAAACCAATCGCTATTTTCCTGTCCATTCTACCGTCAGTTTGGGAAATAACATCGCATAAAAAGAGGACTTTTAATTTGATTCTTAACTTTCCTTATAGCTGAAATTGAAGCAGGCCCATCACTAAACAATTTCCTCTGCTTCGACGATCAAAAAGAAGAAAACAGGTTGCACATGTAAAAAGACAAAATGCCTTAAAATGTACTGCTAGTGTTTCTCATCTGGAAAATTATGTACCCCTTAGTGTTCTTGCTATGGCTGCTCAAATGATCACAACCATTTGGACAGTGTCAATAAGAAAAAGTCCATGATCAAAATGAAAAATTTGCCCAAAGGTCGGCATGGACAGGGATGCAATTGCAAGCGAAGCCAATGTCAAAAAAAATATTGTGAATGCTATAATGCTGGAGTTGCATGCAGTTAGGCCTGCAAATGTTAGGACTGTGCTAACGGTTAATGCTAGGGTCATATCTACAAGCATATTGAGGAATAAAAAGAAGAGTAAAATGTAAATTATATCTGACATTTATTTATTATCATAAAACACTCATAAATCATTCATAAATATCTTATTAACTCATTTTTGATGATGGGTACTGAAATATCCTTACATATTCTTTTTATTCTTATCATCCTAATAAAATTAATAACTAAAATAACATGTTTATCTATCAATATTAATAAAAGCTATAATTTGGCAGAGGTAAGCTTTTATCAATAATCATATAAATTACAAGAATTTATTATTTGTAATGGGAGTCAAAGAGGAAAACAATAAAAACCACAAAAATAGAAATGGAGCTGAATAGGATAGTGATGAATAGTCTAACTAGACGATGCCAATCTTGGCTCTTGGAAATTTATCATTATAATAGCGAGAAAATGTTGCGGCTCATATTGATTCCTTGAAGAATAAATTGATAAAGAAAAAGTCGAACCGCAATGATGGAGAGGGACGGGATAAGTTAAAGCAAAAGATAAATGTATTAAACAAAAGAATAAAATAACTTTAGGAAGAACTGAGCACTGCAAAAAAACAAGAGGATGCTTGTCCCCACTGCCATTTTTACCTCAATCAATCAGAATACACGCCTAGAGAAAGAAGTAATATCCCTGAAAATGCAATGATGAGCGATTGCTTTAAAAGGTCAACTTCTAGAGATTCTCTATAGTTCGAAAAGATAGATTTTGCAGCTCCATTGATGTATAACCCTTAGATGTAAGAAAAAAGCTGGATTTTCTTAGGAACGATATTGATTGCAATGGGCAGTAAAGTGTTAGACATCGATGGGACAGTCAATGTATTTAAAGTTGTAAAGGAATCAGTCGATAGAATACGAAGACAAGTTGAGAAATCTGAACAAAAAATAAGCATGGATTTCTTCCTGACCAAATAATAAATCTAAGGCTAAAGCCGCATGTAATAGTTAAGCTTTGATCCATTTTATCGTAAATAATAACATCACGGTGGTCTTCAACTTGAGGGAATTAGAGTATAGAGTGTTGAGTAATACGATTTATACTTTGATCAAAAGTTAACCTTCAATGTAAAGTACGACGCCTTAATTACAATAATGTAGTACATGAAATAGAATAGTAATATTTCATTTACTTGATGATCTAATGATTCTATTGGGAATTAAGTTAAGATATTAATTAGAATATTTATCAAATTATGAATCGGATTCACTTAATACTAACAATAGTCGTTCTGACTTTGACAAGCTCGCAATAGAATTCAAGAGATCTTGAGGTGTCTTCTGCGGCAAAGTAATAAATATTTGATCAAGTCACCTTCCTTATCAAGCTCATTCATACAATGACCTTGACATAACACGACACCTTCTTTTGAAGGGGGTGAAATATTTTAAATTTGACGTTTCTGCTGCCGATAAGTCTTCATGCACAAAATATTCAAACTGGGATGAAAAAAATTCATGCTTTACTTCACAACATTATGCGTAGGAAATATGTTGTCTGGCTATGCGTGGAGATGCAGGTTCATAGAATAACTTCTATTACAATTTCAATACTTCAGATGATTTGATAAAGCTATTTTCATAATACTTGAGTGTACATGGAAAATAGATTGACGTACTATTCGCTGCAATTAACTTTCAATTTCCTTTTTAGATGAATAACCCCATATTATAAAACTTTCTCTACCAAATAGCTCAATTATTGCAGAAATACAAGGTTTTGAGAATCGCAACAGGCTAAGATGAATTTATCTTTGAGTACGATAAAATTTGTCGGCAGACATCATAAGTCTTGAACGATATCGGCTGTACACCCATCAGAAAAGCCATCTCGGATAGTTCTATAATGCTACAATCAGGAGGAATGCATCCTTACGACTCGCGAGATTACAAGGGTCGATACAGAAACTTTAACACATACTATAAAAATGTTGGTACTATTGAGTATATACAGATCAACTTTGTAAAAATGGGTTCCCAACTTGGCAAAACAAATACCCTGAGATTCCCCTGATCTTTTGGTAGCCGTCTAACGAGGATCAGATTCAAAATACGCTTCGTAAGCTTATGTCCCCCTCATGTGCTAGGCTTCACAATAGAACATTATCGGGAATAGCCTTGGCAAGCAACATTGATCCTTAGATGTTCTAAATCTTTGCAAAGGAAATAAACCAAAAAGATATGGCTAGCCAATTCCCTTGGACTTATCTCAGTAAGAAGCTTTGGATTGAAAATGCGACCAATATCAAACTAGCCAGTCTTGATGGCGTCTATACATCAGTTTCTAATTCTAAATAAAGGCTTGCAGTTTCATGGCAAAGGAAAGAATAAACCGGAATAAGTATGTAATATCATATTAAGAAAATTACCTCAGTATATTTTACTGGAACGATCAAAAGAACTAAATCAATGTTGACAAAACAATCGAATTATAGCAATAAATTCAATAAATGCATTCAATCGTGGATACTTTATATGTCATCACAAAAAATGACAACTAATCTAAAACTAGATAATTCGATGCAACAATTACAAGCTATAATCCTCGCCTTGAAGCTCTCAACACCAGAAGTATTGTTAGCTACGTTATCTCATACACAGATGGCTAGCTAATTTATTACATCAGTAAAACCTCCAATCCCAATTATTTCAATTTTTATACTTTGACCCTAGATCTTAGTAAGTCGACACAGTACGGCATATCGAACTATATGAGTAAAGACCAACTAGATTCAGTGAAATCAATTTATTTTAAGAAACAAGAAACAATAGATGAGGATATCCTTTTACTCTTCGGGGATAGCTAATAGCATACTTGGATTGCGCAGATGAAATCTGGGAACATTCACAAAGAGAAAACTCTTACATTTGGCAAAAATGCTAAGATTATTGATCTCTAAGATGGCAATATTGTTATTTCATTGGAAGATTCGTATTCTCATAGTGGAGTGCTCCTCAATAATAACGCATAAAATAAATGCAACTTCCATAAAAAGGAAGCCTCACAACGCTTGGCGCATTTACCTAACTTAGTTAATGTTATTGAGGGCAGCTTTGAGAATTTAATGAAGTTTTTCAATTCACAATCAGACTAGGTATAATTTAGATTAAAGTAGATTATTACGGCCTGCTATCCAAATTTAACATTTTCAAAGCATATGAATGGAGCGAAAGTAGATGTTGCTTCTGCTTGGGGACAACTATTCCTCTCCTCTGAATATGTGCCTTTAAATAAGCAGGATCTCATGGTTTCTCTATTCAGTGGAGGATCCAATTACGAGCCTGCTCTACGTAATAAAGCAGGATTCTTTATAACGTCTGTGAACGCTAACCAAAGATTTAGGAAGTCGAAATAGATAGTAACCGAAGAATGATTTATAGTTGTGACGATATTAAAAAATGACTCTTTAATTTAAATCTTATAAACCAAATCAATTATTCATAATATTTTTAGATGGGTAAAAAGAAACAAGCGTAATCTAACAATGAAGAATCTTAAATCAACTAGCAAGAAGAATAATCATACGAGGAGAAGAAGAGTAAGAAAAAAGTAGTGAAGAAGAAGTAAAATAGTTAAGTGGCTGATAAGCCTAAAAAGAAGGAGGTCAAAAAAAAGTAAAACCAAAAGCCAAATCCTTAAGCATCTAGCAAAAAGAAACCTGTGGAGAAGTAATAAAACCAAGCAAATGAAAAATAAGACAAAAAGAAAGATTTTTTGCCTGGGTAAGCAATACATAATGTAGACAAAAGTATCCAACTCCCGATGAATAAGACGGAGCATTAGCATTTTATAAGAGCTTATACTAAAAAAATCCTAAATCCTAAATGGCAAAGCGATATTGTTTGTAATATGGGGTTCTAGAACCTCAGGAGGCAACCAAATTATTAAAGTAAATGGGTAAAAAGAAATGATGCTCAATATAAATATCTCAATCAGTTGTTGATATAGTATCAATTGAAAGATTTTTTACCTTTTGTCTTCTCAAATTGATAACTTGTCTTCATGAGGTTAAGTAATATCTATCCCTTGCAAGTAGGATTAATCAGTGGCTTTGTGGATTATCTTAAAGCATCGCACTTTATCTTCTTCATTAAGATCATTTTTTATTATTGGTACTCAGGGCTCATGCCTTTTAATTACTATTTAGAGAAGAGCTTTTTTCTTTTCATTGAAAACTACGATTTGAAGTGTAATAAGGGTAAAGTTTGTTTCTTTTCCTAATTAATAAGAATCTAGTTTGTGTCTTTATCTTTCGGGAAGCCGATTAAATTTCTTTTATTAATAGTTGGAATGGAAAGCGTACGCCTTAAAGGTTGAGTAATGAACTGCGCATTTCTGGTAAAGTTCATTTAGGCATTAATGAGTCTCTATTAAATAAATCGATTTAGCTTTAAATTATTAATCTTTAGTAGATGCTCACAAAACTTTCTCATGAAAGAATTAAAAAAATCTATCTTTATTCGATAAACTTAACTTTGGCTACTTTGGCATTTAACTGTAAAATTTCGCCTTTCTTTAATACTTCTTTGAACTTGCCGATACTTATTTTAATATTAAAACTCCTCTTACGTTCCAAAGATATATCCTTATGAAAAAGTGTAAAGTTATACATTTTTGTGGGTTGATTTTTCTCTTTTAAGAAAAGTGAACTCCCCTTTTTTGACTAAGTAAACATAATATTCATGCTAGATAAGCTCATTCTATAGATAAATAGCCTGATTAAAGCTAAATTGAAGCAAATCTAAATTTTTTATGATATGATAAAATCGTTTTCTGGGAATTTAAGATAGATATTCAAACGAACGAAGGAGTTTAACAGTATTTTATATGCTCTATTATGAAAGCGCTCTACTATTTTGAATATTTCTTTTTGAAATTATGATTGCAAAATTTTATTTAGGAATTTGTGCTAAATCTTCCTCGTTTTTTATTGTCATAACTTAAAAAGAATGACTATGAGTGAGTGGATATATTGCAAGACTTTGAGGCTATATTTGTAGATGCAAGGTTAATTAAGAATTCGTAAGGTTAGGATAGTAGTTGCAAAATAAAGAAAGCCAGGTGCATTGCTAGCGTGAATAAGTTGGTAGTAATTTAGTGAAAAATGTTTCGAGTATATCATTCTAGATTTGATTTCTGTCTTCGAAGGGTTTTTAGAGGATGGATTGGATCGTTATGAAAAAAAGCTACTCTTAGTTCATTTATTACAATATAATTGCTAATCTAATTGATATAAACTCCAAGCAAATATAACTTATACAAAAACTTAATTTAATCTTCCTTTTATTGAACCCAAATTAATATCAAGACAAATCCATCATTTTATTAATCCTCCTTCTTTAAGTGGCGTTGATTACTTGACCAGATATATGAGGTACTAACTCGTCTCAATTTCTATTTCGTAAATTTCCCACTGTCAATCTTAATTTCTGTGGCTTTTAATATAAAGCAAGCTTCTTTTGAACAAACTCATTCTGTTAATTCTTTTGATTAAACAATTTGTTATTGGACGATGATTTACATACTATTTTCCTCTGTTAATGCTATTCAAAAGGAAGTGTAATGTAAATTTTCTCTCTACTACTTGATTTGAGCAATGAAGAATGCTATTAGCTCACTATCTCTTATTTTTTATTTGTATAATTACAGCTGTTTTAAAGACTGCTTTTTAATTATGTTATGTTTCTTGTTTTATTTTCAATAGGACTATCACCTAGACATTTGGGCTTCTCAATTGTTTAGATTATGCTTCTATCTCTTAGAAAGCTGTCATTAATTTCATTGATCACTGATTCGAATAATTTTTTAAGATTGTTCTCAACTAAACGATTGATATTCATTTGCATAACGAAATTTATTTGTAATTAATAATTTTATTGCCTAATGTTAAGTAAATACTACGGCCCTCCTTAGATAAAAGGAAGGGATTTGAAGGTATCAGCTGAAAGTAGAGGAAAGAAGCATTTTTGGGGTGAGAAGGGTAAAAATTATGGTTTTTATACAACTAACGATGAGATAGAGATGTAAAGACGATACAGACATCATCGCCGCCTCCAAAGTTAATATTCCCACTATAATTAAGAACATCCTCAATTGAGATAATACTCCCAACGCCGAGTTCCCACTTAATCTTTGAAATATCAGGAAGATTAACCGAAATAAAAACATAATCCCATCCATCATAGCGCAACAATCCCAAAAATAAATCCATAAGAAATAAGTATGAACCTCAAACAAAAGTAATAAATGATAGAATTAGACTACAGTTGTAATTGGACAAGAAGAAACATTTGAGAATATAGACAAAAAATGTTGATTTTAGCCTATCTCCCAAACATATTGATATCAAGTTGCCAGAAATAAAGGTGAATTCCTCTAGAAGATAATTAAATGATATCCGAAGTGAAATAAAGAAAGCAAGAAGAGAAGATGTTGACATCGTTTACTATACGAAGCGAGATCGAGCATACAATCCAACATTCTGTAACTCCCCAACATATCCCTTGCCATGTTTTAGATATATCCCCTGATCGATTATCTCCTTATCTGCCAATACATTTATTAATGTCAAAATATTAAAAATTACTCATTATTAAACTAAATACATATAGGAGAAACATATAGAAATTGATAAATGAGACTATTCTAATATTTGCTCACTTTTGCATGGACCAGAAAGGATTGGGAATGGAAGATTTTTTATTGGTTAAGAAATTATCTATTATCTCATCTTTTTTTATGTCTTTGTAGTCTTTGTATAAGCCGGGTATGGAGACTGGCTGTACAAGTTTCAGATATGATTGATTCAAGCGATGCTAATTAGGGTTCATTATCTTCGAGTTTATTCTACTCCTTGCTGCTTCATCCATTTGAGCTTTTAACTATCGTTGTAGTAACTTGGCCTTTTATTATTTCTTTTGTCTCGCCTTTTATTACTATTATCTAAGCTCTTGCTGGATTGTCATTAACCTATAATGATCATCCTCTTTCTATTTGAGAGTTCTTTCTTTCTTTAATAAAGACTGATAATCAAAATTATTTCGATTGAAACTACTTGTTTATTTTATATCGTGATTCCTTCTTAATTAGGCTTATGAATTTTCATTTCTTTATGTTTCTATTTTACGAAGGAAAACTTTCTTCATTTGCTATTGTTGGTTATAGATATTTTGGATTGTGCGATATGTCTCTGGATTTTGAGAGTAGCCGTATTTTATCTTATTTATATTCTAAATAAGGCAGAAGTTACATTTGATCTTTCTATCTATCGCTTGGATTCTATTTATTGGGCTAGTTTTTAGAATTAATGATTTTACAATTTTTCGAGGGATTTTCGACTTTGGCTTTTCGATATTTGGCTCTAGTAAGCTTAAGAAAGCTATTTTCGCAGTCTTTCCTTCTCTAAATTTTTATTCTGCCGTTATTCTGATAGTTCAGTTTCTGCTTTTCTAAATTTCTATCTCTGATTAAATTTTTCTTCTTCAAGCTGACTCTTCACCCTTGTCTTCTGAAAATTAGCTTTTTCGTTATTATATTGCGAAGACTACTTTGTCAGCATCACTCGTCTTTAGAATTAACTATCATCGTTATCCTAGAGATAAATAAGCGAAATACCAATGATTTGTAGGATTGACCTTCTCTTTGTCGGTTAATAGCCATCGCATTTCGAACATACTGATTCTTTTCCTCGATCATTCTTTACAGCTAATTTCTACATATCTAGCAAGCCATACTTATAGATTCTCTTGTGGAAAGTCTCACGTTCTTTCTTTTTCAAATCCTCCTGCTTTGCCAGCTCATCTTGTAGATACGCCAACGTCCCCCACTCTAGGTCCCTCATGTTAAAATTATTATGATGCAGCTATAACTAATAATTCAAATGATAAAATGTATGGCTGGGTTAAAGATTGATTAAATGAATGATAAGTAGTTGATGATTTGCTTTGTTCTGTTTTTTATAAT
>JACCDV010672022.1_pt1 | contig 10197 bp, 6 predicted proteins | sample 7446131 | NCBI WGS metagenome assembly JACCDV01 (sample SAMN15323448, study PRJNA562643) | freshwater metagenome | isolation source: river surface water | place: USA:Blue River Watershed | collected 2017-08-17
GTATTTCCACGCTGGGTGCCACTATTGCAGCGCTCATGGTTACTCCGCTTAGCGCCATTGGTCAGACGAGCGAAGATGTGCAAACGCTGAAGGAAGTTCAGGTGCGCGCTCAGGCCGATGGCCTGGAGGTCAATCGCTACAACGTGAAGACTACCAAGGCTGGTAAGTTCGAGCAGGATGTTGCCGAAGTGCCGCAGGCCATTACGATCGTGCCAGATACGCTACTCACTGATCAGAACGCCACCACGCTCGAAGAAGCCATGAAGAACGTGCCGAGCGTCACCTTCAACTCGGGTGAAGGTGGGCGTATCGGTGACAACATCAACATCCGCGGTTTCTACACCTTTGGTGACATGTACATCGACGGTATGCGTGATACGGCTCAGTACAACCGGGACGTTTTTAATGATGCCGCCGTTGAAGTCTTGCGTGGTTCCGCCTCTATGCTATTTGGTCGAGGGCAAGCGGGTGGTGTAATTAACCAGGTATCCAAGAAAGCGTTTCTGGATGATAAAAGCAATGTCAGCGTGATTGGTGGTAGTTTCGATTATTTCCGGAGCACGGCAGATTTAAATTTTGTTATTGATCGTGACTCAAGTTCTGCTTTCCGAATCAATGCAGTGGTCCAGGATTCTGGAAGTTCACGTAATAAAGTCACCAATCACACGCAAGGTGTCGCGCCAAGTTTTTCTTGGGGTATTGGCACTTACAACCAGATTGATGTGAGCTACTACTACCTTAAGACCAATCTGATCCCTGATTATGGGATTGGTTTCAACACTCAGACGCATAATCCGGTCAATGTGCCCGGTTCAACTTTCAGCGGCACAGCCTCGGATATTGAAAACAATGTCACGCAATTTGGGAACCTAAGTCAGAACTATAGTTTTGATAAAGACACATCGTTGGTGACCAAGCTTAAATATGCCAATTACACCCGTTCCCTTTGGTCTAACAAGGGGCGAACCCAGAACCCGAATGGCAACTGGTATCAACAAAATCCATACCCTGTTCAAAATTTTGCACTAGCCGGGCCTCGTGGTGCGAATGAAGAGACGCTGGCCTTTCAATCAGATTTCAATAAATCGGCTAGCCTTTGGGGCATGGGTCATACGGTATTGGCTGGTGTGGAGTATTACAGAGAACATGTCTACCGTTACAGCTACGACACGGCAGGTTGCGCAACAACCTATGGTCAAGCTGGATGGATAACTGTTAACGACAATAACATTGTTCGCGATTCCTGCACGAATGGGTATGCAAACCTGAACAAGACACCCAAAAGTGTTTTTTCATATAACTCAAATTCATACGCTGTATATGGGCAAGACATGATTGAGTTGACCCGTGGCTTTAAAGTGCTTGGAGGCATCCGCAATGATTGGTTAAATGCGCTTTATACGCAGCCTAATGGCACTTCGAATGGAAGCACGCCCCTTAACAATTCTGGTGTTGATTACAGTAGTCCGAGCTATCGTGCAGGACTGCTTTATGAACCGATGCCAAATTTCGGTAACTTCTATCTGTCTTGGAGTAATTCGTTCAGTCCAACGGCAGATCTCTATCAGTTATCCGCAGGTTCAAACTATCCAGCCGAAACAAGCCAACTGACAGAAGTTGGATATAAGGGTGATATTAATGACCTGGGATTGTCGTTTCGCACATCGCTTTACCATCAGGTAAAAAACTGGGAGCGAAACACTGACTTAGAATCCACAGCGTCGATTCTTTCGCAGCGTCGTTCTACCAATGGTATCGAATTTGAAGTCACCGGCAGCATTACAGAAAAATGGGATGTGTTTAGCGGAGTGGGTTTGATGGACTCGCGTATAGACACTCCCGCTAACCCGGCAACTCAGTCTCAATTAGTCGGCAAAGCGCCGCCTAATAGCACGCCATATACCTTCAACCTTTGGACGACCTACCAGTTGCCATACGGTTGGAAAATAGGTGGCGGCGTTAATGGTATGGGGCGCCGCTATGTTTACAGCATGAGTAGCGATAGCGGAACAGGGCCATGGAACTGGGTCGCTGCACAAGCGACCGTTGACGGCTTGATCCAGTATGACGCGAAACAGTACACCGTTCGTTTGAACGCCTATAACCTTTTCAATACCACTAATTACGTTTCACTCTATCAGAACGGCGGCTTCGCCGTGCCCGGTACCTACCAGGCATTTCAGCTGGGGCTGACATACAAGTTCTAACGTCGAGAAAGGACGCCATCATGCTCTTACATATCCCGCAGGTGCTCACCAAGCAACAGGTGAAAGACATTCGTCAGATTATCGATGAGGCGGATTGGGCAGATGGCGTCATCACGGCGGGTAGCCAATCGGCTAAAGCCAAGAACAACACGCAATTGCGTGAAGACGGGGGCGACTGTAAAAAAGCGCGGACCATCGTGCTGCATGCATTGGCTACTAATGATCTGTTTTTAACGGGCGCCTTACCCAAACGCATTTACCCGCCATTATTCAACCGGTATACCGGCCAGAAAAACGCCTTCGGTAACCACATCGATAATTCTGTGCGTACGCATGCTGCCACCGGACGGCATGTGCGCACCGATGTGTCGTGCACGTTGTTTTTGACGGAGCCGGAAGATTACGATGGCGGTGAGCTGGTCATCGAAGACACCTACGGCTCACAGCGCATCAAATTCGCTGCGGGCGATATGGTGCTGTATCCCAGCTCCTCGGTGCATCGTGTCGAACCCGTCACGCGGGGTGCTCGCATCTCCTGCTTCTTCTGGACGGAGAGCATGGTTCGTTCCGACGAGCAGCGCCGACTACTCTACGATCTGGATATGTCCATCATCGAACTGCGCAAAGCGCATGGTGAAACCCATGAAGCGATTCGCCTGACCGGCATTTATCACAACCTATTACGTATGTGGGCTGACGTGTAATTCAGTCGTGCAACTGGTTGTTAATGAGAATTATTCCTAGTAAAATGACCCGTGTGATTTCATGGTGTCCAATTCATCCAACGAGATTGATATGACAACGCGCATTATTTCTTTCGCACGAGTGTTACCTGCAGTCGTTTCTGCCTTGGCGCTTTTCGCTGGCAGCGCGGCGGCCGATACGGTCACGGTTTACTCTGCCCGCAATGAGCAGCTGATCAAGCCGCTCTTTGATGCCTACACCAAAGAAACCGGCACCAAGATCCAGGTGCTCACCGATAAAGAAGGCCCGCTGCTGGAGCGCCTGAAGGCAGAAGGTGCCAAGTCACCGGCCGATGTGCTCATTACGGTTGATGCCGGTAATTTGTGGCACGCCAGCCGCATGGATCTGTTGCAGCCCATTAAGTCCAGCGTGCTAAACGCCAATGTGCCTGCCAATCTGCGCGATCCTAAAGGCGAGTGGTATGGGCTATCTATTCGCGCGCGCACGATTATCTATAACAAGAAGTTTGTGAATCCGTCACAGCTTTCTACCTATGAAGCATTGGCCGATCCGCAGTGGACGGGCAAGCTCTGCCTGCGCACTTCGAAGAAGGTCTATAACCAATCACTGATCGCCACCATGATTGCCACCCTCGGTGAAAAACGTACTGAAGATGTGGTGCGTGGTTGGGTCGGTAATCTGGCAACGGATGTCTTTGCCGACGATAACGGCGTCATTAAAGCGGTGGCAGCGGGTCAGTGTGAGGTGGGTATTGTGAACACCTATTACCTGGCGCGCGCACTGGATAAAGATCCCAACATGCCGGTCGGTCTCTTCTGGGCGAATCAGAAAGAGCGCGGTGTTCACGTTAACATTTCTGGCGCAGGGGTTACCCGTGCCGCGCCTAATGCCGCTGGTGGTCAGCGTTTGATCGAATGGCTGGCGTCAGAAACTGCACAAGGCATTTACACCAATGATGACTTTGAATATCCGGTCAATCAGAAGGTCAAACCAGACTCCATCATTCGTCATTGGGGTCCATACAAGATGGATCTGATCAATGTGTCTAAAGCAGGCGAATTGCAAGGTGCCGCAACACGACTGATGGATCGGGCAGGCTACCGATAACCTTAACAATGCATCAGCGCGGATCAATCTGGAACTGGCGTGGTTGGGGCCCCTTGCGGGCCCTAGCCATTGCTGCCCTCACCCTCATCCCGCTGGTGGTGGTGCTGGCATCGTTCTTTGATCCGCAAGTCGATGCCTGGGAACATCTGGCAGCCTATGTGCTACCGGGTGTGCTCTGGAATACTCTGGTGCTCGTGCTGGGCGTGGGTATCGGTGTGCTGTTTCTCGGCGTCTCATTGGCCTGGCTCACGGCGGTCTGTAACTTTCCCGGTCGGAAGTTTTTTTCCTGGGGGTTGATGCTGCCCCTGGCTATGCCGGCTTATGTACTGGCTTTTGTACAAGTGGGTCTGCTCGACTTTACCGGCCCGGTGCAAACTGTGTTGCGAGGGTGGTTTGGTAGTTCTGCCTGGTTCCCGCCAATCCGTTCAACCGGTGGCGTGGTGCTGGTGCTCACGCTGGCCTTTTACCCCTATGTCTATCTGCTGGCGCGCAACGCCTTTATTACTCAGGGCTTGCGGGCGGTAGAAGCGGCACAGATGCTCGGCTACACACGCTTCCAGGCGTTCTGGAAAGTTGCGCTGCCGATGGCGCGCCCGTGGATCGCCGGTGGGGTAACGCTGGCGCTGATGGAAACGCTGGCCGATTTCGGTAGCGTATCCATTTTCAGCTTCGACACCTTCACCACCGCCATTTACAAAGCCTGGTTCTCGCTCTTCAATTTGTCGGCGGCCAGTCAGTTGGCATCGTTATTAGTGTTGGTCGTGCTGGTGCTGGCAGTGATCGATCAACGCCTCCGCCATGATCGTCGTTATGCCGTGAAGAGTTTTACACCGGCACGCATTGCGTTACAGGGTGGTGCCAAATGGGCAGCGGCAGCATTCTGCGCAGCGATCTTTGCCATTGCCTTTGCTGTGCCCATGGTGCAACTGGTGGTCTGGGTGGTTGATGTCTGGAAAGAAGACTTTGATGCGCGCTACCCGGTGTTTTTATTGCACTCGGTCTGGCTCGCGGGCGTTGCTGCACTGGTGGTTACCGTGCTCGGCTTATTGCTCAGCGCCATACGTCAGCACCATAAAGACAACACGACACAGTTGATTGTGCGCCTGGCCACGCTGGGTTATGCCATTCCTGGCACGGTGCTGGCGGTGGGCGTTTTTATTCCGGTGGCTTGGCTTGATAACCAGCTGATCACACTGGCGGCCTGGTTTCATTGGGATGTACAGCAAATCCTCAAAGGCTCTCTGGTCGTTATGCTGGCCGCGCTGTCAGCGCGTTTTCTGGCGGTGGCATTCCAGCCCATCGATGCTGCCATGCAACGCATCACCCGTAACCAGGGTAATGCGGCGCGCTCACTCGGCTTGTCTCCCAAAAAAGTACTGCTGCATTTACAGTTGCCGATGGTGCGCGGTGGTTTGCTCACGGCAGCACTGATTGTGTTTGTGGATGTTATGAAAGAAATGCCCATCACCTTGATGACGCGGCCCTTCGGTTGGGATACGCTGGCCGTGCGGGTATTTGAAATGACATCCGAAGGCATGTGGGATCGTGCCGCATTACCCAGCCTGGCGATTGTGCTGGCCGGATTGTTGCCTGTTATTCTGCTGATCAAAAAATCCGAATCGGGTTTTCATTAACGGTACAGTGAGACGTATGGACGCGCTACATCTTGATGCAGTGGTTTTAGGTTACGGCGGCAAATCGGTCGTCAGCGAGTTATCGTTCACTTTAGCGCCCGGAGAAATTGGTTGCCTGCTCGGTGGTTCCGGCTGCGGTAAAACCACCGTGCTCAGAGCCATTGCTGGCTTTGAACCATTGCAAGGCGGGCGTATTGCGCTGAATGGTCACTGGGTTGCCGATGCCAATTGGCAGCTGGCGCCAGAGCGCCGCCAGATTGGTATGGTGTTCCAGGACTATGCGCTCTTTCCGCACATGACCGTGGCCAATAACGTGGGCTTTGGCCTGCGCGAATGGGGCAGTGTTGATAAGGGTCGGCGCATTGATGAGATGCTCGAGCTCGTAGGTTTGTCGGATGCCGGCAAACGTTATCCGCATCAGCTCTCTGGCGGGCAACAGCAACGGGTTGCCCTGGCACGCGCCTTGGCGCCGGGGCCCACCGTACTGCTGATGGATGAACCATTCTCCAATCTTGATGTCGAACTTCGTGAGCGACTCTCGATCGATGTGCACAACATACTCAAAGAAACCGGTACCACCGGCTTGCTGGTCACGCATAACCAGCAGGAAGCCTTTGCTATGGCGGATCGGGTAGGCGTCATGGTCGATGGGCAGCTGCAGCAGTGGGCATCGCCTTATGCGCTGTATCACGAGCCGGCCACCCGACATATCGCCACCTTTGTCGGTGACGGGGTGTTCTTGCCGGCACGGGTGAGCGGGCAAAACTGTGTCAGCTTCGAGCTGGGCGAACTCTGCCGGATTCAGCCGCTGGATGTGGCGATGGATTCTGATGTGGATGTCTTGATCCGTCCCGACGATATTCAGCACGATGACAGCAGCCCTGTTCGCGCCAAAGTGCTCGAACGCGTTTTCCGAGGCGCGGCATTCCTCTATACACTTGAACTACCGTCGGGTGATCGTGTTTTATCCCTCGTGCCAAGTCACCATAACCATGCGGTTGGTGAGATGATTGGCATTCAGCTGGAAATCGATCACCTTGTTGCCTGCCCCAAAGGATAAGTTCATGAAAGCGTTTTGCCGATCACTCCCCTTGGTTGCCATGATGGCCCTCACTGGTTGCGCCGGTTCATTAACGGTCAACTCGGTGCCGCAAGGGGCGCTGATCAGCAGTAACAAACAGGCCTTGGGGCAGGCCCCCCTGGTGATCACCCTCACCAAAGATTCGGCACGGGGCTTCCTGCAGACAACTAATGGTTGCTATATAGCGCCGGGCTTTAGTGCACAGTGGGCAAGCGGTGCTGAGGCCGCCTCACCCGAAAGCACACCGCTGTGTAATGGGCTCGACTCGGACTATACTGTTACAATTGCCCGCCCGGCCAATGCCCCCGGCCTCGATAAAGACCTGAAAGTCGCCAATCAGCGAGAAAACGTGCTCGCGCAACAGGCGCAAGCCCAGGCGATTAACAATGTGGCCGATGCCATTGAGCTAAATTCCATGAATGGGCCGGGAATGGGTTATGGTCCCTATGGTTATGGCGGCTGGGGCTACTGACCCCTAGCTGAAAGCCGGCTAAGAGTTTGATCTAGATCAAACTTAGGTCAATCTGTTTGGCAATCAAAGGGTTATTCATACATAATATCGGTCGGTATTGTTTATGAACGCCCTATTACGCCTCTCCTTGTCGACGTTTTCTCGCCAGCGCTTAAGTCGCTGGCTGTTGGCGTTGGTGATCTGCTGGCAGGCTATGATTGGCTTCATGCCTGTTGCCCAGGCCAAAGCGGCCGCAGGTGAGGGTGGTTGGGAATCGGTGTGTACCATGCAGGGTAGTAGCCAGGTATGGGTCGCCGGCGATTCAGATGCTGATACCGACACGCAGGCCAAATCCGGCGGGCATTGCCCACTCTGTCTGATGAGTCAGACCGGTATTGCACCGCCTATGAATTTTGACTTCAAAGTGCACCAGAGTGCTGGTGCCGAAGTCGGACAACTGGCCTTTACGGCCGTTTATCTCACTCGCGCCTGGTCTGAACCCGCCACCGGGCCCCCTGCACAACTCTGATCTGAATAGAGCGCTGGCGTAGTGCCAGTAAGCGTTGTTGTGCGCGGCTGATCACCGCAAGCACCACGCGAATTCAAATTGGAGTTTGTAATGAAGAAGTCCCCACTATTTATGCGCAAGCCATTGGCGCTTGCTGTGAGTTTTGCTTTTGCTACTACGCCTGTATGGGCACAGGAAACGACCGCCGAGCCGGTTAATGTGGATGTGAATGCTACCCGCTACGATGCCGATGCCGTTGTGGCTGGTAAAGAGTTAGATCTGCAGAAGGCAGCTAACGTAGATACTGCAACGCTGATGACCAATGTGTCTGGCGTAGCCTTTCAGGTCGGCGGTGCCGTTTCTAGCCTCCCGGTGATCCGTGGTTTAGCTGATAACCGAATTAACACGCTGGTTGATGGCGTTGATGCTATTCCAGCCTGCCCGAACCATATGAACTCCCCGCTCTCATATGTAGATCCGTCCAGCATCAAGAGCATGACCGTTTATAAGAGCTATAAGCCGGTCAGTATTGGCTTGAACAGTATTGGTGGCGCCATTGTTGCAAGTACTGGGCAACCCACCTTTGCCGAGGAGGGTCAAAACCTGATTACCGGTAATGTCGGTGGTTTTTATGGCACGAACAACAATAATTTAGGTGCTAACCTCAACATTACCGCTGCTACCGATTGGTTAAGTGTTACCTACACGGGGTCAACCTCATCGGCTAATAATTACACCGCCGGCGGACAGTTCCATAAGCCGCAGACTACAAACTATACGACGAGTGGCACGCAGACCCTGCCGCCAAATATGGTGGGTTCAACTTCATACGAGGCGACTAATCAGGCAGTCGCACTGGCGCTCAAGGCGGATAAACACACTGTTCAACTGAAATATAGTTGGCAAGATATCCCCTATGAAAATTACGTCAATCAGCGGATGGACCTCACAGGTAACCAGCAAAGTCGTTTTAACCTTCAGTATTGGGGCGGTTATGACTGGGGTAAGCTGGAAGCTCAGGCTTACTACGAGCAGCTGAACCACCAGATGAACTTTGGTCCGAATAAACAGTTTGGCTTTGGCAACACAGCTCGTGGCCAAGGTGCGTATGATGTTCCAGGCATGCCGATGAATACCAATAGCAACACATCAGGTGTAAAGGTCAAAGGGGATATTAACATTGCACAGAACTCCTTGCTTAGAACTGGGGCAGAATGGCAACGCTACTATTTGAATGACTATTGGCCACGATCTGGTAATAGTGGTGGTGCTTATGGTGGCGGTATGGGGCCATATACATTCCAGAATATCAATGGCGGTCTTCAACAGGTTGGCTCCCTATTTGGTGAATGGGAACAAAAGTTCACCCAAGACCTGAAGTCAGAACTAGGCGTTCGTTATTCTCTAGTTAACTCTTCGACGGGGAATGTGCACGGCTACAACTTAAACTACGCGCCATCGAACACGTCTGGCGGGACAGCAGGCACGCCTGGGACTACTGGCACAGCAATGCCTGGCCCAATGGTTTCGTCGGGGCCCTCTTGCAGCGGTAATACCGGCACACCAGCAGCATCCCCTGGGCTGTGCACATATGAAACTAGCGATGCTGCGATGTTGAACAATGCGAATCGAAGTCAAAACTTTAATCTTGTCGATGTGGTTCTAACCACAAATTACAAGCATAGCGATAAGCAAGATATGCAATTGGGTCTTGCACGACAAGTGCGGGCCCCAAGCTTGTATGAGCTTTATACCTGGTCATCATGGAATATGGCAGCCATCATGAATAACAGCGTTGGTGATGGAAATGGCTACTTTGGCAATCCGAATCTGAAGCCAGAGACAGCCTATACGGCATCGGCAGTTTATGATCTTCATACGGCAGAGCGGGACTATATGGTCAAAGCATCGCCATTCTATTCGTATGTACAAAATTACATTGATGCTATCCAATACACAGGTACAGTTTCTCTGGGGGCGCCGACAAATCCGCTGGTCACTAATAAATTCGTGACGATGCAATATGTTAACCAGAATTCAAACCTGGCCGGTATTGATCTGGATGGTCAAATGCCGATCGCAAAGACAGATTTTGGTCGATTCAGCATGCAAGGGCTTTTTAATTGGACCTACGGCAAAAACCTAGTTACTGGATATGGTTTGTATAACGTCATGCCAGTGAACGGTAAGGTTAACCTTACGCATCAATATGCTGGGTGGGACAACCAGATCCAGCTGATTGCCGTAGCCAACAAGAATAATTTCCTGTCTGTTGAGCGCAATGAAATACCGACACCGGGTTACTTCCTGACCAATCTGAAGGCAAGTTACTCATGGGAAAAAGTACGGGTTGATGCAGGCATTAATAACGTGTTCAACACCTTGTACTATCAGCCACTGGGAGGCGCATATCTGGGCCAAGGCAACACGATGGCTATGACTACCGGTTCGCCATGGGGAACGCCTGTTCCAGGTATGGGTATTTCGTACTACACAGCGCTTAA
>JACCDV011166437.1_pt1 | contig 10197 bp, 2 predicted proteins | sample 7446131 | NCBI WGS metagenome assembly JACCDV01 (sample SAMN15323448, study PRJNA562643) | freshwater metagenome | isolation source: river surface water | place: USA:Blue River Watershed | collected 2017-08-17
CAACCCCAACCCCAACCCCAACCCCAGATTAAAATAAATTGGTTTATTTATTTTGAATTTTTATTTTGGTATTCTGTAAATAATGTTAATAGATCTATGAAATTTATTATATTCAAATTTGTAAAATTTTATTCGTCTAAGTTAATGAAAACTATAAAATTGGCAAAACTGCAATTTAAGGATGATTAAACAAAACTTCAATCTACTTTGGATTCCTTTCTTAAGCTAAAGAAAAGACACGTCAATTGGCAAAAGCCCTCATTTATTTAACCCAACCATTATTCCGCCCTCCAACCTAAAACAAAAGATAAGCTTCAAGTCAACGGAATAAGTCAAAGTCAAAGGATAGTACTTTAAAGTAATGCTTCTCTTCAAGTAAGTCAACAATCATAGAAGTAAAAAAGCCCAATCCTCCAATAAAAAGAAAGAAATCCTTAGATTTAATCATAGCATTAAAATTCGTCACTACTTCCTTCACAGGCTGGCAGACGTATAAAAACACTTAGTCTTTCTAATGACTTAAGAAGATATAGAAGAACTTCGATAAAGCATTCATCTATTACGAGTAATGGGAGGAAATAAGCAGGGTTATAATGGTTAAATAAATCTAGATAATTTAAGCCAGACAAAGGAAAAGGATACAAATTGTTGGAGTTGATAGGAAGAAGCTACATAGGGAAAAATATTAATAAAACAGGATTAAACCTATCTGATATATCAATCAAGCACTGATATTATATTCCTAATTTATTAAGTTTAGCTTTATAAAAATAATAATGTTTCTATGCAATCCTTGTAACCCTTGTTTAGAGCCAACTGATCCAATCGACCTAGGAATCATGAAACTTTAAAAATTAGCCGGGCTTAACACTGTAATGATTAAGAAGTCTAATTACAATAGATACTTCGCAAAGAAAGAACAAAAATAGAAACTCACAGATCCTGAATTTTCTCCCTAATTTAAATCCCTCCAACATAAAGTTTCAAACAGATAAATCACATGGAAAAGAGTCAGCTAGATTGTACCCGAATGCGTGCTATTTAACTAACAAATTAAAGCCACTGATGTATACTATGGGAATACAAAAGACCAATATTTTCTACCAACCCTAGCAGTTCTTGCAAGATATCCAAACCGCATAAAAAACATTTTTTACCACTCTCGATCAATACAATAGCAAGGTGTCTATCGCTTACTTGTTAAGATAGGTGGATAAATTCATTAAATGATTATTGATGACTTTGTCCCAGTCTATCAAGAAACTGGAAAAGCAGTCTTTTGTAAACCAAATCAAAAATAAGTGTGGGCAATGCTTCTTGAAAAGGCTTGGGCAAAACTAAAAGGATCATATGGAGCAATTCTAAAAGGGACTCCTCATGAAGTGCTTTCAACGTTTTGTATTGGCCCCTGCATTAGCTATGATCTCACTTCGATAGTTTCTAAAGAAAAGTAGGACAAATTATTTTAGAATCTAACAGAGTCATATCTTAAAAATTTTGTTATCTGCGCTTTCTCTTCCAAATACTGCAACCTTGAGGACATAATAAAAGAAACTGTCTATCCTATCACAGGTATATATTCTAACAGATATGTAAAGATAAATAATTATGTTTAACCGATAAGTTAGATTAAATTAAATTCAAGCAATATTCTTTAAATGTCACATTCAACTAATCTCTAAAGAGAATATGGAGAAAGGGTAATAAAAATTCAAGAGTTAATTGATAATTTTAGTGTTATCAGCATTAGTCATTAAAATGGAACATTTAACTCGGAATTTTTAAGTATAAAAATTATAGATACTGCTTTTATCAAATTTTAAGTGATATAAGATGCTCATTAGGCCTATATAATTGTTCAAAAATGCAAAAAATTAAACGAATCAAATGGCTCACATCCTTATCTAAGATTATTTTTGGCCAATTAAATTGAGGATGATAGATATTAATTCTTAGCTATGAAGGAATAATTGACACCCAATTAATGCTTTATTCACCTGCCCTAAATAAAGCCTGGAAAAAATATACTGCTGATTAAAACAAATTCTAAAGAAGAAGATTGCAATTATACGGTAACATACTCTTGGAAAAACAATAAAAAGCCTATTTAAAAAGCATCGATATCAACTGTTTTTAAAAGATAGCCTATAGTAAGTACATTCCTTTAATCTGCCCTCTTATCTCATTACTAAAACAAACACAAAGTGAATATAAAAAAGGAAGGAGAATAGATCCAAGCAGTTGATCTCATCTAAGACTGTGGATTAGCATACATATTCTGTAGTCTATCAATAAAATCCTAATATAAACTCAAAGTAACGATTGATCACAAGTAAGAATGTCTTGATTTAGGTAGCTTAAACAGAATGGATTGCAACTAATTGGTCAATATGGTCCAAGATATACAGTGTCGAATGGATCTACAAAGATATTTGTCTTTGAAGTTATTAAGGAAAAAGTTCAGTTTTCTCTCCCACCGAAAGGCTTCAAGATTGCCAAAGTATCTGTATCTTAGTGATTACACAGAGATTAATCCTTTATAAAAAAAATCAATACTTCATATATATTATTGAGATGACTACGTTTATTATTGATTTCTATTTCTATTTTTTAAATGCAGCAAAAGTTTTCACACATTTAATTAGGAGGGCAGAAAAAATACTCATACAATTCAGTTGTTAATCCCCAAAATAAGCAATATTACCCTACCACACCCACCCAAAATACTATCTTGAATAGCGTTCAATCCAAATAAGCAATAATCTCAACCCATCAAATCCCTGGTAAGAAATCACCATCCAAAAACCATTTACACTCTCATTTGACATCCAGGAAAGGATCTATCATTAACTAAAATAGCTTCATTTAGTTTGGTGATTCATCTTTATAGACTCCATCCATCAGTAATACAGTTTATAGGCCCAGATCTCCTCTGCATGAAACAGCCAATACATCTCCTTAACATCAATTAATAAAAGTTAATTTCGTTAATACCTCCCCCAATAAAACACAAACAAGCTCAGTTGTTGATAGAAGATAAATGAAAATAGGTGTCAATAAGATGATGAACTGTGGATAGACTAAGGAATAGATTCTATAAAGGAAGCTAAAGGTTTTGTAAGGCAGAATAGGTGAGCTTCACAAATAAAAGCATGAATTATCAGGCAGATTAAATGAGTAAAATAGGAGAATATATCATTAAAACACATCACTTAAGCTTAAAATAAACGATCTCATAAATAAAATAGACAAAGATACACACAACTCAAATGTTATCATCAAACCATCAGTTTCTCAATAAACCATAAGCAAGTACTAAGCATAAATCTAAGAATTAACATAAAAGAACAATTTGCTGTGCTAGCGATATGATTCGATAACTCATTAGCTCTAACAATCACAAACATAAGGGAAGAAGTTACAAAGCCAAAATGAATCTCTCAATAAAAAGCTACAAGAAAAATAATAGGCCTATCAATCTCTCCACTCTTAGTATCTCCATATTCAGTAATAAAGATAAAATTTGAATTCCCTTAAATAGAAATACGAACAAGATCTATAATAGATCCAAAAGTCAATTACAGAGAATAGTAAATATAATGCTATTATTATCCAAGAGTATTAGTATAAGTTGTAGGAGTATAAGCAAGCATATGACAAAAATCAAGAAATCATTTAACAGTTGTCTCATCAATTAGAGCAACAGTTCAATTCACATAATGCCTATCCCTAATAGGATCAAATACTAATAAGAGATACTGAAGGAGGATAGATCTTGTAGGAATGCCAAAATCTATAAAATAACTTTCTTTCAGCCTTAGACCAAAAGGATGAACTCATTTCTGAGTTATAGAAGAAAAACCAAGAAATTTAAAGCGAACTAGCGCACAGCCATGAGACCATTGAGTAACTGAGCACTATTAACTAATAGCAGACAAGAAGACTCGAATAAGTTGGATCCTTACTTGAAAGGTACACACTCAGGATTAAAGACCTCGAAAATAAATATGAATAAATCTGCAAAAATAGTTAACAATAGAAGCAAAAGAATACTCAAAAAACAGAAGCAGTTCAAAGATGTAAAAAATGTGATTAGCTGACTAAGACCATATTCAGGTTGAACTCTCATCTCAATAAGAAAAACTGATAATTTGTATTACTGATATCCTCAATAATATAGCTTATTCTTAATTTGTTTGCTATAAAGATAATGAGATAGAGCGAATTCATTTATTATTTAATATTTCCTTAACATAAATCGGCACTCTATTCCTTCCTTTCTTTTCCAAATCAGCCTTGAATTTCTCTAAGACCTGCAAATTAATCTTTTTGTTTGAGTTCGGGCCGGGTTTGAGTTGGTACTAATCAAGAGGATGGGCCCAATTCCAGAACTAATAGTTGTGGAGATTGTTGTAAATGTATGTCTAGTCCTGATAATTATCCACTATCTCTTTAGGATTGTCAACCTTCTATCGATATCTTAGCTATGGATGAATGTAATATTTATTGAAGTTTTTAGGCTTCAATACGCTCTGAGGTCTCTTTGTAACTTTGGGTAGGTGACTAGAATGATCTATCGTTTTGGATTCGTATAGGCTTTTCGATGCTTTCTTGTCTCTCTGTGAAAACGACATCAATAACTTTAATTTGATTTATAATAATCTGTAAATGAATGTAGGATTGAAGCAAATGGATGATTGATGCAGTCTACTATTTGTTTCGAGTGAAAGGCAGTTTGTAAGTAATATTATTTAAATAACAACGATGAGTGACTAAAAATAACTCCTAACCTATTATCAATAAAAGATAGACCAACTCTACAAAGAAAGGCTGGCTTGGCTTTCCAAATTCGATGAATGCGCAACCCAGCTCGAGTAAAAGCAACAACTAATGAATAAATTCAAAGATCACAAAGACAAGGAGGCTGACATTCGTAGGAAGAATATTCATCATGACATCGCCTTAATCGATTAAAAGTACATTTGAGGATATAAAGTATCAACGTGGTAAAGATGGAGAGAGAAAATATTTTTAACGAGTACTAAGATGCACATCAGATCCTCAAAATATAGGAACTAATGTAGGAGTTTCCTGAATAGGTTTAAAAGCATCTCCCTTGTGGAGTCATCTCCAACAATGCAGAAGTCATCCAAAACTAAGTAAAGATAGGATAAACTAGCTCAATATTCACAATGCAGGGAAGCAGAACAAAATGGCAAGCAAGCCATCTGCCTCTATATTCAGATAGCAGAATAGTGTTCTTAGTCACTAAAAATACGGGAAGACTAGTAAGATCAAATACAAGCCTACCTACGAAGAGCTAGTTCGCAGACAAATAGCTGAACTAAAGGCTAACCAAGATAAAGAAATTGTGCTTCTTCAAGAGCAGGCAAAGAAACTGTAAAACATCATAGCTAATGCTAAAAGATAAGATCGCAGATAGCTAGATAACTAAAGGTAAATTGTGGAGCAACTCCAAAAATAGCTAAGAAAGCAAGAACAAAGGCACAAATAAATAGCACAGAAGTACTTCGATACACGCAGAAAGATAAAAGAAGAACACGAGCAAACACTCAACTAGAATAAAAAACTCAAATAAACATTGAAGCAACTATAGCTTAGAGTCGCAGAATAAATGCGCATCTATTAAAAAGAGAATAAAGCAAAGCAAACCTTAATTCTACACAAAAGCTAAGACTTTCAATAAGACTGTATGTTTTTAATTATATGTAGACAAGGCAAGGATGAGAGCGAAATAGCACAATCTCCAAGCTCTAAAGGACAACTATGAGAAAATGCAGGAAGTTTGTATTGAGCGCATTCAAAAGCTATAACAGACCCTTACAAGTGCTCGCCTAAATCTCCAAGAAACTTAAAATCAAAGATAAACCGTGGTCTCAGCTCTCAAGGCTGAACTCTCTGAGTAAATATTATTTAAGCTAGACTTTAAAAGAGGGATAAATAGGAACGAGTAGAAAAGGCAAAGGTTTAGTTGCAGATTAAATAAAAGGTCGAAGCTTAAAAGCGAAAGAGATAGTAACTTAAGCAAAAGTCCATAAATTAGTAGAAGAAGTACAAAAAAGCACAACTTATTGAGTAAGCATATAAAAAGTAAGAAAGCAAGCAAAAGGGAAAAAATAAATCTAAGCCCAATCCCAAACATTAGTACTACTAATAATCAGGTTCCTAAGAAGAGTCAATGGATATTTCTCAGCTTTAAAACATAAAACAACATATTAATAAACTCTAAAATATCATACAAACATCAGACAAGAAGAAAAGATGATCCATCATACCCATATTCTATATTAACCAATAAAATACTCATCTATAGCCAAACTATTTCATCTTTAATCTATATATTTTTGATATTATGATGTAAGTCGACGCATAGCTTTCCTCAATATAAGAGCAGATAAAGAAATACGCGGAATAGCTAGGCCAGCTAAATCTTAATAATAATCAAGTACCAATCATCTTAGTCAGCTTCTCTAAAGCAACGAGTTGCTTTCCTCATAAATCCAAACACTCAAGAACAAGGTCAACAAAAAGGTAACATGCAACATAGATAGAAACACAAAATCTAACAGTAGAACAAAGATAAGCAGATCATCCATCAGAAACTTGTAAAGGCCGAAAAGATCAAAGAGCAGATAGAAATCGCAAAAAGTTCCAACCATTCCCTCAGGGAAAAGGAAAAGCAGGCCAGACTATAATAGCAACGTCTTAGATAGCAGCAATAGCACGCAAAGGCGCAATAAAGAATGAAGAAGGAGCAGTTACTGAAGCAAGCTCAATAAAAGAAATAATAAAAAGTAGTTAAGCCAGCTCAATAAATAGTTGTGAATAATAAGCATTAGGAGCCAGTCAAATAAGCCAAAGTCTAAATTGCAGAATCAGCTATCAAAAAGGTCTAAAAATAAGTGAAGGCTTAATAAATCAATCCCATTGCCACCTACAACAATCTGTAAAAGGGCTAGTATCAACCCCCAGCACTCTTCTTAGACGATGATGAAGAAGATGAAGATGAAGACGATTAAGATAACTCTAAAACCCTATAAATTTTGAGATCAAAGCTCAGACTCGAATCAAAGTAGCTGCACGACAATGAAGACGATGATTGATTATTATAAATCAAATAAGTTATCATAAATCATAGATATTCATTTGTATCGATTTCTTTGTCTACAAGCAAGTCCTTATATTAATCCAAATACTGCAGATTGGCTCCCTCCAGGATAGATTTGAGTTGATAGAAGTGGCATTTGAGCACATAATTACTATACGAGTTTGGGTCTTTGCACTGAAGATAGAGGAGTGTTTATAAGAAGCAGTCAAACTCGCTAAAGATATGTTTTGGTGTGTACTCTTATTTGTATGTTTAGTCGACGATATATTACAGCTACTTGCCACAAGAAAAGAAGTCTTCGCCTAATCCAAACTATTTCTACAGGATCTGAGAAAATGGAGGAGGGCAACTAGCTTAATCATCTTCATCGTCTTTTGCTAGGGTTTTGTCCACAAAGTAAAATATCCAGTTAAAGAGCAGCTAATAAAGGCTTTTTATCTATACATACACTATACCAAATCTGACTAAGCTCGTCATGCCTAAAATAATCCTTTTTATCTAAAGCTCATTAGTGATCTTATTTAGCTCATGTTTGTTGGCGAAGAAGAGTGCTAAAATGAACTACAATATGTTCTCATCGCTCTTGTTCATATAATTAAGTGCATCTGGATAGCAACACAACCAGATACAGAATAGTTGCATGTTACTATTCTTTAAATATTTTACTGTCTTCAATGATTTTGAGTTTGCCTTTATCACTGAAAAGGCCTTCATATAAAAGAGGTTAGGAAGTGAGCTTTGGTGATGCTCCATAATGCAGGTTAAGAGAACTGTCACCAGGTATCTCCCCTTGCAAATTTAGTAGAATTACAGCTGTTTAAATGGCTTGTAGAAGTAATAGAGTAGATACAAGAACTGATTAATTAGATCTTCTGTGAATAGGCTGTCCAATACTTCAGGAACAGCCTTCTTGATGATTACTTGAGTGGGGTTGATAAACTTGAGATAATTCCTGAAGAGCTCAAAGACAAGTTGAGTTGTTAGTTCATTTACTTTTGTACATTGTTTTATCAATAGTTGTTGTTATTAGGTGTATGCACTGTGCTGTACCTTGTCGATTATGTTGCTGTTGGGTGGGGCTAGCTTCAATACAACAATTAGAAAATAATAATTAAGCCTCCCAGGCAAGCACTATAGACTTCCCGTCTGTGAGTCAATTAATGAGCTTAGTATTTGCAGAAGTATTTATAAATATTAATTAGGCAGTTGTTCCTCATAACTAAGCACATAATTTAATAGATACACTAACTCATCCTATAGAGTCTGTTTCAAACTAATTGCAAAGTAGGGATCTTTTGTTTGGATTCTACTCATAATAGTGAGAACATCTAGGGTGGAGTCGCTTGGGCTATATTCTACCATTCCAGTCTATAAGGATTTATCTACATTTTATTTAAATATTTTGGACATGAAGCATATTATCTCAATTGAAAACATACTCATCTACTCACTGTACTCCTCTATCATGAGGACTAATGTCTTAGATAATTCGGATATTTAGTATATCTTGATGAGTTAGAGTAAAGTCGAAAGAACGAGCTTTATTTATTATGAATTAAATCTTCTAATAGTCTCAACCCCATAGTAGATTATCTTCTCTAGGGCAGTTCCAGCATATATTGCAAGGAGGTCAAACTTTGATTCATGTTTTCTCTTTTAGAAGACGTTCAAAATGATGTCTTGAATCACAGGATACGATTATTTGTTTAATAGTGAGGTCAGGTTATGTATCAATTGGAATCCTCTTACTTGCAGAACCAAAAGAGGCTGGTCAAAAATCTGAGGAATGCACAAGTTAAGAACATCACAAGCTATCTGAGAAGTTTACTTGAACTATGAGATCTTTAGGCCGGAGCTAGCCATCAAATAGAGAGCTATTTCTTGGGTCCTCCAATCCTATTGCAACAGCCATTTATATAGATGCATATAGGATTCAACAATATATTGACCTTACTTTATTTATACGTTGAGGCTTGCGATTTTTGTAGAATCGAACAATGCTAAATTACACCAGATATCGGTTGCATATGTTCTAATGTTCTTTTAGGTGATGGATTAGCTTATGATAAACTCTGAAGGATTTTATTAGATGTTATTCAGATCTTATTCACTCACTAATAAAATGCTGGGTAAAATCTAAAAGAGATAATACTAAAGCTAAGATTTCATAAGCCTTGCACTTAGGTTAAACATTGATTATAGAAAAGCCAATTCAAAGAACCGAATATGATTAGGACGGCTTTATTTAAAATTTGAATGCAGAGTTTGCTTCAATGAGACGCCATATTCATCAAAATATTGATTTCTAATCCTTGCAAGCTAAGGTTGGCTGTCTTTTACAACTATTAAGACCGATAGAAATTTTACAAAGAACTTAGCTGACCATTTCTTAGCATGAAAGTAATTGAATTGATTCGTCCCTCTATTACCACAAAATTTAGGGTTTTTCTTAGCATTTTGATTGTATTCTTCATTCTCTTAGTCAAGTCTGCTTTGTGCAATAGTGGCCCAATGGCAATACAGTGTTCTAAGGGAAGGTGATAGTTCCCTGCATATTGATTTACAGGCAAATTTTATACTAAGGTATAATATTTATTAGAACTCTGCTTTTTGAGTATTGAAAATACGAAGTGATTCCCTTGTTTGGTCGTTGTTCCACTTCCAGTAAAGGTCCACTATCTTCTGCTCTCCCTTATGAACTAAAGCAATCAGTAAGGGAATACTTGCTTCCAAAAACTATGTTAAGCAGCAATTACTTCAATAAATATGAGCCTTTAGTTGTATGAGTTATCATATCGATAGTACTCACTTATTCCAAGAAGAATATTAAGGCATGCCTTTAAATATTGCTACTAATGTAAAAGTTGGCATATTTTTGGCATAAGTTGTTGCACACTATCAGCAACCTTCTGGTTTACGTCTTTAATTAAGGTGAACATAGCAAAATTGCTACTGTGGTTTATGTTTGTTTGAATTAACCAACTGAGTAGATATTGCCGGTCATTATGACATATAGAACCCTTTCGCTTTCTATCGATTGACCATCTAGCACGCAGGGTGTTTTTCAA
>JACCDV010109244.1_pt1 | contig 10196 bp, 11 predicted proteins | sample 7446131 | NCBI WGS metagenome assembly JACCDV01 (sample SAMN15323448, study PRJNA562643) | freshwater metagenome | isolation source: river surface water | place: USA:Blue River Watershed | collected 2017-08-17
AAAGAATATCTCTAACACACCCACCAACAAGAAATGCTTCAAAACCTGCGTTTTTTAAGGTCCTTGCACAGTCTAGGATGTTCTGGGGTATTTTACCTTTGATTTTTAAGGCTTCCATTGTTGAAATAGTAGTATATATTTTGATTTTTTGCTATTTATGATGTAATATCACTGCTGAAGGAGGATATGCACTTGTGGTGAACTGGATATCACAACGGTCTTCGGAACCGTTATTCCAGGTTCGAATCCTGGCAGGTGCACATGTATGCTGAGAATGGTCACTTACTTGAGTAAGTCTCATACCAGCTACAGACCGAGTGAATTCTGTATGGATACAGAATTCACTCGGATAAAGTCCATAAAAGACAAAGCGGGATTGGTTTAGTGGTAGAATACGTCCTTGCCAAGGACGAGTCAGGGGTTCGATTCCCCTATCCCGCACAACAAAAATCAGATTTACGCCAGATCTGCATTCAAAAACAGCCCAACATTAAGCCTGGATTAAGAATAGTATTTATTGAGAAAACTGTGGATAACTTAGTGGATATGTGTATAAAAGACAAATGTAGGACATTTACAATGCTGTCCCTAATATTCGAAATATATTAATTCAGGGCTAATAATATAGGTATAGTTGCATGCCAGGGGGAAACTAAAGGAAAACTTGGCATTATCGATAATATTCATACGTTTCATGTGAAACACTGTTTCTGTGTATAAAATGTCAATTTGATCAGTATTTCATGTGTAACCGTGTATAAAAGGGTGTGAATACCGGTAAATCAGGCGAAATTTTGGTAAAAATGTTTCTGATGAAACATGGCTATAATATTCTGGCTACCAATCTAAGAGTGTATCAAGGAAAGCAGATAGGGGAAATTGATATTCTAGCTCTAAAGATCAATGTACTTTATATAGTTGAGGTCAAATCATCGAACTACAAATCTTCATGCCGGTGGGGAAGAGATGAGATTTTGACCCATAGGAAATATAGACGACTTGCCAGGATAAGGTCCTTGATATTAGCCATAAAATCAATGAGATCTGCTGAAAGATCATTGTTTGGGAGGGAATACTTTATTTATGATAGTACTGACTCCAAGCTCACCGTCTCTGTGCTCACTGATGAGGTCCTGGATCAGGTATTTACGGTAAAGATAATCCTAGCAGAAGTAACCATTCAGAGGAATAATACTTATGACGTTGAATTTAGCCCTATAAATTGAGGTTATTATTGAGGTATTAAAAAAAGTGTGATAAGCTAAGCCGGTTAATATTTCGGGGCGTAGTGTAACGGTTAACATTCCTGTTTTGGGAACAGGCGACTCCGGGTTCGAATCCCGGCGCCCCGACAATCCTGAGATCTATCTCTCTCTGATGAATCAACCTAAAAGATTAAAGCGGTTTTTAAAGAATAAAGAGGATTTTTCATGTGAAAAATGCGAAGCACATGTTAAAGGTAATGGATATACCAATCATTGCCCTCATTGCCTATGGAGTAAGCATGTAGATGTAATTCCTGGCGACAGGCAGGCATTACTCTCGTGCGGGGCACTTATGATGCCGGTTTCGATTGAAGGTGGGACAGGGGAGGGATATAGCGTTGTTCATGAATGTATTAAATGTGGACATAAAAAGAAAAACAAATTGGCCAAAGGTAGGGGGCAGAGTGATAATGATGATGTCGTCCTAGAGATCATTAAGGCTGATGTAGCAAAAAAATTGAATCAACCCAAGCTATCGTCCAAGTAGGTCTGATTTAACCGATTTCAAATATTTACTTTCAAATACTTCTTTTAGACCATTGCCGTCACTATCTATTAGGCTATGCAAGCCGATCCCTGTCTGTTCCAATAGGGAAGTGTTGATGTGATCAAGGCTGATTGCTCTAATATACGTCTGATCTGGGTTGGATGTTGGCATTACATTGGCCAGAATTGCAATGAGATAGTTATTGCTATCAACCAGAGCACCTCCTGAAGATCCATTTTTGCCTATCGTACTTGCTGAAGTTTCTATCAAGTCATGCTTGGTACCATTTATATCTCCGAATCCAAACATGTCCCTAATTGAAAGCTGATTCTGCTTTTTTGTAAGTGATGCAGAACTCAAACTTGTTATGGGATAACCTATGGCGGTCACGCTATTACCAACTGCCAAATCAGGACTAAAAGATACAGTAGAGGAGTCTTTTTCAAAAATATACAAAGGATTAATACCAGATGTATTTCGGATAGATATAGGGCTAGCGAATTTCAAAATATCTTCAGGCAAAGTGGCTTTTAGAATAGCAATATCTGCTTTACCAGAATCTATACTGACAATTCCGCTTATTTCGCCTTTATGTCTTGCTGTCCATGTTGGTGAAATAAATATAAAGGACATGGCATGATTTGTAAGGGCAGGGGAACCAGTGCGAATCTTGCAGGAAGTATTTTGATTTACATATGCTGAAATAAATGGATGGATTCCTACATGTGCATTAGTGAGAATTAATCCTGAAGAAGATATTAAGACTCCACTGCTAGAAATCTGCTTTATGTTTTTTCCTTCCGTTATCGAACAGATTATATTTACGACCGCAGAAGATGGATTATTATTTTTCCCGGAGAATTGTGATGTCAGTCGATTGATGGTTGGTTTGGGTGTCGGGATTGAAATTGGATTGATGACGACGGGTATAATTGACGGAGTTGTCATTGCTTTAGCTGGATTGATTGGCTGTAAAGAAGGTGCAAATAATTTCAATTCGGGTAATGCTTTTGCATTAAAAAGATTATTTTTTCTAAGTGATGATTCACTTGTTGATTTTGCAACTGATGCGAATTGTCCTAGTTTATATATAGAAAAAGAGGGAAGGGTGTTGGTATTGTTAATGAAACGAGAGATACCGATGAGGATGAGTCCAATACCCAGTATAGCTACAGCTTTAGAGGGGGTGGGCCATTTCATAATCGCATTTAGTATATAGGAAAAGTTGATAAAGTATATGCGCTCTGGTATATTGACCCTATCAATCGCGGGATTGGTTTAGTGGTAGAATGACTGCCTTCCAAGCAGTAGACAAGGGTTCGATTCCCTTATCCCGCACAAAGTCTCAAAATCAAAAACCTCCGGTGGTGTACGGAGGTTTTTGATTTTGAGATAGGAGCGGATTCTTCGCAGAACCAGCCACGCCTCAATAATTACAATTATCGAACCGCATCCTTCAGAGCCTTCGCTGCTCGGAACTTTGGAACCTTCATTGCCGCAACTTTTACCATTTCGCCAGTTCGAGGATTTCGAGCTGATCGCGCTGCGCGCTGCTTTGCAGAGAAAATACCGAAGCCTGCGATTGAAACCTCGTCGCCCTTTGTGAGGGAAGCGGTGATTGAATCGAAAACAAGGTCAACGATAGATTCAGCCTGAACCTTCGTCGTCCCTAGCGCTTCATTTACTTTGTCTACGAGTGCTGCTTTGTTCATATTGTTTGTGGTGGTAATTTTTTTAAATCGTTCGACCGGAACGGGTATCGGAATAATTATATAGTAAGCCTTATTTTCAAGCAACAGTCTAGACGGAATGAAAATAATGGGTGATAAAGTTCATTTATCGCGCTGTTTCTATAACCCTAGTCTCTCTTATTACTGTAACTTTTATCTCACCTGGATACTTTAGGTTATGCTCGATATCCTTTGCTATCAATTTAGCCATATTTTTAGCCTCCAAATCGGATATTTGGTCGGCTCTGACGAATATACGGATCTCACGCCCCGCTTGGAGGGCAAAAGCCTTTTCTACACCCCGCTGGCGCAATGCGATGTTTTCCAGATCATCTAAACGCTTTAAATAGAACTCCACCGAGTTATTTCTAGCTCCTGGCCTACTGCCAGATATAGCATCAGCTGTCTGCACTATGCGCGATTCTATCGTCTCATAAGGATATTCTTCATGATGTGCTTCCATGGCTTTAATAACAGCTTCTTCCATACCGAATTTTTGTAGGATCTGTCTGCCAATCTCTACATGACTACCACTAACCTCATGGTCTAAGGCTTTGCCTATATCATGGAGGAGAGCTCCTGCTCTCGCTATACGGACATTGGCACCGATTTCTTCTGCCAACATTCCTGCTATATGAGCGCATTCTATGGAGTGCTGGAGGACGTTCTGGCCATAGCTTGTTCGAAAATGTAATCTGCCTAATATTTGAACAATTCGGGGATCGAGATTCGGTATCCCGGCCTCATATATAGCTTTTTCACCCTTATCTTTTGCAAGTTTTTGAACATCTGCCTTGATGTCGGCTACAACCTTCTCAATTTTGGCTGGTTGAATTCGGCCATCCTTGATGAGCTCCTGGAGAGCTTCTTTGGCGATGAATCGACGGATTGGATCAAAAGAGGAAATTGTGATCGAATTTGGTGCCTCATCAACGAGTACCTCCACCCCTGTCTCACGCTCGAAAGCCTTTATATTACGGCCTTCTTTACCAATTATTTTACCTTTGATCTCATCGCTCTCTACAGGGATCGTCGTGACAAAATGTTCCTGATTAACTGGGGCGGCTAGGCGCTGAATGGCAATTGCCATAATACCTCTGGCTCTGTCAGCAATCTGCTCTTCTCCAAATAACTCTAGTTTGCGCATGCGATCTGCCAATATATCAGCTTCCTCTCTTTCGACTTTATTCAAAAGTTCCTGTCTAGCCTCCTCTCTGGTCATTGATGAAGTTTTAATCAACTCAGTCTCAATTTTTGAGAGTTTCTCATCGATTTCGGCTTTTATCCTTTGAATATCCTCAATTTTTGATTTGGCATGTCTGATTTCGGTGTCCAAATCACTCTTTTGTTTCTCAACCACACTCTCTTTATGCTGAATACGAGAAATCTCTTGCTGAATACGGCTTTGCTCTTGCTGGATCAGGGCTTCTTTCTTTTGGTTCTGCTGCTGAGCGGAATCTAGGATATGGGAGGCTCTTTCTTCGGCTTTAAGTATTATGTTTTGACCTTTTTCCTCTGCTTGGACGGAAAGCTTCTTGATCTCTAGCTCTATGGAGTTTTTTCTGGCTAGTGCCATGATGATTCGGAAAACATAACCAAAAATGAAGCCGAGGGAGAGGCAACCTGCTATGAGAAAAACTAGGTCTTTATATGACATTTAGCCTATATTGTATCGTCTATGCCGGCATTTTCCAAAGAACAAAAAACATCCGACTTCACAGCCGGATGTCTCCGAATCGAGGGCGGCAATACCTAGGTGCTTCGCGGCGAAAATCCTCGATCCTTTTTATTTAGTTGTTATTGAATTATCTAATGAACTGAACTGCCATCGGTGTCTTGAAGTCTTCGAGGCCCCAGTTTTGATTAACTGATATTAATTGACCTGCTTTCCATCTAATCGAATTTATTCGAGCGGTATAAAGGCCAGAGCTGGGTAAGGTAGAAGAGTTGGCTGCAGCGGTTACAGTTACAGATGCAGATGCTCCATCAGCGATGTCACTATTTGGAATTACAACTACACTCTTGTTTGTGGCAGTGTATGTATTTAGCCCGACAAATGATATTGAGAAATCATCTGAGATTGGTTTGAGAACATTTCCTCCTTGGGCTACAAAGTGTAGTGGAAATGTTGCGACAATCGCTGTTGTAGATCCATTGGCATTTGCACCTTGAGAGGTTATGGTAGGTGTACCTGCAAGCTTTATATCTGCTATTGCAGAGAATAAACGGTGCACTGGTCCCCATAGTCCAGTAGCGAGAGTTGCATTAGTTCCATCGGCCCTAGCATATGTGATCGATGTCACTCCGAACATAGTGACTCTGCCTGAAGTTGCGGTATTGGCTGCAAAATCAGCTCTGATCATTAGGGTTTTGGTGGTATCTTTTGCAACAATTAGGTTTAAATTATCAAAGATGACTTGCCCTGAAGTAGGAACAGTCTTGGAATTGATAAGTGTAGAACCGTCGTATAGATAAACTGTGGTAGGTGCTGTTCCCGATGCTATTCCACTTATTGAGGTGATCTGTGATGTTCCAACTTCAGATCTCACATTGAAGGTGTTCATTACCGCATTTACTGAATTTAGTGGAGAAATTCGTATATTTGACGCTTGTAGCAGGTTTGCAGTATATGAGGCAGTCAAAACCGCAGGTGCCTGCGTCACACTATCAACGCACTGTGATAATTTCCTGCCACTCCCATCAGTTAGGCATCTAATGACAAGTAGAAGTTGATCTCTGTTGAGAGGGTTGAGAATGGAATAATCAATTTTAGCATCGGGTGCCAAAATTACGCCCGCTGGCTGATTTTCCAAATTGACTGACGATAAGACTGGACCGACAACAATGGCAAGTAGCAAAGCAATGCCAAGCAGGGCTTTATCGATAATGTTTTTCATGTTTATTTGTAGTACAAGTAAAATTAAAAATAAATAATTTACGGATTAATACTGAACTATGGAACGTCAAAAATAGCTTACCATGTTAGGGAAAAGCTGTACCAAATGGTAAGTGTATAACTTTTGAGACTAGCTCAGGACTTTATCAATAATGCCGTATTTTTTGCCCTCTTCAGCAGACATGTAATAGTCGCGATCGATGTCCTTCTCAACTTTCTCAACTGTTTGACCGCAATTCTTGGCCATAATCTCTGCCAATCGTTTGCGAAGCTTCAAGATATTCTTGGCGCGGATCTCGATATCAGTTGCTTGTCCTTCAGCGCCTCCTAATGGCTGATGGATCATGATCTCGGAGTTGGGTAGAGCATATCGTTTGCCCTTGGTTCCAGCTGATAGCAACCATGCGCCACCAGAAGCAGCCATACCGATGCAAATGGTCGATACGTCATTCTTGATGTGGTTGATAGTGTCAATCATGGCCAAAGTTGCAGAAGCAGAGCCTCCTGGAGAGTTAATGTAGAGGCTGATGTCTTTCTTTGGGTTTTCTGATTGAAGAAAAAGAAGCTGGGCGATGACGATATTAGCCACATTGTCATCGATAGGGCCGCCGAGGAAAATGATGTTTTCTCGAAGTAGGCGAGAGTATATATCATAGGCTCGCTCGCCGTTTTGAGTTTTTTCTATAACTGTTGGTATTAACATGGGGATAGTGTAGCGCAAAGGGGGAAAAAGGGCAAAATAACATAAGAAAATTCCCTCGGACGCATCGTTGCATCCGAGGGAGAGTGGTTCAGGAATCTACCGGGCTTGAGGAGAGTTTGAACTCTCCTAGATCAGCATTTCAGCCGATCAGAGGTATGCGGATCGTTTTCACATGGCGATTAACCCACCATCTGTGCCCCGATCGAAACTCGAACAGCGCAATTCAGGATAATGAATCACTGCTGCCCGACCAACGCCCCCTAAGCTGTCGGCTTTCAAGCCAAGACATTCGTCTCAACTAGCCTTAGCTACAGGTTTGGGTTCTTGCGAACCCCTCTTGCTGAACGCTCGGCCGAGCGTTTGCTTTCGAGAACTGAACCGGAATTAAGCTTATAGAATATAAACTGAAAATGCAAGTGATCCAACTTGATGAAAATTTAATATCCGTACAAGTCTAATGACGGGATGAATAATATTGATATTGATTGCGAATATGAAACTTACGTTATAGAAAGAGTCACTGAATACTTGGAACTTCCCAGAGGTTATCCGATTGAAAATCCTGAGAGATTCATTTTGGTAGGTAAGTTTTCAGACGACATATGCCGTTTGATAGGTTCTACTGATGTTGAAATAATAATCAAAAATAAGGCAATAAAGCATATCATCGAACAAAGGCAGGTAAGGTCAGAAGTACTATTGCTTAGTCTGCCTGCGATAATTTCTTTTCCAGACAAAATAAGCATCTCTCACATAGAAGGAAGATTCAAATTCGCGAAAATATTTGATAAAAACCACATTGCAGTTATCGAAATAACAAAAACACCCGATTCAAAGAATCAGGTTGTTTCTGTGTTTGTTACAGATGGTAAGACCTATAATAAACTGCAAGACATTTCTGGAGGGCCGGAATTCCCCTCATTGGCTTAGGGTACGGCAGAAGATCTGCTCCCTCACCTACTGGCATCCGTGTTTCCAATGTCAGAAAATACTCGCATATCTGGGAGGCCGGACGTCCCTCCATTGGCTGAAGGGTACGGCAGAAATCTGCTCCCTCACCTGCCGGAATCCGAATTTCCGGCGTCAGAAAATCATTGATTACACGATAATACTACCACTGCCAATTATTTGAAGTCAAACCGAATATATGCTCTAATTCGGCATGCGCATACATCGTTTTTATATAAAAAAATTCAAAGGTGAGATCGGAAATGAAATCAGCATATCCATCGATAGTTCTGATACTGCTGAAAACGAGCAGAATGAAGCGCTTATTCATCAATGGCGAGATATTTTTCGAATGAAAAGTGGCGATGAATTGGCGATTTTCAGTGAGAAAGAAGGAGAGTGGCGTGGAGAATTCATTTCTTTGGATAAGAAAAAAGGAGCTATGATAAAGCTCGTAGAGCAGATTCACAGCGGTAATGCTGCAATGCCAAGGCGAGAAGTGTATCTATACCTGGCACTGATCAAGAACAGTAATTTCGATTTGGTTGTAGAAAAAGCCACTGAGCTAGGTGTCTCTCATATAATTCCGGTTATGACAGAGCGCACAGTCAAAGCGAATCTGAATTTCTACCGTCTCAATAGGCTCGCAATCGAAGCGACAGAGCAGAGCGGACGAATTTCACCCCCACAAATTCATGAAATCATGGATTTGAAAGGATCTATTGTGCACGCTAAGACGAATTGTGAGCAGGTGCTATTTGGTCATATTGGCAAAAATAAAGAGTCCGTCGAAACAAATCATGCTTCGATTGCATTATTCATCGGCCCAGAAGGAGGATGGACTGAAGCTGAAATAGCCATATTTGCATCTGAAAGCATTCAACCTATTTCTCTTGGGCAATTCGTATTACGAGCGGAGACTGCGGCGATTGTTGGAGTTAGCAAGTTGGCTCTAATGTAGTATTTATCAAAAGAATAAAAAAACAGATCAGGCGCAGTGATACGACTGATCTATGTTGGTTTAGTAGCGGTAGCCACCGAAGGCGCGTCTTTCCCACTGGCGAAACTTTTCCTGTTGTTTTTGCCCCTCCTCCACCTCTTTTTTTGTAAGCCCATCTTCATTCCAAGCCTTGCCATCTATGTAGAGTTCGTCAAATTCAGCCAAGCATTTACGGATCAATGATTCAGTCTGGTGGCCAATTCGTCTGTGGCGGCTTAATTTGGTAGCGTTTGGATAATGTTCCTGTGGCTGCAGTTCGCCTCTTGCCCAGCCGATCGTGGGCGTGCGGGATTGTTGCAGAGCGTCATTTGCCCTATTCGCGATTGATGGTGTTTTTTCGATTGCTTCCTGGCCCGCTGATGTTTCGGTGAATATCAGGGATACGTTCAGGCCGTCTATGAACCCCTTGGCCGCTTCTGAATCGAATTCTCTCATCTTTTTCAGGAAAGTCAGAAGCTGCTCGAATGGCAGGATAATACTGTCGCTAAGAATAAGTTTATTTTTCATGGTTTTCTGGAACTGGGTTTGTGGAGTGAATACAGGTTTTTCTACTGGACAAGATTATAGTTGCAATGTATTATGAAGTATACGATTCGTCGAACTGCGAATAATCTTAATATAAGCCATATAATATGACTAATTTGGAAAAAAATGTAGGTTCTACTGATCAATCAAATGACGATGATGGGACATCCCTGCAAAAAGCCGCTGAAATCATGGGACTAAAGCCAGCGTCTAGAAGGGTATTGGAATTGCTCGTTGGTTGGGGAATTGTATCTGCTGCAGATATTGCATTTGAGCTTCATATGCCAAAACCTTCTGTATATGATGCATTAGCTGAGCTCAAGGACAGAAAACTAATTGTCGAATACCTGGAAGGTAGTGCAAAAAAGTTTGGCATAGCAGGAATTGAGCAGATTGAAAGCGTATTTAAGTCAAAAATAGCCGAATTTAGCGAAGCTCAAAAGGCTTTCATCACATCCATATTGGCACATTCTCATATGGAGGCACCAGGGCATATCCGACCGCGCATCCGATTCTATTCGGAAGTCGACGGGATAAAGCAGGCTTTTCGTGATATGCCATGGGTCGCTCAATATACAGAATCATATTTGATGTGGCCAATGAAGGATATGCTCGATCTCCTGGGAGAAGAATTTTTGAGGC
>JACCDV010172724.1_pt1 | contig 10194 bp, 9 predicted proteins | sample 7446131 | NCBI WGS metagenome assembly JACCDV01 (sample SAMN15323448, study PRJNA562643) | freshwater metagenome | isolation source: river surface water | place: USA:Blue River Watershed | collected 2017-08-17
TATCTGTCTAATTGATTCTTCTTTAAGAGCATCAAAAAGTCTTTTTGAATAGTGATCCACTTTTGCAAAAGCCCAAGCAGTATTTGCAAGGTTCTGGGGATTAAAATGATCTATCTGTCTAATTGATTCTTCTTTAAGAGCATCAAAAAGTCTTTTTGAATAGTGATCCACTTTTGCAAAAGCCCAAGCAGTATTTGCAAGGTTCTGGGGATCAAGATTCTTGGAATCTTCTATGAACACATCGATACACTTTTCTGCTAACCTATCAAACAGATCTTCATTGTAATAGCCTATTTTTACAAGCCCTACTAAAGCGTTGACAAATTCTCTTGCTCTAAATTTATCTATTCTGTTCTCTAAAACAGATATTAGATTAGTAAATTCTCCACTTTCTTTAAGGTCTTTTCTAATAGTAGGATTTTCAGAGGATATTCTGCCTAAAACTGAAAATGCTGTCGCTATATTGACTAATGAGACATAGTCTTTATATTCTGTTATCACGGTTACCACTTTTACACTGTTGCTCATGGCCTCTTCAGGATTAGTTATTTTTTCTTGTAAGAGTATGAATGGTTGAACAGAATCTCTTTGCCATTTGCTTAAGATATTTCCTTCACGAGACGAAGGAGCAGAAGGAAAAGCAGCAAAGGTTGATTCTTGAAAAAAAAGAATTAAAAAAATAAAAAAAATTCGAAAGATCATAATTTATAACCTATTAGTTATGCGGCGTACATGAATTTAAAGATTAACGTGTCATTCATGTAATTCGTAAGTTGTAAAAAGAATAAGATGGGAAGATATTATTACGAACAACAATAAAAGTTCAAGCGGTTTATCGTAAGCCTTTAATAGTAAAAGTAATTTTTTAAGAAAAATGGGAAGTAAAAGCTTTTGGCTTATTGGATATTGCAAAAGTTGCAGGTATTGTCATCATCGTCATCTGGCTCTATAACTTGAGTTTTTTGTTCCTTCCGTACATACTTAGCATTCCTCAGTTGCCTTTGAGAAACGATAGCACCTTCAAGATTAACCCAACATAAGTTAACTCCTCTAAGATAAGCTTTTGTGAGATTTGCCTTTCCAAGATCAGTTTGTCTGAGTAGAGCTTCCTTGAAACTAACTCCTGTAAGATCAGCCTCTCTGCAATTAGCTCTGTAGAGATGAGCCCCTGTAAGATCAGCCCCTGTAAGATCAGCCCCTGTAAGATCAGCAAGAATTAGATTGGCATATCTTAATTTTGCCATAGAAAGCTTAGCTTTGTGGAAAATTGTTTTATACAAATCAGCCCTGTAGAGATTCACATGAGCAAGATTAGTATAAGCAAGATTAGCATAAGCAAGCTTTGTATGAGTAAGATGTGCATGAGCAAGGTTAGCGCCTTTCAAATTAGCTTTTGTGAGGTTAGCTCCTCTAAAAATTACTCTTTCGAGATTAGCTCCTTCAAAATCAACCTTTGTAAATTCTGCTCTTTCGAAATTAGCTCCTTTAAGAGAATCACCAAAACTTATTTTTGAAGAAAAAACTAAAACAGCATTGTTTTTGATAGTTGATAAGTTTCTGATTTGAGGTCCACCATGCCCAAGGAAAAGTTTATCAATCACAAGAGGTAATTCTTTGATTCTTTTTTTTTCTAATTCTCTTTGAATTTCCTCAGGCAAATTAGAAAGATCATTTGTCATTCTTAAAAGGTGAGGTTGCTTTAATACTTCATCATTAAGTCTTTGTAGTAAAGAAAAAAAATCTTCATGATTTTTGAACTCAAAATTCCTCAGAGCAACCACTCCAGAACCAATAAATTCAACAGAAACTTTGATGACATTAGCTTTGTCTTTTTCCTGAGGGGGAGTTTCTTGCCCTAAAAGATATTCTGCAATCAGTTTATTAGCTTGAGGATTGTAAGAGGTTTGCCATTTAAAAAGAATTTGTTTCAAATTTTCTACATCACTAGAACAAAATACAAAGTTTGAGAAAATAACCATTGTCATAAGAATCAAGAGTCTAAAGTTTTTCATACTTATATGACCTTTATATTTTAAGAAAGACATGCAGAAGCGACTTTTTTAAAATTCATATTTTCTGTTAAAAAAAGAGGAAGCTTTGGCAGACGAGAAGAAGGAATAAGATAAGAAGGAAGAGTTACAAGATCTTGAAAAATTCTGTTATTTTCTACCGTTTTACTAAGATATTTGTGACCACTAGAACCACCAGTTCCCATCTTGTCTCCAAGCATTCTTTTTGCCATAAGAGCATGACGATATCTCCAGCGAGAAAAATTTTCATCGATATTAGAAAGACAAGTGAGAAGTTGAAATGGAAGAATTAATACTCCTTCTTGTCTGTAAAGCAAAATAAAAAGTGCATTAAGATAGGCTTTTCGGGAGAGACCTGCATAAGAAGATTCTCTAGCTTTTTTATAAAGATCTTCATCAAATAAAGCTTTAAAACGATCTTCATTTTCTTCCAAACTTTTTAGTTGACTAAGTTTTTCAGATTCTGTCAAAAAAATATTTTTTTGCACCTGAGTTCGTTCTTCTTCTGTCATTTCAAAAATAGCCTTTTGGTATTCTTCCCAAAACACATAGCGTTCATTTTCTGTAAAAGGAAGTCTCTCGAGCCAACGTTCGATTAGCTCTGGTAAAAGTTCTTCTTGTTCTTCCTGTAGAAGTTTTTTACGATCACTTTCGTCTAGCTGCCCCACTATTAAATCACTGTGACCTGAGAGTCTTGTGCTCAACTTAAGTCCTAGAAGAATTTCAATTTCTCGAAATTGAGCGCTTTGAAAGCCTGAAGCTGGAACCAGAAGATCGCGGAATTCAAGAAAATCCATAGGAGTCATAGTTTCCATCACATCTAATTGAGCAATTAAAATTCCTTGAATCTTTTCAATTCTATTTAAAGAGCTAACAGCTGAAGCAAGAGATCCTTCATGTAAAAAATCTGTTTTAAAGATTTTTCTCACAGAGTATAGCTCGTGAAGAATTTGTTTAAACCAAAGTTCATAAACCTGGTGTGTAATAATAAAAAGCATTTCATCATGACAATTTTTGCCATTTTCATAACTCAGTAGCTTTTGAGAGCTGAGGAGATCATTTAGTTTTAAATAGTCTTTGTAGTGCGTTGCTTTTCTTATTTCCATGTTAGTGAAATCCTCCATATGTAGAAGGTTTTATAAAATCACATAAAAACACACATGACAAGTCTTTACCCCTTGGGCCCTGTGATCTTCTTTTTCCTATTTCGATTTCATCTATGTAAAAGAGTTTGACAAAAAACAGCAGATCCTTAAATGGAGTCTCTAGAATTAAAAAAAATAAAAAAAGGGGATACCGTGAAATTTTATAAGTACAAAATTTTATCTGTTGTAGGTTCTTTGGCTTTAAGCTCTCTTGGTTTTGCTTATGATTTTAAGAAAGCTGATGAGCTTTTTCGTAAAAGAGCTGAAGGTGCAGCTAAGGCTACAGAAGCTAGAGGTTCTTACGCAGAAGCTTTGGGAGATAGAAGTCTTAGTGTAGCTGAACGAGTGTATGCTGTTTCTCAAATGTCTCGTCTTGATCTCTACAAAGGTGCGATGGTGCCAAATGTCAGTACAGAAGACAAAAAAACAACTTTGGAATCTTGTATTAGTAACTTAGACACAAATCTGGCTCAAACTAAAAGCCAAGAATATTATTATTACTACCTCGCTTGTGTCGCTTTTCGCGGAAAGATCGAAGAGAGAAATACACTCCCTTGGGCTCTCAAACTTAAAAGAGTTTACTCAGATGCTCTAGCCTCTCTCAGTGGCCAAGTTCCCTATGAAGGAGGAGGTATTTATCGCGTGTTGTCTGCTGTTAAAGGAAACTCAAGAGCTGATGCTTTAGGGTTATACGATCCTGACGAAGCTATTAAGTTTGCTAAAAAAGCACTTGAAACAGAATCTACTCAAGTGAGGCCTTATCCAGATGCTCTAAGTGGTCGTGACTATCATGAAAATTTTTACTACCTAGGTCGTGCTGAATTAGGTCTAGCTATGAAAGAAAATGATGCAGGCAAAGCAAAGCAAGCTCTTAAAACCATTAAAGAAGCCATGAGCAATCTAGATACAGAAATCGAAGAAGGTATTTTGCCACAAGGAAGAGAGCCAGAAACCAATTACTACCGTAGAGAAATGGAAGCAACCTCTAACCTAATTTCTGGGTGTCTAAAAAAAGATGCTCAGTGGAAAGTGTGTCTCATAAAGGAGCTTAAATAAACATAGGCTTTGAAACAAACAAAAGCTCATCTTAATCAAGATGATGCTTTAAGTGTGTTTCTATAGTTCTTTGATTTTAGTGTGAGCACTATAGAAACATACTCTTTTAGGAGGACACACAATGAGAATAGACCGAGTAAAAAAAAGTTTGGTTTTTTTTTTCCTAACTCACTCTCTTACTAGTTTTTCTTTTGAGAATACGAATGTTCTTCCACAAGGTATTCGAAGTGTTAAAATTCAGCAAATGAGCACAATCATTCGATCAAAATACCTTTCCTCAGGGGAAAAAGTAGGGATCGGTTATGACCTAGAAAAAGATGTTCTCCTTTCTCTTGTTGCAAAACAAAAAGGAGATGGTGTCAACGCTCAAATGACAGAAGCTTTTCTAACAGAAGAAAAAGGAGCTGGCCTAAAATTAGATGATAAGATTGGGAAATTTAGAGCAGACTTAGCTGCCAGTGTGCGTGTAACTATCCCCTATCTAAGTTATGGCCTTACAGAGAATCTTACTCTTGCTTTTGTTATGCCTATCTATCAAGCAAACAGTGGTGTCAAAGTTGGATTTGAAGCTACAAAAAAAGGAAATGATTTTGTAGCTGCTCTAACTCATGAAAATAATAATAAAGTGGAAGCAGCAAGAGAGCTTAGTTCTAAGCTTAGTCACTCTGGTCTTAATTCTAAATTGACAGAAAGAGGCTACGCCCCTCTTGAAAACTGGAGTAAAGCAGGCTTTGGTGATATGATTTTTGCTGCTAAGTACAGATTTTATAATCAAAAATTTTTAAAAGCATCTTCTTCTCTTGGGCTTATTCTTCCTACAGGAACGCCAAAAGATCCAGACGTGCTCAACTCAGTTCCTTTTGGAGAAGGAGCTGTGGGCGTTTTTGCAAACATAACGAGTGACCAGCCTATGAGTGACTGGTTTTTTCTAAATGAATATGTAAAAGGAACTTTTAACTTTCCAAGTATGCGAACTGTGCGTTTAAAAACAGAAGAAGAGCCTCTTCCCCTTGCAAAAGAAAGACTAGATTTTCACTTAGGTCACAAAATAGAAGCAGGTCTTTCTGCCCAAATCAATGCTGACTTTGGCCTCACATGTGGTCTTGGTTATGTTTTTGAAAAAAAATTCGCTGATACATACAGCTTAGACAAAGAGCCACTATCAAAAAGAGCACTTGAAAAAGACACTGACTCCATCACAAATCATGTGGAAGCAACCATTGGTTATAGTTCTTTGAATGCTTATAAAAAGAAACAGGTCCCACTTCCGCTAATGGCAAGTGTTGGGTACAAAAAACAGTTTATGAGTCGTAATGCTCTTGAAAAAGATCTTTTTTCTTTTGATTTAACTCTCTTCTTTTAAAAAAAGGAAAACCTTATGCGAATAAAATATTTAAGCCTACTCGTCGCATCTTTTCTTTTTGTGAGATGTGGAGTCAAGGAACCAAGAACAGCGCTTCCTCAAGACTTAAATGAGTTACCAAGACCAGACTACAGTTTAAAACAGACAGGATTAAAATTAGATGGTCTTAATCAAGGATTAGGTTTAAGTGGCTCTCTTGTTTTTTGGAAAAAGCAAGAAGATGGAAACATAGAACCTTTTAAAAAAGTTGTGAACTATTCAGCATCTATGAAAGAATCCATGGGTTCCATTACTCGTGTGAACAAAGAAAAAGAAGCTTTGTCACAAGAACTTAGTCAAGCCCAAGCGAGAGTTGCTAAAATTTTTGGAAGCCATGTCAAATCTTTCTTTGACAGCCTTCAAAAAGAGAAAATGATAGCTGATCATTTACGTCAGCTTGAGGAAAGCAACCTTCCTAAAAAAGATTTCGATCTTTACTGTGATAGCCAGTATGTAGATTTTTGTCGTTCAAAACTTTTGCTTGAAGAAAACTATAAAGAAAGACCAACTCCGAATGCTCTTTGTGAAAACTATTATAAGGCAAAGAGCTATTTTATAGGAGACGATTGTCTCCCTTCAGAAACAGGTAAAAATTATTTAAGCTGTTTTTGGTCTACAGATTTTTTTGAAAAATCAAATTTCAAGCTTAAAAAAGGAAGAGAGTTAGAAGAAATTACTTTTTCTGAAATACGATCTCAGAAATTTCAAGATTTTTGGAAGGAAGAAAACTGGGCTGCAATTTTTTCTGAAACAGAAAGGTACTTAAAACTAGGTATTCTAAAAGTGAGTCGAGAAGAAAAACTTTTTTTCTACTTTGATGATGAAAAAAAGCAAATGGGACAGCACCTTTCTCTTCCTATGAATTCTCAGTTATCTGAGATTTATACAAGAAATAGAAGTTTAGACGGTGGCGCGAAATACAGTTTTTCTGATATTATTTTTAACTCTAGTCGCTTAGCTGACAAAGAAAAAATGTTTTCTACTTATTCTATTAGAAAAGAAGACGAAGAAAATTTAGTTCAATTAAGTTCTAATCATTTGAATCTTTTTTTACAAAGCTACACAAGTTTTGATGCTTCTGGCTCAGAAGAAGCAAAAGAACTAGAAAAATTAAGAAACAATGCGGAAAAGAAAAACGAAGAGTTAAATATCAAAGCAGTCGAGTTTGATAAGAATTTAGAAGAAACAAAAAAACTTTTTGATAATCTTTTTTATGAAAAAGATGAAAAAGGAAAAGAAAAAGATCTTGCTTATTCTATGTGGCCAACCATGAAAATAACCCTAGCAGAAGAAAATGATGGAACTGTGAAACTTTCTTGGAGACTTCACGATACCTTGTTAACCTCAAAAAATGGGAAAGAATCTATCGATCCTCCTACTTTTTCTTGCACACTAAAAAAAGCAGGAACTGACAAGACAACAGAAATAAACCAAGACGGATTGACTCAGTGCTCTTTTGACAGAAGTACAGGGAAACTTAAGTTTACTCTTGACGGAGAAACTCTTTCTAAAGCTGGTTGGATGCTTCAAGAAAAAACAGGAAATGGACAGAATCCGTTTAATTTTATAGACCTGACAGAACTTGAAGGGGCTACTTTATCTTTTAATCTTGATTATATTCACTACGGTGACATGCTACCTATGTTCACAGGAGAAGCGACTCTTTCAATAAAAAAGATGGATTACTGGGGAACTGTCCTTGTAAAATCATTCTAAACGTTGGCATTTTTTTGATGATTCAATGAGTTCTTTCGTTAGAGAAAGCACAAGAGACTCTTCAAGCCCTAGCTTTTTTCCAAGTTTTATATTTAAATCAAAAACTTTTTTTTCTTGTGTTGAGTCTTCAATCGAAAAGCCAATTGTTTTTTTTACTGTCCCTATTTTTTTAGCTAACTTCATACGTTCTGCTAAAAGCTCAAGTATTTTTTGATCAAGAGCATGAATCTCTTTGCGGTAGTTGATAAGTTTTTCACTTAAATCCTGAGCAATATGAGACACTTATTTTTGTTCCTAAAAAAAATATGTTAACTAAAACTGGTAGTGTAGAGAAAAAATGATTAGTATTCAATTGGAATAATTAATGATCAAAAAGGATAGTTGATAATTTGAGTTTTCATTTCTATTTATGGAGATAAAAATGAAATTTTTTAGAATTTTTTTGCCTGTATGCTTTATAGTTTCATGCACCCACCATGTAACCGTTGACAATAGCTTGAGTACTCAGCCTGAGGTAAAAAGTGACAAATCTTCTGAGAAAGATAAAAGCTGCAAACAAATAGAAAACCCAGAAAAATTTGAAAAAGAAGAGAATGACGAGTTAAGTAACGCTGTTTGGCTTAATTCTCAGATGATTTTTGAGGTGGAATACTTAATGAGTCGTTTGCAACACTGCTTCCTGGAACGCAAAAAATACATTCAGCCAGGAGACTTTACCTCTATTAATCAAACTCCAATGGAAAACCATGAAAAAAGAGACAAAGACAGCTTAGAAAAAAAACTTGAGCTGGAAAAATCTAGGCATGAAAAACTGATTGTGATAAAGCAAGAAGTTAAATCTCAATTACTCCGGTGTGAGTATTTGCCTCTTTAAAATCAGAAAGGATTAATTTATGCGCAAAAAAACCTTAAAATCTATTTTATTAGTTTCTATTGGGCTCTCTCTTAACTTTTGTACCCACGAGAAAGCTGTGCGTGGTCCCATAGATCCGAGTGAGCAAGCTAATGCTTATGAGATCCGAGAAGCATCGCCAAAACAGCCACCTGTCTATCGCGAAGAAAAGACTGTGGATAGAGTTGTTGAAGAACAAAAATGGAGAAATGAATCTCTTGCTAGTGAGAGGACCTCACTTTTTGAAACCTTAGAAGATTGTCACCGCTATCTTGTAGACCCAAGACTTGGTGGTAACTATGAGACTTTTGCTCTCCCTCAGTTTGAAAAAAACGAAGAAGGGCCTTCTGAAGAGATGGGTTATAACAAGAATGGGGAATACACTGTATCTCGTACAGAGTCCTATGAAGATCTCTTAGCGCGAGAACAGCGTAAGCAGAAAAAATTAGAACGAGAAATTTCTCTCATCAAAAATAGTTTTAAAACCTGCAAAGCTATGCTTACAGAAGCTCGTTTGCGTCATGGTCTTCCTGCTGAAAAATATCCAGCAATTGTGACAAAAACTCCTTCTGGAGGTCTGAAAGTTCTTGTCCCTGCTGAAAGAAATTTAGATGATGCTTTCGAAAGAAAACTAATAAAAGCGAAGTATGACAATTAAACTCTTCTGTTGTCCTTCATGAACCATCTATTGACACTTCTTTAAAAATCCTTTTGAATTTCCTTTAGTATTCTGAAAAATTAAAGAGGTGTGTGTATGACGGTTCTTAGGATGATCTTTTATTTTCTAGCTATGATTTCTTCTTTGATGTCACTCAATCTCAGAGCTCATGATTGGGTAGAGCACAAACCAGGTGGAGACACTCTTTGTGGACGTGGAGAAGAGTTTTCTTTTTTTGTTCATGAAGGAACAAATAACGATAAAGTCGTCATTGATTTTATCGGAGGAGGAGCTTGCTGGAATGGTAAAAATTGTTCTCTTGAAGGGACAACATTCGTTGATAGTGTGGATGTTGTGAGAGAACACCAACAGAATGGTATAAAAGGAATTTATGATCACCTTGACCCAAGAAACCCAGTCAAAGATTGGACTCATGTGGTTATTCCTTATTGCACAGGAGATATCCACTGGGGAGAAAACGATCAAACTTATGTGGATCAAAATGGAACAACTTTTCCTATCTATCACAGAGGAGCGATCAACACAAAAGCTGTTTTAAATTGGGTTGAAGAGAATCTTCAAAGCCCAGAGAAACTCCTTGTGACAGGTTGTAGTGCTGGTGCTTATGGTTCTATTTACTGGACTCCTCATTTAAAAAAAATATACCCCAACACTAAGATTACTCAGTTCGGTGACAGTGGAACAGGGGTTATCACAAACGAGTTTCTTGAAGAAAGTCTTCGTGTGTGGCAATCCACAAAAAATGCTCCTACTTGGATTGAAGGACTTGATCCCAAAAACACAGATTGGAAAACTTTAGGACTGAACAGCTACTATACTCAAGTGGCTAAGGCTCACCCAGAAATTCGTTTTAATCAATTTAGTTACACATTCGATGAAACGCAAAGTTTCTTCTATGAGTTGATGGGAGGAGATTTTGATGTTTTTCCACAAGAATCTCAAAATCGTTTAGAGTCTCTAAAAAATGGACTTCCAAATTTTGATTTTGTTTTAACAGAAGGGGATGAACACTGTATTCTACCTTATGAGCGTCTTCACACGGATAAAGGTTTAGATGGTCGTAAATTTATAGATTGGTTTAAGGAGCTTTTGTAAAATCTTCTTTAAGGAGATATATGTTTTAAATAACGCTGTGTGAAAGTTTTTCTTGAGTAGCTAAAAAACAAAAAACCCCTACTTTTGTAGTTGTTAGACAAAAAAGAAGGGGTCGTCCAATGGACAGAGAAGAGTTTATCACGCGTGTCTACTGTGTTGTCGATGATTTTTTTCGTGCA
>JACCDV010140527.1_pt1 | contig 10192 bp, 8 predicted proteins | sample 7446131 | NCBI WGS metagenome assembly JACCDV01 (sample SAMN15323448, study PRJNA562643) | freshwater metagenome | isolation source: river surface water | place: USA:Blue River Watershed | collected 2017-08-17
AGCATTCAAGAATGAACTTGAAGAAGGACAAGCATTCAAGAAGAGAGCTGTTATTCAACTTATTAATGTTACTATGGGTGGACAAAAGAAAATATATAATAGGTGGGTCCAAACTGTTCAAAATGACCACCTTTATAGACGATGCAAAGCTGTTTCAACTCTTTTCCACAACTGTGCCAAATCAATCAACACTGTTGTTGCTCCAATTCTGGTCAAAAAGCAATACAATCTTGATGATATTAACCACATCCAAAACTTCTTCGGCAAAGTCATTAATACTCATACCAGCAACATCAAAGAAACTCTTAATACCATCAAAAACAATGCCTAAGAAGAAAGAATTAATCCTTGGTTCAAAAAATCGGCAACTATTTTAGCTCTTAACACTAAGATCAATATTCAAAAGTCATTCTGGAGACTCAAATTCAATATGGACTCCTCTGGTGTTCAATACAATGCTGCAGTGATTGTTAAACTCAAAAAGCTTTATAATAACATCAGAAAGCAATACGAACTCAATCTCTTCAGAGCTTTCTTAATGATTGACAAATACGGAAGAAGCAATGACAAATCTTCAACAGGAAAGGTGAATAAATCTGTGTCTGAAATACCTAAATCTTTACCTGCTCCAGCGCCAGTTCCACAACTACCAGTTCAGTCAGTCGCTTCTCAAGAATCCACAGGAAAAGTATAAGTCTTGTTGTCAACCACCAAAAAGACTGCCTTAAGCATTATTGATCGAGTGTTTAGAAGAAACTTCACTAAACAGGTCAAAAAATGGCAATACAATGCCCAACCTGAAAAGAAGTTATAATTCATTCACAGTGAGATTACGAAAAAATCCAAAGACGAATATGACTACGTTGCTAAAGTTGGTGCACTTGAGACTATTAACAAAATAAGCTCTAACTCAAATTACAAAGCTAAAGCTAAAGCCTTTAGATGCATCATTGAATTCACATTAAAGAAGAAGATTGATCGCGATTATGACATCAGCTTATAAGAGAGAGTTGAACTCGTTAATAGGCATAATGCTCTAATGGAAGAAATCAGAATTTACAGATAAGAAAATGAAGCCTTGACTCATGAAGTGGAAACTAAAGAAAAGATCCTGAAAGAGTCCAATGAAACCGTCTCTATTTTAAGCCTCAGAATCAACTATATGATTACTCAGAAGTTCTTGATCATGATGGAGAAAGTGTGGGAATCAGTTGAATACAAGCATTTGAACGACGCATTTGACGCACTTATCGACGCCGCCAACGAAAATTATTAACGCCAGTAAGGACTTCTCGATGAAGAAGAATGATCTAAATTCAAATTAAATTTCTTTTAATCTTCCTATAAACATATTAATTTCATTATGATTATTCCATATCTATTGATTATAAATTAATCTTGATTTCTGATATATAAACATGCAAGTACACTTTGACCAGGTTGTGTCCTAATCCAAGGTGAAGAACACATATAGTAGCTTCCTTATGCATGAGTTCATCCTAAAGAAGAAAAGGAACCTCGCCGAAGGTAAGAATAAAGAAATTTAGGAAATTGTCTTGTATTGTAATGGAGCAAATAAGATGCAGTTTAAACAGCAGAGTACCTAAAAATGAACAATTATGATCTATGCAAGAAAATCAACAATTCTACCTTCATAAAAGTCAAATATTTCAAGTCGACTTCATACATATTTTTCAATGATTTCAACGAAAACGCCCTCTATTCCTTAAGCATCAATAATCAATCGACATAATTAGCAAGCTTTGAAGAAAATTTGAAGTATTAAAGCTTTAATATAGAAAAAAAGGAATGGTTATAGACTATCAATCGACTGCATTATCGCCTTAAATTAAAGCCAAAATTGATATCCACATTGACAATGTCCTGTAAAATGAAATCAGCATCAATTTCACCAATGTTGTCAAGATCGGAAAAGCTTTTGGAAATTTCTTTGGTTCAATCAATAAAGCTATTGTTAAAAAAACAGGAAATTTAGAGTAAAAAATTCAAAGTCAGATTAGGAATACATCAAGAGATACATTTAGTGAGGAAACTATTTCCAAATGGGACAAAGTTAAGGAGAAAGTTTGGCAATTAAACGAAAAAATGACATAAATTATAAAGCCAATAAACTAATCCATAGCAACAGTTGCAACTGGCATTGGACAAAAGATATAGTCTTCTCAAAATACCTACGTGAAAACTGTTATAAACTTTGCAAAAGAGACGGAAGGCTCAATAAACCAAGGATTTTATGTCCAACCTCCAGCTCAAAAAACTTCATAAACAAGTTAAATCCCAGTACTAGACGACAATAAGAAGCAAATGCTGGTTTAGGAGATCTAAACTCCCGCTGATTTGTGAAATTCATTATGATAGTGATTATTCAGCATATAACACCATTGAGCAAAGGATCGATTTTGTGACTAGTCATGACATAAACTTTTTTGAAGTTGCGTGTTATCATCGGAGCTCCTACCAAATTACGCTTAATGACTCCCATATATCTCACAGTATTAACCTTTTAGATATTGATATTGTAAAGTTTTTATAAATATTGCTTAATCTATGGCTTGGAAAGTCTCTCGTCTGCTTTGAATGTCAGGATGTTGTCATTTACTTACTTTCCTGGACGATGTAAGATTATCTTTTTATCGAGGAATTTGTATTAGGGATGCTATCTTGGGAATCTACAGTTCTTTGGTGCCTAAATTCTATGTGTTTTACATCTAATCCGTATGGTTTCAAAAAGTAGTCTCTTTGGAGTTGAGAATTCGCTAAGATTTTCCTCGCCATTTTGGGGATAAAAGTTGTCATAATTATTAAATATATAAATAGATGGCTTGATTGCAGTCAATTTGGCTTTTGCTATCCTTTATTTTCACAATCAAATATTTTTCTCTTTACTAAACATGATTCTGCATAGCATTTGAGTGCATTTTTTGTTAGACAGCAAAAGATGTCAGTTTATACTAATATTTTGATTTATAATAACGTGTATTATTTAATCAAAATGAATTTAAAATTGTCAATTCTTCTCATCTTTATCTCTCTACTTCTACACACAGCCTCCTCTATCCATACAGTCAACTCCTTCAAAGAACTTGCCTAGTACCACTGCCAATCTTTCCCTATCGAATTACTCTTCAGACTCTCCACAGGACAACTCTCATAGATCTACGGCAAGCAATACAAAGATCTCGACTGCTACATCCGACAGTTTATCAACAAAGGTATCAAATTGCTTACTCAGATGGCCAGGATCCGATTTAAGAATAGGAATCATAGGACGAAGAATAGCAAGAGCAAGAGTAGTAATAAGTTATTCCTGAATTTGATCCAGTTGTTATCGAATACTCTCAAGGGCTCGCCTCTTGCCTTCCTGATGGGGCTGACCCCGTGGAATCAGTATATGCCATTTGGAGGTTTGTTCGATTTATCGTACAGCATGACTACGCACTTGAATGGATCCGGGCTAAAATCAGAGCTACATTGGGATATGAGGCAGAGAAACCCAATGCTTGGATGGACGGAGAGCAGGGAGCTCCTCGCCTTCGTCTCGATAAGCTATTTTCCAACCAGTTCTATGAATATGTGGATCAGCTTATGTTCAGAGATTTCCTACATCCTTTCCTTACATTTTTGAAGAAGAATGTTGTGTTTGCTGCAGGTGGAGTGATCACTGAATCGGGAAAACCTATCCTTACTCAGTATATTTAATCCAAAAACTTCAAGGAAAAAGTTTTCCTGCCTGTTGTTTTGAAATTAAAGAGTGGAGACATTTTCACTTATACTATTCCAGGAATCCCTCTCCTTCTCGGAGGAACCACCGACAAGATAAGCTGGGCATTTACTGGAGTTCTAGTTGATCGAAGCAATATTGAACAAATATAGACTTTAGGTAATAAGTTCTTCCATCGCGATAGCTAGGTTTGGATTAAATTATAGAACGTCAGTCTTCCAATTAAAATCCTTGGGGAAGAACCAGCCTAATGCAAATTCGTGCATTCCAATTTCGGCACCCTCTATGAAAAGCACCACTCCGAGACAGGAAAGGTATCAGAGTACATTGCAAGATGGCACTAGAAGGAGAAGAAAGTAAGAGTTGTCTTCAGCTAACTACTCTAGTTGATAACGACCCACGGTCAATCATCAAAACAACTTGAATTCCCATTCAGCTCACTCGTCATAACCAACTAAACAGGCATCCATCAATACATCTGTTTCCAAAAACATCCATCATATTTCCTATACCCCGATCTAGCAGGCTAACCCTAACCCCCCAAGGAAAAATGGATCTCCAATCCCAAACGCAATTTCATTGTAGTTACCAATACCCATCTCACCACTCAAAATCAATAATCATACATAAAGAGAGAGGTACAGAATCCAACATAATAACAATTCGTTATCGATACAAGGAGAAAGGTTTCATCAGATGGCAAATTCAATCTTGAGTCTCTTCATCAGTTTGTCAACAGTATCAACACTGACCCCTTAATAAAGAAGAGGAAATAACTCTTAATCCATATCTACAGAAAGGCTAAATTTTTATTCTTCCCTGATTAAGCCATCCGCAAAGAGTGCGACCAACTCATAGCCATCCTCTAGAGATGGGACCACAACCTCAAAAGTAACTCCGCAGGAACACCAGTCTTCATCCTCTGGGATTATTTCTTCAGATAGTACACTTTCAACCATATTTCGACTGTAGCAGCAGGACAATACCTCGCCAAGCATAAAATTGTGACCGATGTATATTGGACTGGACAGATGTAGCTCTGGAAGGCAGGGACAAGTTACGGCTAATGCGACAGCTATGAGTGGGACAGCGAATACAGAAAGAAACTCAATGGGACTGGATAAAATTCGACTTGCTATTTCAATATCATGAGAGGAATCAATAGTACTCGGGAGTTGTTGAGGAATTAGAATGGAGGAATCAAGGAACCAAAACTCAGCTAGTTTGCTCAAGCCAAGATATTCGATCAATATGATGACTACTTGGGCACTCATGCTGAGTAGGCCTTTGGGAACTTTTACTCGAAGAATGTAGCCTTTACAGCTGAGCTAGGGAATACGCACGTAATTTTCTCATAAGGCTACCAATAAACCCTCAATTTGATAGACTATTCGAATTTCAAGCAAGGCGAGGTGAAGTCGGACGATGTGACATAGACAGATTTGTGATCTTTATATGACCTGGATCGATATATTGCCAATTTCTGGGAGGTATAAATTAATAATGAGATATCGATAATTGATCACTGCTGATGGTTGGCTGAATATGCGTTAAGCATTCCTAATTGCTTCCTTCCTGTCACGATCAAATATTCTATCTTATTCGTATCCTCGATATTGCGATATCTTTAGAATTAGCTGCGGACTTGACTGTGCAACTCTCCCCTTGTTTGACTATCCCCAATTTTACTGATTATCTTAAAGAACTGCCGGTAGAGGGTGAGGGATTGCTGCGAAAGAATGAAATACTTTAAATTAAATTTCTTGGGCATATGACCTAACAATAAATATATCCACATGCCCTAAATCAACAAACTTATTATCGTGATGTTTGCGTATAATTTAAAATTGCTTTTAAACTTAAATGAATAAAAAGAAAGCAAAGATCCTGGTAGTTGGTACATGTTGCATTATGAAGGGGACGCAGCGGCTGGGAAGTCAACTCTCGTGCAATCCTACGCAAAGAAGAATTATCAATTTACTAGTGACTACAACATGGTATCGTTTGACATATCATAGACCCAAGGCGGAGAAATCTACTCCAAGATAATCCCATTCACATAGAAAAATCTAAGTGTTGAGCTCTTCCTCTTCGATCTAAGCGGCCACTAATTCTACGAAACCATCGCTTTGGGCATGAGTAAGAATCCCGATCTAGTGATGGTGGTATACGACTGCACCAACCAAGATAGTTTGAAGAACAGTTTGAAGTGGCTGGATAAGATCAAGAAGCTGAATAATAAGAGTAATATTAATGGAGTGTTGGTGGGAACTAAGAGCTAGCATAAGAACGCCAAGGAAATTACAACTGAAGAGGGATAGACTTATGCGAAGAAGTTGGGCTTGGATTTCTTCGAGGTTTCAGCAGCCTATAATACAAATGTTGATAAACCTTTCCAAGAACTGGCTGCCAAAGTGCTAGCACTCTCCACCACCTCCTTTTCATGATTAATTAACACATCGTAATTTGCTTCTCTATCAATAGTAACCGTTCGCTCAATAATTTAATGTCCTTATCCTAGGCATTCTTTTCCTCACTGTTCTTTTAAAAAGATTAGTGAATATTTCCGATGTTTTAATGTTAGCTTATTCAATCATTTAAACGTTTAACTCTGTTAATACAACTAATGAGAATATGAGGATTGAATGTAATCATTCCTAGGGTTTTTTGCCACCTGGATTTTTGCCTTCCTTATGATCGAGAAGATATTGAGCAACAAATTCGATGGGATTATTGGGCCTACCTCAAATCTAAGCATACCTTTCTTTGGCGAGTTCAGTCATGGCCTGCAAGAGGATGGGCACAACTGTATTATCGAGATACTGCCTCACTGGCATTGTCTTCAGATCTTTGTTCTAAGTTACATCTTTATTACCTCGCTCATCACGATATTTAATTATTAAAATTCAATTATTAAGGTTATGAGGAGTAATTGTTATTACACCAATCGAGGACAAAATAGAATGGATTGTGTGGGGTTGTTTTTGCAAGGGGTCATAAATTTAGGCAAGGTGTTTGGTCGATAGCTGGTAAGATTCGAGTAATCTATTTTGCTCAAATAGTGAATTGGATGATGAGTAATGCTAAACTTATTCTTTTGAACTTCTCTGTAAATTCAGAAGGGAATAAGATAGTGTAGAAAGGTCGCGTAGCTCAGTTGGTTAGAGCGTTGTGCTAATAACGCAACGGTCGAGGGTTCGATCCCCTCCGTGACCATTTTTATTATAAGTCAGTCTAAAACATATTCTAATGCATAAACGATAAGATGAACATTTCTTTTTTTGATTCAAAAGAATGCATGTATGTTTTTGAGCAATATGATTGCCTGGATCGGATAGTAATAATGTTAGACTTTAATATTATCATGGGAGAGGTGGTTCTTGAGGATTGGATATCTTGTTAATCTTCCCCTAAAGCTATGACTGCTTCATCTACACCTTCCTTCTCTCCTATTATAGGTTCTTATACTGCAGCCTCAGCACTTCGAATTATTACAATAAATCACTCGCATCTCGTTATATTCTTCCCAACTTACCACTGCTCACCCTCACTTCTCTTTTCTTTGCACTTATTATCTCCGCGTTTATAAACTATAGTTTGTGGAGAATATTCTTTAGAAGTTACTTTGTGCGGTGTTTATGTTTCCTCTTTTCGTCCTTGCGACGGGCTAGCTTTATTAACTATTCATTGTTCTCACGTATTTGCTTTACTGATTACTTCAGCAGCTAAACTTATTCCTCTAGATGCTTTTATTTTACAACGCACTACTCAACAGATTGCGTAAGGAGGTCCCGGCTGTAAGAGGGCGAGTATTGTGATTTAGTCTTCTATCTTTATTTTTGAGTGATGTTGTTTTATTGCGATTTCTGCCTTATCTTTGGTTAATTTTGATAGTTCTAATATTCTAGTTTAGTTGCTTATTGAGCATTTTGTCTTTGAGACTCTTGCTTTCTGTACTTTTCTTCCTAATTTATAGAAATTATACTAATTAGCGTATTTTTCTCTACATGTTGTCGATGGTGTAAGATTGTCCTCCCTTCGCCTATCTTATTCAATATTTTACTTAGTATTTGTTTGGATTACTAGTATCTCTTTCTAAGCTTTCATTATTATTTTGCCCTTTATAGTGTCTTTACCTTAACATTTCCTTCTCCTCCTTAAATAACCTTTCTAACCTTCTCTCCAAAGATTGCAAATAGTTATCGTTTTTACTCTAATCCTTCACTGAAGAAAAGCGATGATGACTAATATGGTTTTAATTGGGCAAATATTGAAACCATTTCTACCTGCCGTCTGAAATATTCGAGAGATAGGGACTGTTTGTTTATTTTATATGGCCCATTCGATTGGAACCATACTCTGATTATTTGCCTAAATGAAGAGAAAGTCACCACGTTATTGTATGGTCTCGCCTCGATTTTTTAAAAATTAATTGGCCCCTCTCATGATAATATTATAACAGCATAAGTCATTCATGTTTAATGGGTAAATAAATGAAGCAGTTAAAATTAATCATGCTGGCTTTTTGACTTGGGAATTGTTTGTTGGGTTGGCTTTTCCACCAATTTTTGGAAAGAGCGAGAATAATTTAAATTTGAGGAGGTCTTGGCTTTTGGGTCTAAGGTTGGGATCCTTTTGCATGAGCGCTTCGATAAATTATTTTGCTTCGATAGGTACATTGGGAGGATACTCAATTTTTTTCTTGTCCACCTAAATAACAGCAAATGTACATTAACAATCTTTTCCATAACGACATTCCTTTGGTCACCTTCAAAAGGAACACGACCAGTCAAAAGTTCATAGGTCAAGACGCCAATACACCAGATATCAACTGAGGTATCATAAGCTTTCCTCTATAATATTTATGGTGGAGCATAGTCAAAAGTTCCACAGTATGTCTTTCTTGAGGTTTATACGAGAGCAGACCAGCCAAAATCACAAAGCTTAGCAACTCCCTCAGAAGAGATAACTATGTTCTCAGGCTTTATATCTCTATGAGCTATTGACTTCTCATGCATGTAAACAATTGCCTAGATTATATCTCTCAGATACTAAATGGTTTCTCTGAGGGGTAAGCAGGTTACTTCATTCAAGTAATCAAAGAGGGTGCCTCCATTCATATACTCAATCACAAGATAGATATCTTCCTTTTCTTAGAAAAAACCATAGAACTTGACAATGTTAGGATGGTCAAGGCATGAATGTAAGCGGATTTATGTGCAAAGTTGATCAATCATCTTATACTCAACCACTTTACTCTTTACTATCTTCTTTATTGCAGCAACAAAACCTACCTCATTATGTCTGCTTAGAAATACTTCTCCGAATTTACCCTTACCTAGTGTTGGACCCAACTCAAATCCATTTATGGATTTTGAACTCTTTTTCACTAAGTGGTTTTTTTCAGTTGCGAATTTTTATTTATTTTTATTTTCGATGATTTCATTCAATGACTTAAATGTTTTCTTTTATTAAGCTTCATTGGAAGCCTTGCTGATGCCTGAATTTTTATTGGCATTTTAAAAGGGGTTTTTGTATTTGACAGGAGTTTTGTTAAGTTTAACACTTTCATCCAGTTTCTTCTCAGCAAACAATTTAGATGGTGTCCTGGAGGTGTTCTAATTGAGCCTACTTTTGTCAGCTGGTTTTTGAAGATAGGTCCCACTTGAAGAAGTACTCTCAGTGCCTCCCTTGCTTGCAGTACTGCTCTTAAATGGATTGGAGTCTTCTGGTTGCTTTCTGAGTTCGGTTGGACTGGAAGGAAATTTGTTTATTGGATTGAAATGCGTAGTATTTCGAAGACTTGTAGTCAAACTGCCCGTTTGTTAGAATTTCCTCAAGACGTTAGAGCAAGATCCCCTTAAAAATTGCTAGTTGGGACTGTCGTCAACTTTTAATTCGTTGTTAGTCGCAAAATGTGGCCTGAACTTATTCTCACTTGATGGAAATAGAGACGGACTGCTTTCTCCAGAATTAAATTTTTTACGTCCAGGACTCTCAACGTTTTATATCCGTGCTTAGAGATGCTTGATTGATGTGCTCAAATTTTACTGATGATTATGATGGCTGGGGAAATATTGAGGTTGATGTGGCTGTTGTGGGAATCCTTTGTTTTGAGGGCTTCGAACGGAGTATTGTTCCTGGATGGGAAAGCCATAAGAGCTACGGATGATATGGGAAGGACTAATATTTGGCTGCATTTCCTTTTATTATTGTAAAACACTATAAGCATATAGTCAATATTAGTGTTGAGTTGAGTAGCAAAATCGCTAAAATATTCATAATAAGCATCTTCAATCCAATAATATTAGAATCTAAGCATCATTTAATTTTCAAATTTGCTAAATCAACTTTACAATCATCATTAGGAGAACGATTATATATAAATTATTATAAGCATCATTTCAAGATCCATAGTTTCCAAATATTTACTTCATATTTGTTATATAA
>JACCDV010302929.1_pt1 | contig 10191 bp, 9 predicted proteins | sample 7446131 | NCBI WGS metagenome assembly JACCDV01 (sample SAMN15323448, study PRJNA562643) | freshwater metagenome | isolation source: river surface water | place: USA:Blue River Watershed | collected 2017-08-17
GGCAGGTCTGCGCGAGCGGGCCTTGCAGTGGCCGACCGAGCGCGCCGCCGAGGTCTGCGGCCTGCCGGTGGCGGAGATTCGCCAGCTCGCGGGCGACTACGGCACCACCGGCCCGGCGGCCATCCGGCTGAACTACGGCATGCAGCGCGTGCGCGGCGGCGGCAACGCCGCGCGTGCGATTGCCTGCCTGCCGGCCCTGGTGGGCGCCTGGCGGCACCGCGCCGGCGGGCTGCTGCTGTCGAGCTCGGGGCATTTCCCGGTGCAGGCGCAGGCGCTGCAGCGGCCAGACCTGCGGCGCGGCGCTGGCCGCACCATCAACATGAGCACCATTGGCGATGACCTGCTGCGCGAGGCCAGCGCAGGTTTCGGGCCGCGGATCGACGCGCTCATCGTCTACAACAGCAACCCGGTGGCGGTGGCGCCCGAGTCGGGCAAGGTGGTGCGCGGCTTTGCGCGCGAGAACCTGCTGACCGTGGTGCTCGAGCACTTCCTCACCGACACCGCCGACCATGCCGACTACGTGCTGCCGGCCACCACCCAGCTCGAGCACTGGGACGTGCACACCAGCTATGGCCACACCGACGTGCTGCTCAACCGCCCGGCGATTGCGCCCCTGGGCCAGGCCCGGCCCAACACCGAGGTGTTTCGCCAGCTGGCGCGCCGCATGGGCTTTGACGAGCCCTGCTTCGCCGATGACGACCAAGCCCTGTGCCGCACCGCCTTTGGCGGCCGCGTGGACTTCCAGCAGCTGCTCGAGCGCGGCTTTGCCAGCCTGGATGTGCCCGAGGCGCCGTTTGCCGAAGGCGGCTTTCCCACCCCCAGCGGCCGGTGCGAATTCTTCAGCCAGCGCCTGGCCGACCAGGGCCTGGACGGGCTGCCCGGCCATGTGCCCAATTACGAGGCGGCCGGTTCGTCCTCGCGCCATCCGCTGGCCATGATCTCGCCGCCGGCGCGGCACTTCCTGAACTCGACCTTCGTCAACGTCAAAAGCCTGCGCGACATCGAGGCCGAGCCGGTGCTCGAAATCCACCCCGAAGATGCGCAGCCGCGCGGCATTGCCGACGGCGCCATGGTGCGGGTGTTCAACGACCGCGGCGACCACCGCTGCCGCGCCCGCGTGAGCACGCGCGCCAGGCCGGGGGTGGTGGTGGGCCTGGGCATCTGGTGGCGCAAGATGGGGCCCAACGGCACCAACGTGAACGAACTGACCAGCCAGCAGCTCACCGACCTCGGGCGCGCCCCGGTGTTCTACGACTGCGCGGTGCAGGTGCAAGCGGCCTGAAGGCCATGCGCTGGCTCCCTGCCCTGCTGGCCGCCAGCCTGCTGTCGGGCTGCGCCAGCATGGGCTACTACTGGCAGGCGGTCAGCGGCCACCTGGCCCTGATGCAGGCGGCCCGGCCGCTGGACGACTGGCTGGCCGATGCGCAGACTCCCGATCGCGTGAAGGAGCGCCTGGCGCTGGCTGCGCGCATCCGGCGCTTTGCGGTGCAGGAGCTGGGTCTGCCCGACAACCGCAGCTACCTGCGCTATGCCGACCTGCAGCGCCCGGCGGCGGTGTGGAACGTGGTGGCCGCGCCGGAACTCTCGCTCAGGCCGCACCGCTGGTGCTTTCCGGTGGCCGGCTGCGTGAGCTACAAGGGGTTTTTCAGCGAGGCGCTGGCGCAGCAGGAAGCACAGGCCTTGCGCGCCCAGGGCCTGGACGCGGTGGTGCAGCCCGTGCCGGCCTACTCCACCCTGGGCTGGCTGAACTGGGCCGGCGGCGATCCGCTGCTCAACACCTTTTTGGGCTACCCCGAGGGCGAGCTGGCCCGGCTGATCTTCCACGAACTGGCCCACCAGGTGGTCTACGTGGCCGGCGACACCGCCTTCAATGAATCGTTTGCCACGGCCGTCGAGCGCCTGGGCGGCCAGCGCTGGCTGGCCCAGGCCAGCGACGAGGCGCGCCGGCAATACGCCGCCTACGACGGCCGCCGCCAGGCCTTCAGGCAACTGGCGCTGGGGCTGCGGCGGGAGCTGGCGCAGATCTACGGCGAGCCCCTGGTGCCGCAAACCCTGGATGCGGACGCTGCGGCCGCACCGGCTGCGCCGGCGCGCAGCGCGGCCGAGCAGGCCCGGCTGCGGCAGGCCAAGCAGGCCGCGTTTGAGCGCTTTCGGCAGCGCCATGCCGAACTCAGGGCCGGCTGGGGTGGCCATGCGCTCTACGACGCCTGGGTGGCGCGCAGCAACAACGCCGCGCTGGCGGCACTGGCCGACTACGAGGACCTGGCACCCGCCTTCGAGGCGCTGTTCCACCGCAGCGGCAGCTGGCCGGCCTTTTACCGCGCCGTGCAAGACCTGGCGCGCCTGCCGGCCGGCGAGCGGCACGCCGCCTTGCTGCGCCTGGGCGCAGACACGGCCACGGCCACGCTGCCGGCCAGCGCGACCACAGGCGCGGCACAATAGCGCCTCCTCCGCTTCCCTCCCCGTCCCGCGGGACGCTTGCGCACTGCCCATGGCCCAGATCCTCATCGAACGCGAACACCAGCTCGGCCTGCAGCAGGCCCGCCTCACCGCCGCGCAGTGGGTGCAGGAGGCCCAGCAGAAATTCGACATGCGCTGCACCTACGCCGAAGGCGAGGCGCTCGATGCGGTGACGTTTTCGCGCTCGGGCCTGTCGGGCACGCTCGAAGTCAGCGGCACGCGGTTTCGCATGCAGGCGCAATTGGGCTTTTTGCTCAGCGCCTTCAAGGACCGCATCGAAGCCGAGATCGAGAAGAACCTCGATGAACTGATCGCCTCGCACGCCAAGGCCTGAACCCATGACAGAACAAACTGCACAGGGCCCGCTGCAGGGCCTGAAGGTCATCGAGCTGGGCCAGCTGATCGCCGGCCCCTTTGCGGCCAAGACGCTGGCCGACTTCGGCGCCGATGTGATCAAGATCGAACCGCCGTCGGGCGACCCGCTGCGCCAGTGGCGCCTCGTCAAGGACGGCACCTCGGTGTGGTGGCAGGTGCAGTCGCGCAACAAGCGCTCGGTGGTGCTGGACCTGCGCCAGGCGCAGGCCCAGGAGATCGTGCGCAAGCTGGCGCAGGAAGCCGATGTGCTGATCGAGAACTTTCGCCCCGGCGCCATGGAAGGCTGGGGCCTGGGGCCCGAGGTGCTGCTGGCGCTCAACCCGCGCCTGATCATGCTGCGCGTCAGCGGCTACGGCCAGAGCGGCCCCTACCGCGACCGCCCGGGCTTTGGCGTGGTGGCCGAGGCCATGAGCGGGCTGCGCCACCTCACCGGCGAGCCCGGCCGTGTGCCGGTGCGCGTGGGCGTGAGCATCGGCGACACGCTGGCCGCGCTGCACGGCGTGATCGGCATCCTGATGGCGCTGCACCACCGGCACAGCAGCGGCAAGGGCCAGGTGATCGACGTGGCGCTGTATGAGGCCGTGTTCAACTGCATGGAAAGCCTGCTGCCCGAGTACGACGCCTTCGGCGCCGTGCGCGGCCCGGCCGGCAGCGCCCTGCCCGGCATTGCGCCGACCAACGCCTACCGCTGCGGCGACGGCGGCTACACGCTGGTGGCGGGCAACGGCGACAGCATCTTCAAGCGCCTGATGCACTGCATCGGCCGGCCCGACCTGGCCGAGGACGCCGAGCTGGGCAGCAACGCCGGGCGCGTCAAGCGGGTGGAAGAAATCGACGCGGCCATCGGCGCATGGACCGCCCAGCACACGGTCGACCAGGTGCTCGATGCGCTGGCCCGCGCCGAGGTGCCCTCCGGCAAGATCTACACCGTCGCCGACATTGCGGCCGATCCGCACTATGCCGCGCGCGGCATGCTGCAAAAGGTCACGCTGGACGATGGCAGTGCACTGGCCGTGCCGGGCTTCGTGCCCAAGCTCTCGCAAACGCCCGGCGGCCACGTGCGCAACGCGCCCAAGCTCGGGCAGGACACCGACGCCGTGCTGCGCGAGGTGGGGCTGTCAGAGGCCCAGATCGCCGAGCTCAGGGCGCGCGGCGTGGTGGGCTAAAGGGCTCAGTCGAGCGAACCGATCAGCTCGATGTACTGGCGCATGGCGTCCTCGCGCGCCATGCCCTTGAGGCCGTTCCACGCGTCCCACTTGGCGCGGGCCACGATGTCCGAAAACCCCGGGCGCGGCTGGTCGTTGTCGCCCTGGCTGCCCTGCTTGTAGAGCGCATAGAGCTTGAGCAGCGTCGCGTTGTCCGGACGCTCGGTGAGGTTCTGCGAATCGGTGCGGGCCTGCTCGAAGGCGGCCTGGAGGTCGGCGGGAAGGGTCATGCGGGCATCTTACTGAAAGGCGACTTCGGAGAAGCTGCGCAGCTTGCGGCTGTGCAGCCGGGACAGGCCCAGCGAGCGCAGCAGCTCGGCCGTGCGGATGCCGATGCGCAGGTGCTGGTCCACGCGCTCGCGGTAGAAATGGTTGGCCATGCCCGGCAGCTTGATCTCGCCGTGCAGCGGCTTGTCGCTGACGCACAGCAAGGTGCCGTAGGGCACGCGAAAGCGAAAACCGTTGGCGGCAATCGTCGCGCTTTCCATGTCCAGGGCCACCGCACGGCTTTGGGAAAAACGCCGCTGCGGCTGGTTGCCCGGCAGCAGCTCCCAGTTGCGGTTGTCGGTCGAGGCCACGGTGCCAGTGCGCATGATGCGCTTGAGGTCGGGGCCCTGCAGGTGCGTGACCTCCTCGACGGCGCGCTGCAGCGCCTGCTGGATCTCGGCCAGCGCCGGCACCGGCACCCACAGCGGCAGCTCTTCGTCCAGCACATGGTCTTCGCGCACATAACCGTGGGCGAGCACGTAGTCGCCCAGTTGCTGGCTGCTGCGCAAACCGGCGCAGTGGCCCAGCATGAGCCAGGCGTGCGGGCGCAGCACCGCCACATGGTCGGTGATGTTCTTGGCGTTGGCCGGGCCCACGCCGATGTTGATCATGCTGATGCCCGAGCGGTCTTCGCGCAGCAGGTGGTAGCCGGGCATCTGCGGCAGGCGCGGCGGCACGGCCCCGCGCGCGTCCTGCGGCTGCGCGGGCAGACCCACGCGGCGCGTGACCACGTTGCCCGGCTCCACGAAAGCCACATAGGGGCTGTCCGGCTTTTGCATCTCTTCATGGCCCAGGCGCACGAACTCGTCGATGTAGAACTGGTAGTTGGTGAACAGCACGAAGTTCTGGAACCAGTCGGGCGAGGTGCCGGTGTAGTGGCGCAGGCGCTGCAGCGAATAGTCCACGCGCGCCCCCGGAAACAGCGACAGCGGCCAGGGCTCGCCCGGCCCAGGCTCATGGGTGCCGTTGGCAATGCCATCGTCCATGGCCGCCAGGTCGGGCAGGTCGAAGACGTCGCGCATGAGAAGCCGCCGCTCGGGGCTGAGTTCACCCTCGATGTGCTCGTGCTCGGCCAGCGAGAAATGCACCGGGATCGGCTGGTGGCTGGTGCCCACCTCCAGCTCGACCGAATGGTTTTGCAGCAGCAGCCTGAACTGCTGCAGGTAGTAGTTGCCGTAGAGGTCGGGCCGGGTGAGCGTGGTCTCGTAGGTGCCGGGGCCAGCGACGAAGCCGTAGCTCAGCTGCGAGATGTCCGGCGTCTGCAGGATCGCCCGGGCCACCGTCTGGGTCTGGATGCGCACGTAGGGATAGCAGGCGCGCACGCGGCCGGCCGGCAACTGGCCGGCCACGTAGCGGCGCATGCACTCGCGCAGGTGCTGCACCTGCTGGTCATAGATGGCGCGCACCTGGGCCAGGGCCGATTCGGCGCCGGCGTGGCGGGTGGGGGCGATGTAGGTCGGGGTCAGGGACATGGCCCCATTCTCACCGGCTTGTGTGACAGCGGAGCAATCACCGGCGGGTGAGCTCGCGCAGGGTCACGAATTCCTCGGCCACGGTGGGGTGAATGCCCACGGTGGCGTCGAACACCGCCTTGGTGGCGCCGGCTTTCAGGGCCACGGCAAAGCCCTGCACGATTTCGCCGGCGTCGGCGCCCACCATGTGCAGGCCGACCACGCGGTCGCTGGCATCGTCGACGATCAGCTTGACCAGCGTGCGCTCATGGCTGCCCGACAGCGTGTGCCGCAGCGAGCGAAATTCGCTGCGGTAGACCCGGATCTGGCCGTGCACCGCGCGCGCCTGCGCCTCCGTGAGCCCCACGGTGCCGATGCTCGGATGGGTGAAGACCGCCGTGGGAATGCCGGCATAGCTCATCTGCCGCGCCGCCTGGCCGGGCGCAGGCCCGAAGAGGCGGTCCACCAGCACCGTGGCCTCGGCCAGGGCGACCGGGGTGAGCGGCACCTTGGCGATCACATCGCCCACGGCATGGATGGAGGGCACGGCCGTGCCATACCCGTCGTCGACCTCGATGGCGCCCTGCGCATCGAGCCGCACGCCCTGCTCTGCCAGGCCCAGGCCCTCGGTGCGCGGGGCACGGCCGGTGGCGTACAGCACGGCATCGGCGGGCAGGGCATCGCCATCGGCCAGGCGCACCTGCAGGCCATCGGCGCTCTGGCGCACCTCGGTCACGTCGGTGTGCATGCGCAGGTCCACGCCGTGGCCGCGCATCTGGGCAGCGACAAAGTCGCGCACCTCCTCGTCAAAGCCGCGCAGCACCTGCGGCCCCCGGTAGACCTGCGTCACCTGCGCACCCAGGCCGTTGAAGATGGACGCGAACTCGCAGGCGATGTAGCCGCCGCCGACCACCAGCAGGCGCCGAGGGAAAGGGTCGAGGTCGAAGATCTCGTCCGAGGTGATGACTTGCGCGCGGCCGGGTATCTCGGGCACCACCGGCCGGCCGCCCGTGGCCACCAGGATGTGGCGGGCGCGCCAGACCTGGCTGCCCACCGCCACCGCCTGCGGGCCTGTCAGCCGCGCCCAGCCGGCGATGCACTGCACGCCGGCGCCCTGCAGCAGATCGGCATAGACGCGGTTGAGCCGCGCGATCTCGCGCGCCCGGTTGGCCTTGAGCGCGCCCCAGTCCAGCGGTGGGCGCCGAACCTGCCAGCCGTAGCCGGCGGCCTCGTCAAACGCTTCGCCATAGTGGGCTGCGTGGCTGTAGAGCTTTTTGGGAATGCAGCCCACGTTGACGCAGGTGCCGCCCAGGGGGCCGCCTTCGGCCAGGGCCACGCGCGCGCCGCGCTGTGCCGCCATGCGCGCAGCGCGCACCCCGCCGCTGCCGCCACCGATCACGAACAGATCGACATCGAAGTCTGCCATTTCACACCTTTCCCGAGCTGCCCCCAGTATGCCGCCGCGCCAGCGACCGGCCACCGATAATCCGCCGATGAGTGACACCGCTTCCACCGCCTTTTCGCGACTGAATCTGCCCCCCGAGGTGCTGGCCAACCTGGCCCAGCTGGGCTATGCGCACATGACGCCGATCCAGGCCGCTGCGCTGCCGCCGGCCCTGCTCGGCCGCGACCTGATCGCCCAGGCGCAGACCGGCAGCGGCAAGACGGCGGCCTTCGGCATTGCGCTGCTCGACAAGATCAACCCCCGCCACTTTGGCGTGCAGGCCCTGGTGCTGTGCCCCACGCGCGAGCTGGCCGACCAGGTGGCCGGCGAACTGCGGCGCCTGGCGCGGGCGCAGGACAACATCAAGCTGGTCACGCTGTGCGGCGGCGTGCCGCTGCGCGGGCAGCTGGCCAGCCTGGAACATGGCGCGCACATCGTGGTGGGCACCCCCGGCCGCGTGATGGACCACCTGCAGCGGCAGAGCCTGGACCTCTCGGCGCTCAAGACCCTGGTGCTGGACGAGGCCGACCGCATGCTGGACATGGGCTTTCATGACGACATGGTTCAGGTCGCCAGCCATTGCCCGGCGCAGCGCCAGACCCTGCTGTTTTCAGCCACCTTCCCCGAGGAGATCGCCCAGCTCAGCCGGCGCTTCCTGCGCGAGCCGCTGCGCATCACGGTGGACGCGCCAGCGGCCGCACCGCAGATCGAGCAGCGCTGGTACGAGGTGACGGAAGGCCAGCGCCTGCACACCGTGGGTCGGGTGCTGATGCACTGGCGGCCGGCCAGCGCCATGGCGTTTTGCAACACCAAGGCTCAGTGCCGCGACCTGGTGCAGGTGCTGCAGGCGCAAGGCATCGCAGCCCTGGCCCTGCATGGTGACCTGGACCAGCGCGAGCGCGATCAGGTGCTGGTGCAGTTTGCCAACCAGAGCGCCAGCGTGCTGGTGGCCACCGACGTGGCCGCACGCGGCCTGGACATCGCGCAGCTGGCGCTGGTGATCAACGTGGACGTGACACCTGACGCCGAGGTGCATGTGCACCGCATCGGCCGCACCGGGCGCGCCGGCGCGCAGGGTCTGGCGGTGAACCTGGCCAGCCTCGACGAGATGGGCGCGGTCGGCCGCATCGAGGTGATGCAGGGCGCCCCCTCGCAGTGGCACCCGCTGGACGAACTCAAGGACGCCGGCGGCGGCCCGCTGGTGGCCCCCATGCGCACGCTGCAGATCGCCGGCGGCCGCAAGGCCAAGATCCGCGCCGGCGATGTGCTGGGCGCGCTCACGGCCGACCTGGGCTACACCCGCGAGCAGGTGGGCAAGATCAACGTGAACGACTTTTCCACCTACGTGGCCGTCAGCCGCGACATCGCGCACGAGGTGCTGCGCAAGCTGGCCACCGGGCGCATCAAGGGCAAGGGGGTCAAGGTGCGCCTGATCGACGCGCACAGCACGGGCGGGGATTTTTGATGGACGCGTCCACCGCGCTCGTCATCGGCACCGGCGGCCTGGGCACGGCGCTGGCGCAGGCGCTGGCCGCGCACCACACGCAGGTGCTCACGCTGGGGCGCCGCACTGCGCCGGCCGTCGACTACCAGGACGAATCCAGCCTGGTTCAGGCCGCGCGCTGGACCGCCGAGCGGTGCACGGATGCGCCGCTGCGCTGCCTGGTGGTGGCCACCGGCTTTTTGCATGGCCAGGCGGGCCAGCCCGAGCGCAGCTGGTCGCAGCTGGACGCCGGCTACCTCTCGCAGGCCTTTTTGGTCAATGCCATCGGGCCGGCGCTGGTCATCAAGCATGTGCTGCCGCTCCTGCCGCGCCAGGGGCGCTGCGTGGCCGCCTTCATCTCGGCCAAGGTCGGCAGCATCGGTGACAACGGCCTGGGCGGCTGGTACGGCTACCGGGCGGCCAAGGCCGCGCTCAACCAGCTGGTCAAGACCGCCAGCATCGAGCAGGCCCGGCGCAACCGCGAGGCGGCGGTGGTCGCCCTGCACCCGGGCACGGTGGACACGCCGCTGTCGGCGCCCTTCAGCAAGAGCGGGCTGAACGTGCGCCCCCCCGAGGTCGCGGCCCACGAGATCGTGCAGGTGCTGCAGGGCCTGGGCCCGCAGGACAACGGCCGCTTCGTGGATTACCGGGGGCAGACGCTGCCCTGGTAACTGTGGTGAGGCCTGGTGTGTGCGCGGCCAGAAAGGCGCCACCGGCGGGCTGCCATGGCCACAATGCCTTCCCCCATTTGCCAGGAAGGACGTCCCATGGCCGACAAGATCCGCGTCGAGGCCGACCGCCGAGCGGCCGTGCCTGAGCTGCCCAAGGGCATGAGCCGCAGCCATCGCCGCGGCCAGCAGGTCAGCCGCGCGCGCGGCAGCCACACCCGCAACAAGAAGAACCCGGGCAAGCGCACGCACCAGGGGGGCTGAGGCCCCTTACATGTTGCGCCGGTACTGGCCGCCCACCTCGAACAGCGCGCTGGTGATCTGGCCCAGCGAGCACACGCGCACCGCGTCCATCAGCACCTCGAACACGTTGGTGTTGTCGATCACCGCCTGCTTCAGGCGCGCCAGCTGCACCGGCGCGGCCTGGGCGTGGCAGGCATGGAAGTCCTGCAGGCGCTGGAGCTGGCTCTGCTTTTCTTCCTCGGTGGAGCGGGCCAGCTCCAGGGTCTCGGGCACCGGGTCACCCTTGGGGTTGCGGAAGGTGTTCACGCCGATGATGGGCAGCTCGCCGGTGTGCTTGAGCATCTCGTAGTGCATGCTCTCGTCCTGGATGCGGCCCCGCTGGTAGCCGGTTGCGATCGCACCCAGCACGCCGCCGCGCTCGGCGATGCGCTCGAACTCGGCCAGCACCGCCTCGTCCACCAGCTCGGTGAGTTCTTCGATGATGAAGGCGCCCTGGTTGGGGTTCTCGTTCTTGGCCAGGCCCCACTCGCGGTTGATGATCAGCTGGATCGCCATGGCGCGGCGCACCGAATCCTCGGTGGGCGTGGTGATCGCC
>JACCDV010956565.1_pt1 | contig 10191 bp, 10 predicted proteins | sample 7446131 | NCBI WGS metagenome assembly JACCDV01 (sample SAMN15323448, study PRJNA562643) | freshwater metagenome | isolation source: river surface water | place: USA:Blue River Watershed | collected 2017-08-17
GAGGCGATGACGTCTTCAACGTAGACACCGATACTTTCGATTGTGGCGATCAGGTCATTAACATGCTGCTCGTAGGTAGTAATAAAGAGCGAGTCGACTTCGAGTTTTGTACCACGCATACCGTGTGGTCGACCGAGAACCTCGGACCCATCTACCAGATAGCGGAGCGGGATGCTGTGGAGAATGCGACGATTGGGGATGTGGTCGATAATCCTGTCTTCGCTATCCTGCATTACTTTTTCGAGGTCGGTGTGCGTAATCTCTGAATCTGCTCGGGCTGGGATGATTTCGCCACGCGAGTACGTCTCTTCGATGCCGATGCTACCGATGGCAACGTGAGCACGTTTAACAATAACCCCGGCACTTTTCTCAGCCTGCACAATGGCGCTTTTTATACTCCGTGCAACATCAGCCTCTTGGATGATGTATCCGTTTTTGAGACCACGACTCTCAGCGTAGCCGGTGCCGATGATTTCGGGAATGACTCGCTCGCCGCGGTTTTTGGGGACACGAGCAATTGCCACCTTCACTTGATAGGTGCCGACGTCGATGCCTGTGATAATAGTGTCCGCCATGAAAAAAGCTTAACAGCGCTACACGATTGCAAACCGCTTGAGGTAGCGCTGTTCAAGTGCCTCCATTGTATCGCCATGGTCATAGCCTTTCAAATGGAGGCAGCCGTGGATAAATAGGAAAGCAATATAGCCGTCTTTAGTGAGATTAAAATCCTTTGCTTCTTTGTACGCGATCTCTGGGCAAAGATAGATTTCGCCAGTAGTTTCGGTGAGCGGAAAGGATAGGACATTCGGTACGTATGTCTTTTGGCGATAGGCGGTGTTGAGTGAGCGTGCGCGCTGTGTACCAACAAAGGCCACTGAGAGGGTGTAGGAACGGCCAAGGATGGCGTTTTTTATTTCTTCGTACGGAAAGTTTGGGTAGCGAGTGATCGTGCTTGTAAGAGAAAACGTAGGTGTCCGCATAGCTCCAGTGTGACACACTCCCCAAAAAAACAAAACCCCTCTGAAGTAGAGAAGTTTTGTCGAAATTAACGGCGGAAAGTCTTTTGTTCCTTGACCTTACCGAGCTTGAGAAGCTTTTCGTAGGTTTCCTTTTTGGCGAGCTTTTTGAGGCGAGCCATCTTATCTACGTTGCGACCCTTTAGTCGTGTATAGTGGCGTCTGTTGCGCACTTTTTGGACAATGCCAGCACCCTGGACACGCTTCTGGAAGCGGCGAATTACGTTCGCGCTGCTCTCGTTGTTATTTCTTTCAACCTGGACGTTTATTGCCATATGTGGGAGAGAGCATACCATTTCGGCCTTCTGAGTGCAAGTTCTTAGCTTACGCGTGAACAGCGGCTCCGTGCTGGCGCTTAAGCTTGCGGATCATGTGTTCGACGGGGATTTGCTCTTGAGCACGTTCTTGCATATCGCGAAGAATGACGGTTGATTCAACGTATTCTTTCTGTCCAATAATAATAGTGTAACGGACACCTCTGGCTTCAGCGGCGCGGAGTTGGGTCGAAAGTGAGTCGCTCGCTAGGTCGTGTTCGACTGGAATGCCGGCCCGTCGTAGCTCATCAATTACCATGAGGCTGCGCATCTTCGGTCCGAGACCAAGTTGTACTACATAGACGGCGGCGTTTGGTGATTTTGGTTTTGGAATTCGACCGGCTGGTTTGGTGTTCTTGAGGGTGACGACTGCGCCGGTGGCGGGAATGCGGCTCTTTGTTTTGCGGTACATATATTCATCAAAGCGACCGCCGCGGGTGACGAGCTGTGGAATATGCGCTTCCTCCGGAGCAAAATCTTCAATCGAAAAGAGGGCGTCTGAGTAGAGTTCGTGGTGACCGATCATTTTTGGATCAATTTCGTACGGCGCTTCACTCATATCGAGGTATTCAATGATTTCTCGAAAATGTTTACGACTCGGGTCGCTGAGAAATTCAAGTGGGTTCGGACTCTTTTGGGCTAGTTCGTGCCCGAGCGCAATGAGTTCCATGAGGGCGAGGTATGGATGCTGCTTCATAAGCTCGCGAGCATTCTCTGGCAGGATATCTAAACGCTTACGCAGGAAGGTGGTCAATTCACGGGTATACCTCGTAGCAGACTCGGTATCGCCAAGTGAGTTGATACGGACAATATGGTCTTCGTGTCCGAGTTCTTTAAGGAGTGAGCGGCTCGCTTGAATCAAAATTGCCTCAGCGATACTTTTTTGGACATTAAAAATATTGAGGGTGAGGGTGGTGTCAGTACTCTCTGGGTTTGTATCGAGTGAATAGAGGAGTACAGGAGCTTTAAGTGCGTAAAGCTTTTCTTCACAGAAGGAGATGATGCCGTGTACTGCCATACCGCCGTGAGTGTCGAGAGCACGATCACTTTCGGCCATGGTGTGTGAGAGTCCCTGAACACAGTCGCGGCAAAGAGGGTCTTTTTTAATTCGTTCTACCGTTCTAAATCCAAAGTGTTCTGCGGTGTGGGTGGCGGCTTTTAGGAAATCAGTAGTTGAATATTTCATAATCGTATCACTACACTATTAATTGGTAACGGTACTTATGTCTTCTGCCTTTACAACTCCTGGTAAAACATCAAAGGTGCCAAGCGGGAAGAGTCGTAGGAGAGCTCTACCAATAATACGCTCTTCTTGTAAGACTCCCCACATGCGAGAATCTGAGCTCTCGTCGCGATTGTCACCCATTACAAAGTATTCGCGATCGCCCAAAACCTCTTCTTGGCGCGGGGCAGGGCGCATAGACTTAATATATGACTCATTGAGGGTAAAACCATTAGGATTGGCTTCGTTATAAATGGTTACCGTAGCGTCTTCGATCACGATTCGGTCGCCTGGTAGGCCGATGATGCGCTTGATGAAATACTTGGAAGGGTCTTTGGGGTAGCGGAAGATGACGACGTCACCGCGTTCTGGTTCGTGGAAATAATATGTCACTTGATCGACAATAAGGTACTCGCCAGTATGAAACGTATCAGCCATGGATGCACCAGAGACGATGAACGGCTGAGCGATAAACATGCGAATTGGTACCACTATCAAGAGTGCAATAACTGAAAAGCGAATTATCTCAAGAAGAGAGTTCTCTCGTTCTTCATTTGTATTCACGACATGATCTTGATCTTCGATTACTGGTGTCTTGTCGTGATTGTGTGAAGATTGAGAGAACATATAAGGACGTTGTTAGAGACTATTATACGTGAATAGAAATGAAAAACAAATTTTGTGATTCGTCATGCATTGGTGTGATGTTCTGCGTGTGCTGCTGTCGTGATATGCGATAATAGCAAGGTATGTTTTATATCGTAGCACTCGGTAATCCTGGTTTGCAGTATGATGGTACGCGTCATAATGTGGGGTGGTATATGGCTGATGCTCTCCGTACGCGATTTAATTTTACGGAACCAATATTTTCAGCTCAGTATCAGGGGAAAGTGAGTCGCGGACACATTGGTGATTGTGAGGTTGTATTACTCTATCCGGATACTTTTATGAACCATTCTGGTGTGGCTGTAAAAAAACTAGTACCAAAAGACGCTGTTCGGTCGCTCATCGTACTTCATGATGAGATTGCTCTTCCGCTAGGGGAACAAAAGATATCGCAGGGACGAGGCGACGGTGGACATAATGGTATAAAATCAATCATTACACAGCTTGGTACAAAAGATTTTATTCGGATTCGCATCGGTATTGCACCGCGAAGCTGGTTGACAGGGACGGTGAAGCTGATTTCGGGTGAAGCGTTGCCGAAATTTGTGTTGGGTAAGTTTACAGGGCGTGAACAAAAGGATTTGGCCGCGCAGGCTGATGAGGTTGCCGAGGCGGTGCGGCTCATTATTATGCATGGTGTGGTAATGGCGATGAATCGTTGTAATAGTGGAAGGGACTAAACACAATCACCCCGGCCGTACGGCCGGGGTGATTGTGTTTAGTCCCTACGAGTCTGTTGCGCAATGCCCCAGGGGCTTACCGCGAAGCAGAGCGCGGTGGACGTTTTATTTAGTTTCGTTAGCTGCTTTGTATGAAAGTGTCATACGCTGCTCGTTTGGTTCAAAGAGAGTAATCTTGAACTTGTAGACATTACCGAGTGAGAGAGTGGCTTTGAGCTGCTCTTCCTTTTCAAACTCAGAGATATGTACGAGTCCGGCCACTCCCTCTTCAATAGAAGCGAGAGCTCCGTGACGGTTGTACTTAATAACAACTGCGTCAACAATCTGATCTTTTTGGTACTTGCGGCTCGCTTCTACCCATGGGTTTTCTTTGAGCTGCTTGATTGAGAGGGAAATTTTATCATCTTTTACCTCAATCACCTTTACCTTTACTCGATCGCCAACTTTGTAGAGAGCACGGGTGTCTTCCACAAGACCCCAATCGAGTTCAGAAATATGAACAAGACCCTCAAGACCCTGCTCAACTTTAACGAAGATACCGAAATCTACAGCGCCCGTTACTTCTCCTGTGAGTACGTCACCGACTTCATACTTACCAACTTTTTCTTCCTTCTCTTCTTTTTCTTGGAGACCCTTTTCAGAGAAGATAAGCTTGTGTTCCTTTTGATCAGCCGTGATCATAACAACACTAAGGTACTTGCCAACGAGTTCGTTGAGAGCTGAGAGAATCTTGTCTTTATCACCATCAGCGACACGTGGGTAATTGTCGGCAGAAAGCTGTGACGCCGGCAAGAAGCCCTGGATACCTTGCCATTCGATAATAAGACCACCCTTGTTGGCTTCTTTGACGGGAAGACTAAGGACAGTACCGCGTTTGACGGCTTCTTCAGCATCGGCCCAGATAAGGGCTTGGCGAGCTTCTTTGAGAGAGAGTTCGATGTACCCGTCCTCGTTCTCTGGCATTACTACCTTGGCTGCGATCGTGTCACCAACCGAGACTTTGCGGAGAATATCGCGCGCGTTCATGTACTCGCGGCCATAAATAAGGCCAGTACCAAACGGTGCAATATCTACAAAAACCCGAGCTCGCCCGAGTGCTGAGACCGTACCTTCAACCAGCTGACCCTCCTTGGGAGCAGCGGGAATACTATTGATAAAATTTGACATGACGCTACTTGCGCTGTCGTGTGTGACTTCTGACATATTATATGTCTCTAAATTATTCCGACGACACGCGTCTGTACTGCCGTATCTCGTGGCCGTAAGCTTCAGTACAGGGTTAACGTGTGCCGCTAGGAAACTAATAATTACCAAAAATGGTTAGGAAAATATAGTATAAAAGCCAGTTTTTGTCTAGGTGATTTCATTGTCTAAATGAAATGATAAGAAACGCCGCTCTTGAGAGAGCGGCTTACGATTAGTTGTTGCCACTTACTTGTTGTAGGTGGTGGCTTTGCAATGTGTACATTGGTGCCAAGTCGATGGCCAGGAACCGAGTTCTTTCCAGACATGCTCTTTGTTGGGAGATTTTGGGCACGGGGCTTTTCGGACTTCGGCCGTTTTCTTGGCAATATGGCCAGCATCTAAAGAACTCGACATGTCAATTCTCCTTAGGGTAGATGGTTTAGGGTGCTGAACTACAAATTATATAATACCGTATTTGGTGCTATAAAAGTAACGAGCCATTCATCATAGAAGGGTCTTTGGGTTCTGGCGTAGATGGCGTATACTACTGTCTATTATGGTTATTACATATCACGGTGGGCAGTGTTTTAAGGTGTGCTTTGGGGACACGACATTGGCCTTTGATCCAATTGCAAAGCAGTCGAAATTATCACCAGTAAAGTTTGGTTCTGATATTGCGTTTGTTTCTCTCAATCATCCTAATTTTAATGGTATTGATCAAGTTGCTCACGGCGCGAAAGAGCCGTTTATCGTATGGGGTCCTGGTGAATACGAGTTTGGTACTGTAACTGCGCGCGGATATGGTGTAAAAACTACCTACGCCGGTGTGGAACGCTACAGCACCGTCTACCAGGTGCGTCTTGAGGAGATTAATATGATTTTCCTCGGCGCACTCAGTGATCCAGAAATTGATTCAAAGATTCTCGCCGAATTTGGAGACGTTGATATATTGTTCTTGCCGATTGGTGGTGGAGATGTGCTTGACGTGCCGGCCGCATCAAAGCTGGCGGTGAAGCTAGAGGCACGACTGATTATCCCTATGCACTATGATGACGCCGCGCTTAAGGCTTTTCTAAAAGAGATTGGAGCCGAGGGTGCTGATCGACTCGACAAGCTTACCATCAAGAAAAAAGAAGTATCGGAAATGGAGGGGGAAGTGAAAGTACTGAAGTACTAGGTTCCACGATTCATTATTTATGGTACTCAAATTTGTTCGCTACGTACGCAGTCAACCGAAAGCTGTCCGTAATCAGTACGCATTTGGCTTATCAGCAACATTTACACTCTGTGTTGCGTTGGTTTGGGTGGTGACTGGCATGAATCTCCGCTCGAGCACTCTGCCGGAAGTTTCTTCTGACACAGCACCTACTCCGTTTTCGAGTCTGTGGCGACAAATTAAAGAACAGTCAGCAACTGCATGGTCAGCGGTTGCAAAAACAGGCGCTCAAGCGACGAGTACCGACATCAGTACAGCCGTCGGAGCGGGAGATGCTGTGGTAGCCAACCCGCAAGACCTGGTGCTCACGACTGAGACAATTGAAGGTGTTTTGAGTAAGGAGGAGCCGGTCGCACCGGTTGTGGTACCGATCCGGATCGCTTCTTCGACGGGTGGTGGTACGGTTCGTGAAGTCCAGATTGCAACAACGAGTTCGCTACAGGGGACGACGCCTGGTACATCGACAGTGTTACGTGAGTAAAATACTGCTGGTATGATATAATCCAGCCATTAATCAGGGATGAACGGATAATTTATCTATGCCGAAAAAGACATTAGCTACAGAAACACCGGAGGAGCCACGAGGGATTGTGGCACAAAATATCACAAGTGAAATGGAGACGGCGTATCTTAACTACGCTATGTCGGTCATTACGGCGCGAGCGCTCCCTGATGTACGTGATGGTCTCAAGCCTGTGCATCGTCGCATCCTCTATTCCATGCGTCTTAATGGTCTCACTGCCAGCGCGAAATTTAAAAAGTCGGCGACGGTAGTAGGAGACGTGCTCGGTAGTCTCCATCCACATGGTGACGCGTCGGTGTATGAAGCCATGGTAAAACTGGCGCAAGATTTTTCTACGCGCTACCCGCTCGTGTTGGGTCAGGGTAACTTTGGTTCAATTGATGGTGATGGTGCAGCGGCCTATCGATATACTGAAGCCAAGATGTCTCGGATTGCGGAAGAAATGCTTCGTGACCTGGAGAAAGATACTGTAAACTGGCGACCAAACTTCGATGGTACAAAGAAAGAACCGGTGGTGCTACCAGCGGCGGTTCCTAACCTTCTTCTGATGGGCTCGCTCGGGATCGCGGTCGGTATGGCGACCAATATTCCGCCTCATAATTTACGAGAAGTCTCGGAAGCGGTGGCACATTTGATTGATAACCCAGAAGCCACTACTGACGATCTCCTCAAGTTTGTAAAAGGACCAGACTTCCCGACTGGTGCGATTGCTTTTAATCAGAAAGATATTGCTCACGCCTATGCCAATGGTAAGGGTGGTGTGGTAGTACGTGGCGAGGCTGAGATTGTCGAGGACAAGCGAGGTAATTTCTCAATTATCATTACCTCGATTCCTTATCGTGTTAACAAGGCCGAGTTGCAAGTAAAAATCGCCGACCTTGTACGTGACAAGAAGATTGAAGGTATCCGTGACATGCGCGACGAGTCGACTTCTGACATACGAGTGGTGATTGAGCTTAAGTCTGGTGCACAACCACAAACGGTACTCAACAAGCTCTACAAACATACGCCTCTTGAAGATACCTTTCACTACAACATGGTGGCTTTGGTCGATGGTGTCCCCCAGACGCTGTCACTTAAGGTGATTTTGCAAGAATATGTGAAGCATCGTGGTGAAGTGATTCGTCGCCGAACTGCATATGATCTCGGTAAGGCGCAAGATCGTGAGCATATTTTGCTCGGCCTTAAGAAAGCTCTCGATCACATTGATAAGATTATTAAGCTTATTCGTGCTGCTAAGGATGTGCCAACCGCTCATGCGGCGCTCATGAAGGAGTTTAAGTTTTCTGCCGTTCAAGCTCAGGCGATTCTTGATATGCGCCTCCAAAAGTTGGCCGGACTTGAGCGTAAGAAGATTGAGGACGAACTGGCTGAAGTGCAGAAACTCATCAAGGAATTGGAAGCAATTCTAAAAAGTAAGGCTCGGATGATGAAAATCGTGAAAGACGACCTGCTCGAGGTGGCTGCTAAGTATGGTGATGATCGACGCACCAAGATTGTGAAAGGCGGTGTAAAGCAGCTCTCGGAAGAAGACTTGGTTCCTGACGAGGAGAGCGTGCTTGTGCTCACGCAGGGTGGATACGTGAAGCGAACTAACCCCAGTGAATACCGCACCCAGAAACGAGGTGGAGTTGGAGTGATTGATCTTGATACAAAAGAGGAGGATGTTGTGACGACACTCCTTACCACGTCAGCCCACAGTGATCTACTTTTCTTTACCAATAAAGGTAAGGTGTACCAGAGTAAGATGTACGAGATTCCAGAAGGGCGCCGCGCCACTAAGGGTAAGTCTATTATGAACTTCCTCCCACTGGGGGGTGAAGAACGGGTAACTTCAGTGCTTGCGGTTCGTAAAGAAGAGTGGGCAGGGGACTGGAGTCTCATGATGATTACAAAAAATGGCGTGGCGAAGAAGTGTGATGCGAGTGCCTTTAAAGATGTGCGTCGCAGCGGACTTATCGCGATCACCTTGAAGCCAGAAGATTCATTGATCGCTGCTCAATTTGTCGGTAAAGGTGATGATATTTCCCTGGTGACACTCGAAGGACAGTCGATTCGCTTTAAGGAAGGGGATGTGCGCGAAATGGGTCGCACGGCTGGAGGGGTTGGTGCTGTTCGTCTTGGTAAGAACGACGAGGTTGTCTCCGCTGATGTGATTACCAAGGGCGACAAAAACACGGAGATTTTGATTGTGACCGAACATGGGTATGGTAAGACAACACCAACGAAGGAGTACAAAGTCCAGAAGCGCGGCGGTTCTGGTATCAAGACAGTTAAATTGACTGCTAAGACCGGTCCAGTGGTGTGTGGAATTGTCCTCCGTGAAGAAGAGCGAGCTGATGGAGAACTCGTGATTATGAGTCAGAAGGGTCAGGTGATTAAGTTGCCACTTAAAGATGTACCGACACTTGGTCGTGATACGCAGGGAGTGCGTGTCATGAAGATGCGAGAGGGAGATGCAATTGCGAGCGTCGTATTTGTGTAGACACTAACCGTTCGACTGAAAGTCCGTTGCGGACTACCTCTCGGTTGGTCGTGGATCAGTTAGGCAGGTGCCTGGACACAACATAGTACCCAGTACAAAAACTGCCGTCGGCAGTTTTTGTGTATAATAGGTGCATATGACTTTTGTTATGCCAGGAAATTTCGTTGTTCCTGAGGTCGTGACGACGCAATTTCATCTGCGAGAGGGTGACAAAGTGGCCGACTATGGTGCTGGGGCTGGTTATTTTCTCAAGGCGCTCACGGCGGCAGTTGGACAAACTGGTAAGGTATACGCCTGCGAAATCCAGAAGCAGCTCGTTGAGAAGCTCGGCGATCGTGCGCGACTAGAGGGGCTCAGTACTGTGGTGCCACTCTGGTGTGATCTTGAGGAAGAAAACGGAATCAAAATTCCAACCGGCACCCTTGATGCTGGGATTCTCGTCAATACTCTCTTTCAGTTCGAATTAAAAGAAGTAGCACTGATGGAGATTCGTCGTACCCTGCGCCCCGGGGGGATTTTGCATGTGATTGATTGGTCTGAGTCCTTCGGTGGACTTGGTCCACAACCGGCTGATGTAGTAACCAAAGACGCTGCGATTGTACTCTGTGAAGCCTGCCATTTTGCATTTGAACGTGAGTTTCCTGCTGGCGACCATCATTATGGATTTAGTGTGCGACGTGTATGAAATTAAGACCCTTCGAACTAACGCTCGTGGTTATTTTTGGGGTTTTGTTGGTTGTTGCTTTGATTTTGCTACGGAACGTAAAACCTGCTCCAGATGATGGGGAAATAACTCTCAACGGGCAGGTTTCGGTGTGGGGTGTCTTACCAGAGGAATCGATTACAACGGCTCTCTCAGACCTATGGCAAGCAGAGCCCGCGTA
>JACCDV010641836.1_pt1 | contig 10190 bp, 5 predicted proteins | sample 7446131 | NCBI WGS metagenome assembly JACCDV01 (sample SAMN15323448, study PRJNA562643) | freshwater metagenome | isolation source: river surface water | place: USA:Blue River Watershed | collected 2017-08-17
ATGACAGAGTTATCCTAGCCGTCTGAGGCAAAGACGGAGAAATCAAAGTTCTATCCCTATATTATTTCTTAGATTTTCATCTTCATGAATCTTTAGTATTTGGATAGTTTGAGAGAAATCTTATCAATGATGTCTGGCTCGGAAAGAGGAACTCCTTATCTTAATTTTTTACAAACAGACAGAATCTCATCAGTAATAGCATAGATCTGCTGGGTGATTTGGAACCATTTAGTTTGAGACTCTAGAATAATTTTTTGGGCTTCCTCAGAAAAATCTTTGTATGTATTTTGCAGTTTCTGATATTTGATCTTTTAACCCTCGAGATGCAGGAATAGATTGTCTTTTTCTTATTGAAGCTGTTCATTGTTAGCCTTTAGAATTTAAATGTACTCAGACTAAGACTCATTCTTATTTATTAGCTATCTTACAGGCCTGCCCTAGGATTGATTAGGGTTCTACAGTAGAACTGGCTCTGGATTCATCTCATTGTTCTCTTCTTATATCTCCTCTAAAATTTATAGTTCCTATTCCTGCTCCGTGGGAAAAACTTGTGATTGCTTTTCCAGAAAATCAATAAATCTATCATACATGACAATTAAAGTTGGAGTCTTATCAGATGGATATAGTTTTTCAAAGAAATAGGCTATTCTTTTCCTAAATTCCACCACCCATTATTTAGTGAACAAATTTTTGTAGACGGGATGATCTTGAGGCTTTTGAATGTTAGTGAGTGGATAATACTGTAGGAATTCTTTAGATTTAGAGAGTGTTCCTCCTCTATTGCTCTACAAATAGTCAATAAACATTTTCTTAGATTGCTGGTCAGGCGTTTTCTTTTTACCTAAAGAAGGGTGAATACTATAGATGAAAAAATACAACTCTAAGTAAAATTAAATTCTCATCGTCTGCATGTCCTTCGTTCGCATAGAAATGGGCACGAATTGCCCGAACTTGATGAAGAATGGAATCCTTTCACCCTTATCGAATAGCTAAATTATAATATAGATACAGAAAGCAGCTATTTCTTGATCTAGTCTTGGTTTTTATTACTAACTTTAGTTTGTTTGCAGCAATCTTTTTGAAAGCTTTCAAGTGTATCAAGATAGTTATTCTTGATGAAGTACTAATGGAGAATACTGATTAAGCCCTAGTCCTGGTTAGAGACAGCATTCAGGGTAAAATTTGAAGGGACAGCTTGCTTTGGATTTACAGGAGGCAGTTTAGTGGATGAGTTTACTTCAGATGCCCCACGTTTCTTGTTTTCTTTGAAATCGTTTTTTTTCATCACCGAATATGAAAAATATTATTTAAGTTAGATAAGCAAATTTTAAACATCGATCTAAACTATCTCAATAATGATTGTTTTTATATATCACATCTCTAAATTGATTCCATCTTTGGTAATGTTAATCTTGGCAAATCTGGAAGGCTTATAGTATAGTGAGACCATTTTAGTGTTAATACGGTCTTTAAATTACTCCACCATTACTTACTACTCTACCATCAACATTTGAGTCTCTATTAGTTGCTTTTTCTTCTAGTCACTTTTACTCTTAAATTAGTACTAGTATTTTAGCTAATTAGTTTGATCGAATTCTGAGATTTTGCGATAGAAACCGAAAAATAAGTCGCAATTCCCGAATACATACAAGTAGACAACATTTTTAACTATTTCCTCAACGGAGGGAAAATACCCTTCCGAAATCTTATATGCTCCATTCATGTACACAACTCCGACATAGAAGAATATCACTCCAGATATTAGTACAGAAATCTTAAAAACGATAACTTTCCATTTTTGCCACTTCTAGTAAGCGATCATAACTCTAAGACTGCCTGCGAAATAGAAGGCGAAGAGGGGAAAGCAGACCTGAAAGCACATTTCGTACCATTACCCAGTAGAGAGATAGTTGAAGACAGCGAAGAAGCCTATCACACCCGATATGAAGACGGGAATAAGGGAATCAATCAAGAAATATAGCTTTAATATTTATTTCCAAGGGGCTATTTGTAAATTTGAGATTATTGAAATGATAAAGCCAGCAGAACAGAAGACAATAATTAGTTTACCCTTAAGTTCAGAGTTGACCCCAAGGTCTAGAAGGATATAGGCATTGAGGCAGGTAAGGACAATTGGAATGCATAGATTAAGGAAATAGAATATGATTGATTGGCTTTTTCTTTATCGAATAAAAATGGAATTCTATAGCTTGTGCTTGATTGTCTCAATTTTATGCCTTCGAAACTATCTGCGGTGTTCATACTCCTCCTAGATGAGTTTTATAGACTTCACTTTGTCCATCTCCTCGAATTCTTATAGCTATTATGAAGTTCCATTTCTTGCCTTCATTTTTCTAATCGAAAATACCTTATATTAATATTATACAAAGAAAGTTTCAAAAAAAGTTTACTATCCTCATAATTTCAAGATAAAGTGAGCAATGATTCAATATTCTCATTCAAAGCGATGATAAAATTTCAAATAGACGATGCCTAAAATATTGCCTTTTTTATAAAAGTTCTTTCTTATTTATTGAATAGATATTTCTGTCTTTATTGATAGTTAGACTATACATCAGGCTAAACTTTGTTCAAATTCATTTTGGACAAATCAGTCATTTATTTATGAAATATTTCTTGACGAAACCTTCCTTTCTCTTACAATTATTAATTAAAGATAAAAATGATATAATATCGCTTGATATTGATCAATTACTGAGCAAAGAGTCATATTTTATAATTTAAGTATATGATCACAGAAAATAAGGGATCAATTTACTATAATGTACACTTTAAGAACTTTTTTAGTCCTATTTAAATAGCTCATATTCAAAGCTTTCTCTTGAGTGGATTTTCATTATGGAAGCTACGTTCCCACATCGATAGCAATAATTAGGGGCAGACCATATAGTGACTACATTTCTTGCTTTGAACCATTACTGGTAGCCCTTCTCGACTAACTGGTGTGATCTAATTATCATTTTGAGCCAGTTATGCTCTAAGAACTAGTTAACCACTCGCCATCCAAACAGCCATCCTACTCCTCTGCTCCCAATCGCCCAGTTTTCTATTTCCTCTGGGTCAGACCAGACTAAATCCCCGAAAGATCCACGGGTAGGTATTTCGCACATTCTTTCGATATCTTAAATTTGCTCAATAGCATGGATATCAGGTGATAGTCCTCCATGAAGGCAGAAATAGGAACCTTTATGATTGCATTGTTACCATCCACAACAGCCGCCAGAGGGAGGCAGTCAAAGGTCTAGTTAAATACCTTCCACACTGCAGTTGTTCCGTATTTCTTGAGGGTTTCCTCATAAAAGCCATACATGCTTGATATTTGACTAAGATTAAAATCCATCTACCGCGATTCATGGTTGCCACGCAATAAGAAAATATTGGAAGGATAAAGTATTTTTAAGCAGCTGAGCAAGACAATAGTCTCCAAAGAATTATACCCTCGGTCCACATAATCTCCCAAAAACAAGTATTTGGTCTGTGGTAACTCACCTCCTGCATTAAATCTGCCTTACCAAGTTTAAATATTTTCAATACGTCATAGAATTGACCATGTACGTCGCCAACTACATTGATCGGCGAATCAAGGAAAAGTAAATTGCGCTACTCGACTAAAATCTATGTTAATTTCTTGCATAGTTCCCTCAAATGCCTTTCTGTGATAATTTATCCCTTTTTAAGGCTTTCTATTATTTTGTGGCAATCCATCGCAACTATTGTATGAATATTATAGGAACAGTTTATAATATAACCATATTGAATTTGCTTCAACATTCCCTATGAAGAAGAAAATCTTGATCGAAGACAATGAAGAACACTATGAAGTCATTTCCAAGAAAATCAAGGCAGATACGAACTATCTTACTGGCAAGCCCTACTCAGAAAACTACTACAAGATATTGGAAACCAGAAAGAAACTTCCAGCTTATTAATCTAAGTCCAAACTAATTTCTCTCATTCAGGACTATCAGGTCATCATTCTTGTGGGATAAACAGGTTCAGGTAAAACCACACAAATACCTCAGTTTCTTATTGAAGCTGGGTATGCAAACAAAAATAAAGGAATTGCCTGCACACAGCCTAGAAGGGTTGCAGCAATGTCAGTTGCTAAGAGGGTCAGCTAGGAGTTAGATGTATAGCTGGGAGAAGAAGTGGGTTACTCTATTAGGTTCTAAGACTTGACATCAAAAAAGACTATCTTGAAGTACATGACTGACGGTATGCTTTTAAGGTAAGCGATGATTGACCCCAATCTTGAAAGATACTCAGTTATCATACTAGATGAGGCTCATGAGAGGACACTTAATACTGATGTGCTGTTTGGCCTCATAAAATAAATCATTGCACGAAGGTCAGACTTGAAGTTGATTGTGATGTCAGCCACGATGGATGCAATTAAATTCCAACAGTATTTCGAAGGCTCTCCTCGACTCAATATTCCAGGTCGGATGTATCCAGTTGATGTGTACTTTAGCAAGGAGCCATAGGCAGATTACGTTGAAGCCTCAATAAGAACTGCAGTTACAATTCACTAGAACTAAGGGGAAGGAGACATCTTGCTTTTCTTGACAGGAGAATAATAAATATAAACTGCCTGTGCTAAGATCTAATAAGAAATAAAGGGTCTAGGAGATAAGGTAGGACCAGTGTCAATCATACCTTTATATAGTACGCTGCCCCCTCATCAACAACAAAGAATTTTTGAAGAAGCACCAAAACCTAGAAAGGGAATCAAGGGAAGAAAGATTATTGTTGCCACGAACATAGCCTAAACGAGTATAACAATAGATGGAATAGTTTATGTAATTGATCCTGGATTCGCAAAGCAAAAAGTGTTTAATCCAAGAATGAGAGTGTAAAGCCTTCTAGTTTCTCCTATCAGTCGCGCTAGTGCAAAGCAAAGGGCAGGTCGTGCTGGCCGTACTAAGCCAGGTAAATGCTTTAGACTTTACACTGAGAAGTCATTCAACTAAGAGCTAATTGAAAATACTTATCCTGAAATATTGAGATCAAATTTGGCAACAACTGTCTTAACACTGAAGAAGCTCGGGATCAATGATTTAGTGCATTTCGATTTCATGGATCCCCCAGCACCAGAAACCCTGATGAGAGCCCTTGAGCTTCTAAATTATCTTGGAGCACTAGACGATTAAGGTAATCTTACCTCATAAGGATAAAAGATGGCAGAGTTCCCTCTTGAGCCACAGCTTTCGAAGGTACTCATGACTTCACCTAAATACAACTGTGTCAATTAAATACTAACCATCGTTGCCTGCCTTAATGCTCCTAACATATTCTTGCGCCCTAAGGATAAGATGAATGAAGCTTTAGATGCACATGCTAAATTCATAAACCAAGAAGGAGATCACTTAACTTTAATGAACGCCTTTTTTGAATACAGAAGGAAAAACCAAGATGTAGACTGGTGTTTCAAAAATTTCCTTAATAATCGCCACCTAAAGTCTGCATTCGACGTGCGAGATCAACTAAAGACAATACTCTAAAAGCTTGAAATCTTTGTTAAAGATGATATCCCATTAAAAGTAAATACAGTGCCAATTAAAAAATGTCTGCTTTCTGGCTATTTCACCCAAGTTGCCCTCCTTCAGAAGAACAATGTTTACCTAACTGTGAAAGATTCACAAGTTGTTGTGATCCACCCCAGCTCCATTCTTTCATTTAGGCCATAGTATGTTCTCTATCATGAGCTTGTCCTCACTAAAAAGAACTATATGAGGACTGTAATATAGATCAAACCACAGTGGCTTTACTAAATCGCTCCACAGTACTTCAAGCCTGAAACAATCAAGAACATTGAAACTCGGAAAGCTTTAACTATTGTTGAGAAGGGCTATCTATAAGGAATTAATAAGAAAAAATGATATATAATACTTTATTATTGAATAAATTGCAATAATTGATTACTGGATATGTGGGACATCGACATCATTGCATGAAAACATTTGCGTTTGTCTGTACTGTTACTGGACAACCACATGCATATGCTGCTTTATCCCAATCCAAAGCATTTATATTTGCCCATCCCCTTTACTTGTACAGCTTCTCTGCACACTTGAGATTGTTATTTAAGTCACAGAGATCTTTAGCAACTTTGAGCCCACAGTCCTCCAAATTTCTCTGTTGAGAAGATAATCCAAGAATACCAAAATAACCACTACTGGATTGGAAGTTAATGTTGCCACCTGATATCCTTGTAGCGATGCATTTACAACAATTTTGGTCCCATAAATTAGACATCATGCAGTAGTTCTACACTGGATATATGTTTTTTATTGAGCCACATATACATGAGCATTTGGTGTCAGGACAATTTCCTCCACAAGTGCTTGCAAAGGCCAAACCCAGCATTATGAACACTAAGATACATGCTTTATATTGAAGCATTTCAATAAACAATTAAATTATTACCTTCGGTATAATCAAAGAGTAAATGAACAAATCAATATTTTCTAGTGGTTGTTGATCAGAAAAATAATTTATAAGAGCTCATAGTTTTCCATGAACGAATATTATGAAGCTAAAGTTATGAAGGTAAAATTATTATGAATCACTAAGTTTTCTTTTTATTTTGCATTATTTTCTGAAGTTTTCTTTCAATATCGTCATCTAAGCGCATCTGATCCCTAAACTTGCGAGGATCGAACACAACTTCCTCTTTGCTCTATTCCTCTTCCTTTCCACTCTACTCCTCCTAGCCTTATTACTCCTAATCCCCTTCGTACTCCTCCTCTTCTTCATTTTCTTCATCATGCTCTGTTGGATGGAATTCAACGTTAATATCAATAATTTAATCAGTGAAGACTAAATCTTGATTGTTACGCTTGACCCAAGGTGGTTCTGGTCTATTCTACACCTAACTTATTTGAAGGCAAGATAAAATAAAGTTAGTATTGATCTTTGCAGAATATTCCTTCTCAATGTCACGAGCGAAAGGCATTAGATAGCATAGTTTAGTTCGCTAAATATATGCAAAGTTACAAGGATATAGTTGGGCAGTTATATTTCTATGAAATCTGCACTTTCTCCGAACAAACTACGGAATAGTATAATCTATAATAACTATTTTTGAGGCTGATTATCTTCTTCTTTGGACTTGAGAGTTTGGAATAGAATTTTACTGAGATAGCCAATCTGCTAACTTCTTAAGAATGACTCCTTTGCTGGAAGAATGTCTCTAATAAAGGTTTCATAAGCCTTTTTTCTTTATTTGGTTACAAGGTAACATAGGAATATGTTGAAGTTGATATAATGTACTTCATTAGATTTGGTTTATGACTCAAGCATTCCCTATCTTTCGTCTTCGTTCTATTATCCTTACTCTTCATTACTTCCTATATTTTATTATAAATCAAGTAAGCTTTTTTCCTTCAGGGCAAGGTTAAAACTATTGAGGGCTTATTAGTATTGCTGCAAATTGTAATATTTGATTCCAAGGTAATTGTAATATTATACTCGATTGAAATACTACAAATCCTATATACTTTGCTATTCAACTGACCAAGTACCTAAAATAATATCGCAAATCATCTTATCACTTTGAGAGTTGAGCTTTTCCTTTGCTGCGCTTATTCTTAGTTGCTTCAAGTCTAACAAAATAGAAAGCCTATGTTTCTTTTATGCATTTTGGATTTAAAGAAGGCAGCTTTAAGCTAAATCATACTATTTGTAAAGATAGAAGAGTGAGCATTAATGCAATTTTATATCTATTGTTGAATCCAGCTCTTTGAGCTTCTTAAGGTCTTCCAGAGCTTTATTTGCTTGATCAGTTGAAAACAACAGTTTAGCTCTTTAGAAATAGGCAAATGCAAACTTTTAATCTAAGTTTATGCAAATGTTGAAGTCATTCAAAGCCTGCTTCTTATTATTCAAAGTTCTATATTACTATCTGTGTACTCATGGGCAAGCGCTCTATAGAAAAAATATTTGGCTACATTTTCCTAAGATTTAGAAATAGCTTTGATGATATCTTGTAGTCCATCCTCACACTTGCCTAAATACATGTAAATAAGAGAGCGAAGATAAAGCATGTTGGAATTAGAGTCATTTACATCATATGCTTTGTCTAATTATTTGAGTGCTCGGAAAATCTATTCAAGGGTTTCAAGCTAATCCTATATTATTTAAACATTACAGCTTTGGAGGCTTGCTTTTTATTAAAAGATTTAACTTTTTCTATAAAAGTCATCGCTCGATAAATGTAAGGCTATATTTTTTCGTTTGGCATTCCTGCACTAATAATTGCTTGAGCCTCATCAAATTTTTCCAAGGCTCGATTAAAAGACTACTAATGAATAAAAACAATCCCCTCAGCAATCAATTGATTATATTTGATGTGTTTGTCCTTCATCGTAAATTTAGATGAAATTTAATAATCTTTTATTGATAAATCGTGTTTATTCTGCATAAAATGACCAAAAGCGCGATAAAGATAAAACAATTTTTAGAAATAAGGCCCAATTGGGGAATGCTCATTTTATAATTTATAAAAGTTTTAGACTCCTTCATTAATCTTGCGCTTCATCATAAAGACAACTCCTTCAGTAAATAGCTTGAATTTATCGGTTTCGCTGGAGCTAACTTGGAGAAATTTTGATCGATTGATATGGTATAAAGCACTATAAAAATCTCGATCTTATATTTTGGATTTAGTTATTTATACTAAAGATTTAATTACTGCTTCCTTAGAGTTATTAATTCTTATGCATTTTTAGAATTAAAGCAAAGCTTGCTTTTTGTTTTTTGACATGATATTGATCAGACCCTTGTAGTAATCAACTTCACTGCTCTCATTATTTATTTATTATAGCTTAACTATATCTTTTTTACATTATGCTATTTTACTGAGTTAAATATTGATCTTAAGTCGCTACAACAAAATCTTCTATTTTAATTATCCATTCTTATCATTATAAAGAGCTGAGCCTAGGAGGGATAAAGCGTTGGATGTAAGTCCTAGCTTTTTTAAGCACAAAGCATAATTAAGTTGAGCTTATGAACTATCCTTTTTGACCTTTAGCACGAATTCATAATCTTACTTCGCATTTTATAAATTTTCTTGTTGTTAATTAAGCTTGGCCCGATACATATATAGATCTAGATAGTTTGGAAATTTATTGATTCCATCTGTTACAAGAGATAATGCTCGTTATATCTTGTCAATATGCTTGGCTGCGATTGAAGCAAATAGATATACTGTTTTCCTATCAAAGCTTGGAAATCTCTATACTATCGAATTCAATAATTAATAGCTTTTTTAATAGTTATGCTTGTTTAGGTGGCAAAGAGCGGAATAATAGTAACCCTAAGGTTGCTATGGACTCTTTTATATCGATATTTAGAAGAGTTTAAGTGCTTCAGAAATTTTTCCTTATTTATATACTCTTTTTCCTTACTAATAATAATTAAGCTCTAAAGGGATAGGAGGATTGACACTACTCAAATGGTGAGTTTGAGCTTATTTAATTTTCTTTTTAAGGCTCCCACTTATTGATTTTCGCTTTATTTTGAAGAGCTCATTTTTTTAAACTGAGACGAGCTCTTACTTGTTTCTTGTGGTTAAGGGTAAAGCTTCTCTAATACTTCGATTTTTCAATCTTTAATTCTCACTGTTGAGTTGAAGATTAAAGCTTTATGCTCGCTGGTCTCTCTACATTTATTTATAACGATTGCTGACTTTGACTTACCTAAGCTGCAGCTCACGTACGTTTGATTTATGTTTATATTAATCTTCCTTGAGTTAATTTTTACGAGTTGTGAGCGCGACATAATGCTTATTTATGCTTTTTTTGAAGACTCCTTCTTTATTTTTTTACTTGAACACCTGCTGCCCTTCGTAGATGAGCTTTAGCCTGGCCTAGTTGTTTTTGATGGGAAGAGATCGGTCGAATGAATCTGGGCGGGGTGCAGGTTGCAAGGGGAGATATCTGCGATTATAATGGGACATGTATGGTAATTATATTGTAATTATGATTAAGTTTGTAATTTTAATTATCAACATTCTAATGATGAAAAAATTAGATTCCCCTTCTTATCTTGATGAGAAATTTCCAAATTATCTGATCATGCCAAACCCTCAACTACCATAAATAACTCTGTTTTTTGCCAATATAACTATATTTAAGGGGACTTAGAGTCCTTCAGATATTATTCCA
>JACCDV010084923.1_pt1 | contig 10189 bp, 11 predicted proteins | sample 7446131 | NCBI WGS metagenome assembly JACCDV01 (sample SAMN15323448, study PRJNA562643) | freshwater metagenome | isolation source: river surface water | place: USA:Blue River Watershed | collected 2017-08-17
GCGAACTCGCTTACGGATTTGATCAAAGACTTGGACGGCCGCATTTCTCTTGAATTCAAAACAGGTTTGGAAAAAATAAACAACCAGTTCAAAGAATATTTTGCGATGATGTTTGGTGGTGGTGAAGCAAAACTAGAAGTAACACTACCTCCTAAAAAGAAAAAAGATACAGACATAGAACTAGATGACGAGGCGATGCAGGATGTAGTTGAAGAAGCTGGTGGTGAAGAAGGTTCAGAGGGTATTGAAATTGAAGTCGCTCTTCCAAAGAAAAAAGTGAGGGGACTTATGATGCTTTCTGGTGGTGAAAGAGCTCTGACTTCTATCGCACTTTTGTTTGCTATCTCACAAGTAAACCCACCTCCGTTTATTATTTTGGACGAAACAGATGCAGCGCTAGACGAAGCAAACTCTAAAAAGTATGCAGATATGATTGAAAATCTTTCAAAGTATTCTCAGCTTATTGTGATAACTCACAACAGAGAAACAATGTCTCGAGCAGGAATACTATATGGAGTGACTATGGGTGCTGGTGGAGGATCGAAACTATTGAGTGTTGCTTTTGAAGAAGCGGTGACTGTAGCAAAATAATTTTATATACGACGAAGGGCGGCCGCGCATTGCGCTAGCCGCCCAAGTTGTTAGTTCCGGGTTCCCCCAGAAAGCAGACGGAACTGGTCCACGGGGTAGAGTCGGATCGACTGATCGAACTCCGTGATTGGAGGTCCGCCAGGGGTGCTCGACAGTACGAGCCTCCCGTCGCGAACATCGCAGACGAATGCCCGGGGAATCGTCCCCAGACCGAGGCTCTTGGTCTGTTCGACCTCGTCGCCTGGTGAAAACGATACTGACGGGTTCTGCCACAAATCGAAGCTCACGCTGACCTCCTTCGTGAATGATTATGCCACGTTACATATTGTAATGCAAGTCAAGTTTTTGACTTAACAGAAACCCTAGAGTAAAGTGTTTCAGGGTTCTGGAGGTCCAGCATGATCTTGATCAAGGCTTACGTCGTGTTCTATACCGAGGGGGAAAAGCTATCTCGGCTCCGAGATCTGCTCCCCGGTATTGTTGCCGGGCATTTCAACTACCCGGAAGACAAGGTGCAGTTCATTGCACATCAGGTCACCGACATTCGGAAGGTAACCTGTTCGTGCCATATCGACATCGAGGTACCTTCAGGTCTTGTTATCGAGGGGGCGTCCGAGGCTATCTGCCGTGAGATCTTCGAGCAGTTCAGTGATTCCGAAGGAACCCCAAACGGTTACTCAGTTCGAGTAGTCCGTGTCGAACAAGACGTTTTTTACGTCGAATAGCGCCGTCTCAAGGTAGGCATTAGCCGTTACTGAGAGACGGCTTTTGCGTCCAAAATTTTTACTGAACTATAGCGTAGTCGAGAACTCTTTTTTCCATATCTGCTCCAACGACTTTGAATTTTATTTTATCTCCTAGAGTAAATTTCTTTCCAGACTTTTCGCCTTTGATAGTGTAGTTTTTCTCATCGAGTGAGAAGAAGTCGTCGCCGAGGTCTCGTATTTTTACCATTCCTTCACATTTTGTATCTACTTCTTCTATATAGATGCCCCACTCAACAACGCCAGTAATAGAACCTTCAAATGTTTCGCCAATGTGTTCCATCATGTATTCAACTTGTTTGTATTTGATACTTGCTCTTTCTGCTTCAGAAGCTTTTTTCTCAAGTTCAGAAGATGCTAAACAAATTCTTTCAAACTTTGTGTATTCATCGACTTCTATTTTTCCACCCTTTAGTTCTCGTTCTAGAAATCTGTGTACCAAAACGTCAGGGTATCTTCGGATAGGAGAAGTAAAGTGTGTGTAGTATGCAAACGCTAGTGAGAAGTGACCAATGTTTTTTGTAGAGTATGTTGCCTTTGCCATACTTCGGATAACAGCAGTGTTTATAAGCTCCTCGTTTGGAGTTCCTTTTACTTCAGATAGTAGTTTGTTCAAATCCCGAGAAGTTACGGCACCCTCTTTGTTGTTTAGCTCAAATCCCATTGCTTTTAGAAACACTGCTAAGTTTTGGATTCTGTCTTTGTCAGGGGTAGGGTGGATTCTGTATACAGATTGAGAACCTTTCTTTTTTATATCTTTTGTCTGTGACATGAAAATATGTTTTGCCACAGCACGGTTAGCAAGAAGCATGTACTCTTCAACAAGTTTGTGAGTATCTAGTCTAGATTTTTTATATACACTTATTGGTTTACCTTTTTCATCCAGTATAAATTTAACTTCTTCAGTTTCAAAAACCATTGCACCGTTTTGAGTTTTCTTTTTCTCTAGTTTTTTTGCAATCTCATTTAGTTTGCGAAGCTCTGGCTGGAAAGGTCCGTCTTGTTTGCCTAGTATCACGTCGTTGGCATCCTCGTATGTAAATCTTTTGTCTGAGTGAATGACTGTTCTGCCAAACCATTCTTCTAGTACTTCACCGTCGCCGTTAAGCTTAAATACAGCAGAGAAAGTAAACTTGTCTTCGTCGGGGTTTAATGAACATAAGTCGTTTGAAAGGATTTCTGGAAGCATTGGGATAGTTCTGTCTACAAGGTATACAGACAAGCCTCTTTTTTCTGATTCTCTATCTAGGTCTGTTCCTGGAGTAACAAAGTGTGACACATCTGCAATGTGCACGCCTATCTCATAAGTGTCATTTCCAAGGTCTACAAAAGAAATAGCATCGTCAAAGTCTTTGGCATCAAAAGGGTCGATAGTCATTGTGGTTACACCACGCATGTCACGTCTGTTTTTGACTTCTTCTTCAAATCCATTCTTGTATTCGTTTTTTATTTTTTCCGCTTCTTGTTCTACTGCATGAGGGAACTCAATACGAAAACCTTTTTCCAAAACAATAGATTCCATTTCGGTATTGTTTTCGCCCTTGTGTCCGATAACTTTCAAAACTTCTCCCGTGAGAGTGTCCCAGTCTACTATTTTCACTAAAACTTTTTCCTCCTCGTTTACGTTTGCAGTTTCTGGTAAGAAAATATCTACATATAGTCTTTGGTCATCTGGTATAACAAAAGTTTTGTCGTCTTTTTTCTTTATTACACCCACGAACTCATCTTTTGCACGTTCAATAACCTTCACAACTTTGCCTTGCGCTCTGTTTTTTATTTTTTCTCCAGTAAGTTCAACTTCTACAGTATCTCCGTGCAATGCTCGGTTAAGATCTTTTGGTTGTATCTCGATATTGTTCTCTCTGTTTTTTTCTTCTGGGTTGGGGTCAAAAAAACCAACACCTTTTGTGTTGACGCTGACTGGCCCTATTAAGGAGTCCTTTTTCATAAGTAGCCATATACTAGCAAATCCTGTTTGATTTGACCATTTATCCCTCTTCTGTTAGTATATAGCCCATGTTAAAAATACGATTACAAAGAGTAGGAAGAAAGCACGAGCCATCATTTCGTCTAGTTCTTACTGACTCAAAAAACTCAACAAAAAGTGGTAAATACCTAGAAAACCTTGGTTCTTATGACGCTAGAAGAGGAGAGAAGTCTGAATTCAAGGCAGACAGAATCACTTACTGGGTATCAAAGGGAGCACAGCTTTCTGGAACAGTTAACAACCTACTTATCGATAAAAAAATAGTTTCTGGAAAGAAAATAAACGTTCTTCCGCTTAAAAAAGCTATCGTAAAAGATGTGCCCGCAGAAGCACCAGCTGCACCTGCACCAGCAGCCGCTCCAGCTCCTGAAGCTCCAGTTGAAACACCTGCAGAAGCACCAGTAGAAACTCCAGCAGCAGAAGAGACTCCAGTTGCTTAGTATTTTTCGAACAACTCGTTTGACCACCATCTATTTTGATTATAGAATTAATACGGCAACCGAGCGTAGCCGAGCAGTGGTCTTTATGACCATATAGGAATTACAATTAACTGATTGAATATATGGAAACTGACGTAAAATTTTTGGAATTCGTAGTGAAAGCATTAGTTGAAAAGCCAGAAGATGTAAAGATAAATAGAACAGTAGATGAGATGGGAGTTCTTATGACATTAGACGTTAACAAGGACGATATGGGTAAAATCATCGGCCGAGAGGGTAACACTGCAAAGGCTATCCGAACTCTACTAAGAGTTGTTGGAATGAAAAACAACGCAAGAGTTAACCTAAAAATTAACGAACCCGCAGGAATGATAGGGGAGGTGAAAAGTAGCAGTGCTACTAAGTCACTGGACGACGCCATGAGTGATTTGAATTTATAACTTTCAATAAAATTTCACATAAAAAGCATCCTTGATAAAGGATGCTTTTTATGTTATAAAATAATATATGCGATTTCACATTATTAGTCTTTTCCCAACTGCCTTTGACTCGTATCTAAACGAGTCTATTATTTCACGTGCAATAGAAGACAAGAAAATAAAAGTTTCTTTCTACAACCCTCGCGACTATTCAGACGATAAATGGAAAAGAGTCGACCAAAAACCATACAGTGGTGGTCCGGGTATGGTGATCCAAGCTCTGCCAACAATCAAGGCAATCGAACAAGCGCTGAAGAAAATCGGCAAGGGAAAAGCAAAAATAATTTTCTTTTCTCCTGGAGGAAAACAGTTTACAACTGAGTACACTAAAAAAATAGCCAAGAAAACAAAAAACAGTATCACGGATATTGTCCTAGTTTGTGGTAGGTACGAGGGGATAGATGCCAGAGTTAAAAAAGCTTTCAAAATGGAAGATATAAGTGTTGGACCATTTGTGCTAACTGGTGGTGAGTTGCCTGCTATGGTTGTACTCGACTGTGTTAGTCGACAAGTAGAAGGAGTACTGGGAAATTTTAATTCACTAGAAGAAACTCGAGTGTCTTCACACGACTCATACACTCGTCCAGAAGTTTTTGAATATAAAGGTAAAAAATACAGAGTTCCTAAAGTTCTACTTTCTGGTGATCACAAAAAAATAGAGGAGTGGAAACTAGGTAAGAAAAAATAACAGAAAAACCCGCGTCGCAGCAGAGTTCGTCTGCCGCTTACGCGGGCTCAAACTCGTCGACCTTGTTGGTCTTGAGCTGTGCTTTCGCTGGTTTTCTTTTTGCTTCACTTGCCATCCTTTCTTCCTGCATCTCGGCAATGATCGCGTCGAGCCTGCCGAGGGTTCGGGCTTCCCACATTTTCTGACGCTTTGTGTTTTCTTTGCGTTCGCGAGTCATAGGCCTCCTTAGCCATCCAATAATACTATATATCAAATATGGTATTATGTCAATAAAGTAGAAAGGCCGCGTTCCTTGCGGTTCGCGGCCTTGCTCGGGTGGGGGACTTTCTCGTCCCCGCCGATTACTTCTTCTGACGCTTCTTCCTCGCTTTCTTCCCTCGGCGGCAGGTTGTCGCGATCGTGTAGTCGCTGTCCAACCAGGTGTTGGGGTTCTGCTTAGTGAGTTCGATGACGCACATGAAGGCGTAGATCGTCACGTCGCCGACATGCTTGTGGGCTTTCAGGTCCCAGCACTTGACTGCCTTGGCCATTGCCGCAACTGTCTTGTACTGGGAGTAGTTCCTCTTCACCACCTTGTTCAGGCGGTGGACTGCCGGGGTGTACCCACACTCGAGACGCTTGTTGACCTGGCGCCGAGTGAGCTTGAACTCGCCGACAGTGAGAACGACCTCGTTCTGTCTGTCAGCGTAGGACTTACCGACTCGATGTGCCGTACTCTCGAAACGCTTTGGCATCCAGTGCCCTCCGATTACAATTATAGCATATTCAGTATATTTGTCAAGTAATAAAATACGAAAATTGTTTTGATTATTTTTAATCTGTTACAATGTTGGGATGTTGCAAAGTCAGGCACTCGATATTCTAAAAATGGGTAAAAATGTTTTTATTTCAGGTCCAGCTGGATCCGGAAAAACATATGTAATAAATGAGTACGTAAAATACTTGCGTGAACACGCTGTCGAGGTTGCGGTGACCGCATCTACTGGTATCGCAGCAACGCATATCGGTGGTATGACTATTCACTCATGGTCTGGACTTGGGATACGTGACACGCTGACAGACTACGACATAGACGACCTCATGGAGCGACAGTATTTGTATAAAAGATTTCATAAAACTCAAGTACTGATTATCGACGAGGTTTCTATGCTTCACAACTACAGACTCGACCTTATCGACTGGATTTGTCGACAAATGAAACATAGCGAAAAGCCTTTTGGTGGAATGCAGATTATTTTGTGTGGAGATTTTTTTCAGTTACCACCAGTTACTCGCGGTAGTAATAGAGTTTTTACTGACGAACCATTTGGTCAGACAGTCGAGTCAGAGTTTGCCTACAAGTCACAAAGTTTTTTGGCTTCCAAGTTTGTGATTTGTTATTTAGAGGAGCAACACAGACAGAAAGACAATACTTATTTGGGAATACTAAATCAGATTCGCGAAAACAGAGTATCACCCCGAACCGTTGAGCTTTTGAAATCTCGACTCAATGTTATTTCAGATGAGTCTGGAAACTCTACTAGACTATATACGCACAACATAGACGTAGACGTCGTAAACAAAAAGCATCTAGACCTAATTCCAGGAACATCTAAAAAGTTTTATATGACCAGTAAAGGCTCAGGAGGTCTTTCAGAAACACTGAAAAAAAGTTGTTTGTCGCCCGAAGAGCTAGAACTAAAAGTTGGCGCTAAAGTCATGTTTACTAAAAATCATCCAGAAGGTTTGTATGTAAACGGAACACTTGGTGTGGTCAAAGAGTTCAACTCCTACGGCGAACCGGTAGTGCTAACAAACAGTGGTATGGAAATATCTGTAGTGTCGCAGTCATGGAAAATCGAAGAAGAAGGAAAAGTAAAAGCAGAAATCACTCAATACCCACTACGTCTAGCATGGGCAATAACTGTTCACAAAAGTCAGGGAATGTCCTTGGATAGTATGGAAGTAGACCTGTCTAAATCTTTTGTAAAAGGTATGGGTTACGTCGCGCTTTCACGTGTGCGTTCGCTCGAGGGAATGAAGTTACTTGGTTTCAACGACATGTCGCTTTTAGTAGACCCAGAAGTTTTGGAAATGGATAAAAAGTTTCGAGAACTTTCAGTAGATGCAGTAGAGGATTTGAAAAATTTCCCAAAAGCAAAAGTACTAGAAGCACAGAAAGAGTGGCTAAAGAAAATCGAACCTGAAGAAAAAGTAAAAATAAAAAAGAAAGAAAAAGAGCTAAAGAAAAGTACTCACGAGATAACTCTAGAAATGCTAGAAAACCAAATCCCACTAAAAGATATTGCAAAAGCTCGTGGAGTAAAAGAAGAAACTATTGTTTCGCACATAGAGGACTTGAAACTAGAAAACAAATGTCCCGATGTCGACTATTTGAAACGAGAACTAAAGCGTGGGGAACTAGATGATATTTTGGATGCGTTCCACGACTGCAACACTATTTCACTGGCACCAGTCTATAACTACCTAATGAAAAAGAAGAAAAAACCTAATTACCTGAAAATCCGGATAGCTAGATTGTTTCTATAAGACTATTGACTTTTTACATAAAAGTATGTTATAATATAGTTTGAAAAGCTTGACTTGTATTGGGATGGACCCACTACAGGATATCAAGTGATTGGAGTTTGACATGACGCATATGTTTAACCGGATTCTGGTTTTCCCGCACAAGCACCGCCTGGCGCGAGTTATTCGCACCCGCGGAGGCAAGGAGGGATTCCTGCCAGTTTCCAAGGTGCTGTTCGACACGCACCTCGACCGCAACATGCCTTTCCGGGCGATCGTTCCCTTCTTCCTTGACCTCTGCTACACAGTGGACAAGGTGAAGGTCGAGACGATCGGCCATTCGGCGCCGACGGATGTCAGCAATGCCATCCAGACTGCTATCGGCCACGAAATCGTGAAGAACGTTTCGTGGACCTACGCTGACATCGAGTGGCTCGAGGAGGGGATCAAAACCTTCCAGAGCAGTCCTGGTAACATGGATACTTGGGGTGCGGCGAAGCTTGTCGTCCTCATGAACTCGATGGTCCACATGTATAGGACAAGAGGGTTCGCCTCCATGTCACTCGCTCTTTTTCCGCCGGCACTTGTTGCCGAGATGGAGAGCGGGTACAACTCGAAAGAGGCTGAGCTCGCGGAGCTCATGTCACATCTCGTCGAGCTTCGTCGCTACGGCGTGAAGTCGTCGTTCACTCGGCAGGGTTTCCTGCCGGAGCAGAACGGGGCGTGGGTGATGTGGGACTACCGAGACATTGCCAGGGAACTTGGCACTTCTCGTCGTGACTGTATCGCGATGTTGGCATTCGCCAACGACGCGAACCAGATCAAGGATCTCCGCATGGAGGCCGTCCGTCACGAGAAGGCTGACCACATCGGGCTCCGCACACCGTTTCCGTGTGCCTTCATGTGGCACATGCAGACGGATGGTGAACTCGATCTCTCGGCCGGTAACGGAAGTCTTCCGGTGCGAGAGGTTTTCCAGAAGAACGGCAACGACGTTCTTTACCAGGCGTTCAGAGAGCAGCTGATTGGTCACCTGTACGATCTCATCGTGCCGGTCGCCAAGCTCGCGACTCTCCCAACCGCCCGTGGTGTGAAGAAGAGCGTCGTGCAGAAGATTCAGGAACTGCTGGGGCGCCGACAGATGGACCCCGTCGCAGAGCTGATTCTTCCGCGGATCAAGCTTCTCGAGAATCATTCTGAAGTCGCTCGCGCGGCTGAGGAAGAGATCGAGAAGTCTGCCGAGGAGACGGCTCGTCGGACGAAACGTCGTCACGAAGTGGTGGACTTCATTCGTCCGCTGCCTCCGGGACATCGTCCGTCGCCCATGGCCCGCAAGTTGGCTCGAGAGGCATTCGGAATCGAGCTGGCTGACAACGAAACATATGTTCGTTCCCACAAGCGTGGGAGCGGAGAAGAGATTACTGCACATTCCGTGAGGAAGATGCGGTAGTCAAAGATCAAACTCAAGATAGAAAGGAGGTTGGGGTGGTTTCCGAAGGGAGCCACCCCTTTTTCGTGTTAGAATTTAATAATGAATAAGATTTATATATTATTTGGACTTTTAATTTTGTCATTTATATTTTTTCTACCTAGCTGGGGAGATGGACACTACTTGGGTGAAAAGGCGAAGGAAATTATTTTTCAAAAAGATTCTGTAAAGATCCTGAACTTCGGTGACGTAATGTTTGACCGGGGTGTTAGAAATATTATTGAGAACAAGGGTCGCGACCCACTAGAATATATCAAAAAAGATTTAGATTTAATAAAAGACTATGATGTAAAAATAGTAAACCTCGAAGGTCCTATCATTGTGAAAGACAGGGCACTCTGCCAACAAAAAGCATATAACTTTCAGTTTGCTCCGGACACTACAGACAGACTTAAAAGTATTGGCATAAATATGGTAACTATCGCCAACAACCACTCGTATGACTGCATGTCGGATGGATATGAAAGTACTAAAAAATATTTGAACAGCGCAGGTATTCCGTACATGGGAGAAAAAGATTATGAAAAAAGTTTTGTAGTAAAAGAAATAGCGGGTAAAAAAGTCGCGTTTGTTGGTATGGACGAAACTATACAACCCATACCACTTTCTGGTTTCTATGCAGTAGTGAAAAAACTTAAAAATGAAAACGATATTGTGGTAGTAAACATTCACTGGGGTACAGAGTATCTGCTCACAAACAACTCTGCTCAACAAGCAATTGCTCACAAACTTGTCGACAGTGGTGCAGATGTTGTTTTTGGTCACCATCCTCACGTGGTAGAAAATATGGAAGTGTATAAAGGCAAGGCAATATTTTACTCTCTTGGAAACTTTGTTTTCGACCAAAACTTCGGTGACACAACTGTGGGTCTGGGAGTTGGAGCAGAGTTCGAAGACGACAAGACTACTTTCACACTGTATCCGTTTAATATGAAAATCTTTGCTCCCGACTTTATGAAAGGCACTGAAAGGGAAGCATTTTGCGAGAAGTTTCTGAGGGGTATCCCAAACAAAGATTGCAGTTTTGAGATAAATATATAATATGATGCCCGGGAGCGTGGAGCGATGGTTCCTACCGTGCTAAGGAATTTTCTTTCTGTGGATGAACATGCCACAGAACAGTTTTTCAACTTAGGACTGAGGAGGGTGATCAAGGTTCGAGTTAGGGAAGATGAGCTGGCCTATGCTGCCAGCGTACTCGAATACTACTCGATGATTTCTTGTGGTTTGGAGGGTAACCCCC
>JACCDV010086601.1_pt1 | contig 10189 bp, 8 predicted proteins | sample 7446131 | NCBI WGS metagenome assembly JACCDV01 (sample SAMN15323448, study PRJNA562643) | freshwater metagenome | isolation source: river surface water | place: USA:Blue River Watershed | collected 2017-08-17
AATATCAACCTCGAACGGATCGATGCGAACAGCTATTTCGCGTTCAACGGCTGGGCTGTCCAGACGCTTCGATCGGGCGACCAGCAAGGCTTGCAGCCCATCGCCCTACCCGAAATTGATTATCGGTTGCGACTGACCTATCCGGTTCTGGGCGGACGGGTGCAGGTGCAGGCGAACAGCCTGCTCATCGGCCGTACCGAAGGTCAGGATACGCAGCGCGCCTTTGGCGCAGCCCGTTGGGATTTGCGGCGCCTGACCGGGCTGGGCCAAGAAGTGAATTTCACGCTGCTTAGCCGGGGCGACGTTTATCATAGCGACGAAAATCTGAGCACTATCACGCCGATCTATCGCGGCGAAAAAGGTTGGCAGGCGCGCGGCAGTGCCGCTGCGGCAGTCGACATGCGCTGGCCCTTCGCGGGCAACGCCTTTGGCGGCACGCAGATCTTGACGCCACGCGTACAGTTGGTCGCGGCTTACACCTCCTCGAACCTCGACATGCCGAATGAGGATGCGCGCGCAGTCGATCTTGAAGACAGCAACCTCTTCGCGCTTAATCGCTTCCCCGGCTATGATCGGATCGAGGATAATGCCCGCATTACCTATGGTTTTGACTGGTCTGTGCGCGGCAAGGCTGTCGCTTTCGATTTCACCATGGGACAAAGTTACCGACTGTCTGATCAGCCGACCATCTTTCCCGACGGAACCGGCCTTACCGACAAAATATCGGATATTGTCGGGCGCAGCGAAATCCGGTTCCGCGACATCGTCAAGCTGACCCATCGCTTCCGGTTGGACAAGGATAACTTCGCGATCCGCCGCAATGAGCTGGACGCGACTGTCGGCACCCGCGGCACCTATGTGCAGGTTGGCTATCTGAGGCTGAACCGCAATATCGGCGCCGCGCTGGAGGATCTTTCCGATCGTGAGGAAGTCAGGCTGGCAGGGCGCCTGCGTCTCGCCCGCTATTGGTCGCTTTTCGGCTCGACGATCATCGATCTTACTGACCAGAAGGAAGATGTGCTGGCATTATCCGATGGCTTTGATCCGATCCGCCACCGGCTTGGCGTTGCCTATGACGATGACTGCCTGTCACTGGCAGTTACTTGGCGGCGCGATTATCAGCCAACGGGTGACGCACGGCGGGGCAATACCTTCTTGTTCCGACTGGCATTTCGGAATCTGGGCGTCTAAGGAAAGATCGGAAGGGGGCGACCGGCTTTTCAGCTAGCGTTCAGCCACGCCCCCCTAATCGGCGTGGCCTGTGCACGCCATCGTGGAAGTTGAAAATGAACATATTTACGCGTCTCGCATTGCTTACCTCGGCCTCAGCTGTGCTGGCACTATCGCCGGCAAGCAGCCAGTCGGTTGCAGACGAATCGCTTCCCTCCGCGTCGCTCGACATTCCTGGCGGCGGCCAATTGCTGGCAAAACCAAATGATCCCAATGTCCGCCGCGCGACAGCCGTTGTGAACGGCGAAATCATTACGGGCACCGATGTCGATCAGCGACTGGCGCTGATCCTGATCGCCAATGACGGCGAGTTGCCGCCCGAGGAAGTAGCGCGTTTCCGCGTCCAGATCCTTTCCAACCTGATCGACGAAGCGCTGCAGATTCAGGAAGCGACTGCGAACGAAATCGAGGTCAGCGAGAATGAGGTTGATCAGTATTTCAATCGTGTCGCCGAACAGAATTTCCGTCGCCCGGTTGCGGAAACCGAAAAATATCTTTCGTCGCGCGGCTCTTCGATCGCGACGCTGAAGCGGCAGATCAAGGCAGAATTGGCTTGGAACCGCCTGCTTGGCCGTAATGTTCGCCCATTCATCAACGTCTCTGACGATGAAGTGAATGCAATCATTGAGCGGATAAACACGACCAAGGGCACGACCGAATATCGTCTTGGTGAAATCTATCTTTCGTCCACGCCGGAAAATCAGGAACAGGTGTTTGCCAACGCCCGCAAGATCCTTGAGGAAATCCAAAAGGGCGGCTCCTTCGTGGCCTATGCACGCCAATTCTCCGAAGCGTCGACGGCAGCCGTCGGCGGCGATCTGGGCTGGGTGCGGCTTGAACAGCTTCCGTCATCGCTGGCAACAGCTGCAGGCCAAATGTCGAGCACTGCACTTGTTGCCGTCCCTGCCCCCGGCGGTATCTCGCTCTTGCTGATGATCGACAAGCGTCAAGTCGCGACCAGCGATCCGCGCGATGCGACGCTCAGCCTAAAGCAGATCGCGATCAACTTCCCGGCAGGCACGAGCGAGGCGCAAGCCGGCCCGATCGTGAAGCGCTTCAACGAGGAAACCCAAAAAATCCGTGGCGGCGGCACCGCCGATGATATCGCCCGCACGCTCAATGCGGATGTCGTCAATCGCGACGGTATCAAGGTGCGCGACCTGCCAGGGCCGCTGCAACAGATCATGCTCGACCTGCAAATCGGCCAATCGACCCCGCCTTATGGGTCGCTTGAAGACGGCGTGCGCGTGTTCGTGCTGTGCGGCCGCGATGCGCCCGAGATTACCAGCCAGGAATCGTTCGACGAAGTCATGTCGCGGCTTGAGGACGAACGCATCAACAAGCGTGCACGCCTTTACCTGCGCGATCTTCGCCGTGATGCGATCATCGAATATAATTGATGGCATCGAACCTGACTGATCTTCCGCTGGCCATTTCGATCGGTGATCCGGCGGGGATCGGACCCGAAATCATTGCCAAGGCGTGGGAAGCGCGGAAACGTGAGAAACTCCCGCCTTTTTTCGCGATTGGCGATCTGGCCAGCATACCCCACCATTGGGATGTGCCCTTGGCGCGGATTGACAATCCCGATCAGGCAATCGAGCATTTCGGCACGGCGCTGCCCGTATTCCATGTCCATAGCTGTGCGACAATCACCCCTGGCTCCCCTGATCTCGACGGCGCTCATTGTGCGTTGCAGGCACTGGAAACGGCAACAGGTTTTGCGCGTTCAGGAACCGTCGCGGCTGTAGTCACCGGGCCGGTATCGAAGGCCCAGCTATACGCAATCGGCTTTGATTATCCCGGACAAACCGAATTTGTCGCCGAACGTTGCGGTGTCGAACGGCGCAATGCGGTGATGATGCTTGCCGGGCCAGACCTGCGTGTCGTGCCCATGACCACACATATACCATTGGTCGATGTGGCCGGTCAGCTTGACATGCGCCTTATCCGACGCCGTATCCGCGCCACAGCCAAGGGCCTGAAACGCGATTTCGGCATTGCCAATCCGCGACTCGCCGTTGCCGGGTTCAACCCGCATGCTGGTGAAATGGGCAATCTGGGCCGCGAAGAAATTGATATCTTTGAGCCGGCCATTGCCTCCATCGCCGAAGAAGGTTTTGACGTGGTCGGTCCGCTGCCTGCTGACACCATGTTCCATGCAGAGGCGCGCGGCCAATATGATGCCGCGCTTTGCGCCTATCATGATCAGGCATTGATCCCGTTGAAGACGCTCTATTTCCACGAGGCCGTCAACATCACGCTTGGCCTTCCAATCATCCGCACCTCACCCGATCATGGCACCGCCTTTGCCATTGCGGGTAAGGGGCAGGCACGCCCCGATTCGATGATCGCCGCGATCCGTATGGCAGGTGAGGCTGCCGCGCATCGCATGGCATTTGCCGCTACCTACCCGGCATGAGCACCCCTGCACTGCCGCCCCTGCGCGAGGTTATCGCGAAACATGGGCTTTCCGCCAGTAAGGCATTGGGCCAGAATTTCCTGTTCGACGAACAATTGCTCGACCGGATTGCCGCCATTCCGGGATCGCTCAAAGGTGAGCAGGTTTACGAAGTAGGTCCGGGACCCGGCGGACTGACACGCGCCCTGCTCCGCGCTGGCGCCATCGTTACCGCAGTCGAGCGTGACCGGCGGTGCCTGCCGGCGCTTGAGGAACTGTCATCCGCTTTTCCCGGCCAGTTGCGAGTGATCGAGGGCGATGCGATGAAAATCGACCCAGCGCAGGAAATCGGTGCGCCTTTCCATATCGCATCGAACCTGCCCTATAATGTCGGCACCGCGTTGGCGGTCGGCTGGCTCGGCAAGGAGCAATGGCCGCCTGCGTGGAAATCGCTGACGCTTATGTTTCAGCGCGAAGTGGCCGACCGCATTGTCGCAACCGCAGGCAGCGATGCCTATGGCCGTCTTGCGATCCTCGCCCAGTGGCGCAGCGTCGCCCGAATCGCGATGCCCGTTCATCGCAGCGCCTTTACACCTCCCCCCAAGGTCATGTCGGCTGTTGTCCACATCGTTCCCGATGTGCAACCAGACGGCGTGCGCATGGCTACGCTTGAGGCGTTGACCGCCGCAGCCTTTGGCCAGCGCCGCAAGATGCTGCGCCAAAGCCTGAAAGGGGTGTCGGGCGCGCTTGATGCACTGCGGACCGTCGGGATTGCCGAAGACCGGCGCCCCGAAACGCTTGCGCTTGATGAATGGATCAGCATCGCAAAAACGCTAGGATAAACAGGAGCGACGCCCAGCGCTGATCGATTGGCAAGTGTTGAGGGTGGCTTTGCCAGCCAAATCTCGCTAAAGATATCAGATGAAACCGCTTTCCGCATCGCAACAGGCCGCGCTTGAAAGACCCGACCCTGATCGCATGCTGACCCAGGTACAGATCTGGTCGGAAATCAACAGCGGCACCGGCAATTTGCGCGGTCTGGCGACCACAGCCAGCCTACTGACCGACGCTTTTTCCTCGCTGCATGGCGATGTACAACTTTTCGATCCAGCACCGGTCGAGCGCGTCTTACCCGATGGCCACATCATCGACGTCGAACATGGCCGGCATCTGGTAGCAACCGTTCGCCCCGAAGCGCCGATACAGCTATTGCTCACTGGTCACATGGACACAGTTTTTGCCGAGGACCATAGCTTTCAACAGCTTAGCTGGCTGGATGAAGGGGTACTCAACGGTCCCGGTGTTGCCGACATGAAGGGTGGCATTGCGGTAATGCTGGCCGCACTCTCGGCAGCCGAAACCGCGCCTGAATTCGCGTCCGTCGGTTATCAGGTGATAATCAACAGCGATGAGGAAACCGGATCTGCCTCGTCCGCTGATTTGATCCGACGGCTGGCAAAGGGCAAGCTTGCGGCATTCACTTATGAACCCTCGGCCTTGCCTGATGGCACATTGGCAGGGGCTCGGCCGGGAAGCGGCAATTTCTCAATCATCGTAAAGGGTCGCAGCGCCCATGCCGGGCGCAACCCTCAAGACGGGCGTAATGCCTTGCTGGCCGCAGCGGACCTCGCCCTGCGGCTGAAAGCGCTGACCCGCGAAGGGCTGACCGTCAACCCGGCGCGGATCGACGGCGGCAGCCCCAATAATGTCGTTCCCGAAAACGCCGTGCTGCGCGTCAACCTGCGTCCACACAGCCCGGAACTCGAACAGTTTGCATTGGCAGAGACCAGAGCGCTGATCGCCGCAATTGAAGTTGAACATGACGTCGCCATCCACCTGCATGGCGGCTTCAACCGCCCACCCAAGCCTTTGACTCCCGAGGCCGAACAGCTTTTCGGTCTGGTCAAGGCATGTGGTGAGGATCTGGGGCTGACCATAGGCTGGAAATCGACCGGCGGAGTGTGCGACGGCAACAATATAGCCGCTTGTGGTATCCCCGTGGTCGACACCATGGGCGTGCGCGGTGGCAGCATTCACAGCAGCGACGAATATTTGATTACCGAAAGCCTGGTCGAACGGGCGCGACTTTCCGCGCTGACCTTTTTGCGGATCGCTGAAAAAGGGGGGTTATGAGTTTCCTTATCCGTCCGGCAATGTTGTCGGATCTGCAACCCATGTACGAAATGGCCAAGCGCACCGGCGGCGGGTTCACCAACCTGCCGCCCGACCGCAAGGCGCTGACGGCAAAGCTTGAACGTTCGGCCGAAGGTTTTGCGCGCACCGGAGATGGGATTGGCGATGACCTTTTCGTGTTCATTCTCGAAAACCGGGAAACGCGCGAAGTGCGCGGCACCTGCCAGATATTCTCTGCCGTGGGGCAGACTTGGCCCTTTTACAGCTATCGCATCGGGGCGTTGACGCAGCACAGTGTGGAACTGGAAAGGACGTTTCGAGCCGACATTCTGAACCTTTCGACCGATTTGGAAGGCGCAACCGAAGTGGGCGGCCTTTTCCTGCATCCAGGCGAACGCTCCGGCGGATTAGGCATGCTGATCGCGCGCAGTCGCTATCTGTTCATCCGCAATCACCGCGCCCGTTTTGCCGAGCGGACGCTCGCCGAACTGCGCGGCGTCATCGACGAGGCTGGTGGCTCCCCTTTCTGGGACGGCGTCGCCGGACGTTTCTTCGGGATGAACTTTCAGGATGCCGATGAATTCAATGCCAAGCATGGCAACCAGTTCATCGCCGACCTGATGCCCAAGCACCCGGTCTACATCGCGATGTTGCCGGAAAGCGCGAAAGCCGTGATCGGCGTCCCGCATCCTTCGGGCCGTGCCGCCATGCGGATGCTGGAGGAGGAAGGCTTTTCTTGGGAAAAATATGTCGACATTTTCGATGGCGGCCCAACGATGACCGTGCGCACCGACCAGATCCGCAGCGTGCGTGAAGCAAAGGATGTGGTGGTAACCGAGATCAGCGAGAAGCTGGGCGAGCATATTGATGGGGACAAGATGCTGGTAGCTGTTGGCGAACTTGCCAAGTTTCGCGCTGCCTATAGCTGGACCGAGGCGCGCGACGGCGGCGTCGCAATCGATGAGGTGAGCGCAGCGGTGCTCGGCCTGACAGTCGGCGACACAATCACTCAGGTTCCGCGCTGGTAACGCCATGAGCCTTGTCGAGATCAATTTCGATGGCATCATTGGTCCTTCCCACAATTATGCGGGATTGAGCCCGGGCAACATCGCCTCAGCCAACAATGCCGGTACCATTTCGCAGCCGCGCGCCGCTGCCTTGCAAGGCATTGAGAAAATGCGCGCCAATCTGCGACTTGGCCTCGCCCAGGGCTATTTCCTGCCGCTCGACCGACCGAACCGTCAATGGCTGTCGGGGCTTTCGACCGATATGACGAATGCCGAACCGCATATCCGCGCCGCCGCCTTTTCGGCGTCGGCCATGTGGGCGGCCAATGCTGCGACAGTTTCGCCTGCCCCCGATACCGCAGATGGCAAATGCCATCTGTCAGCCGCAAACCTTCTTACCATGGCGCATCGCAGCCATGAATGGACGGGGACGCTAGCGCAGCTCAGGCTTGCCTTCGCCGATGAGCGGCATTTTGCCGTGCACGCGCCGGTTCCTTCGCCTTATGGCGATGAAGGCGCTGCCAATTTTATGCGGCTCTGCCCGTCACATGGCGAGGCGGGGCTGGAAATCTTTGTCTATGGCAAAACCGGTGGTCCCTTCCCCGCGCGCCAGCATCTCGAGGCGTCGAAAGCCGTTGCGCGGGCGCACCAGCTTGATCCGGCGCACACCCTCTTCATCCAGCAATCCGAAATCGCGATTGCGGCTGGGGCCTTCCACAATGATGTGGTCGCAGTGGCGAATGAACGCCTTCTTTTCACCCATGAACAGGCGTTTGAAGAGCCGGAAGCCGCTTATGCAGCCATTCGGGAAAAAATGCCCGAGGCGGAGATCGTCATCGTCCCGGCCGATCGCGTCAGCCTTGCTGATGCGGTGCAAAGCTATTTGTTCAACGCCCAGTTAGTAAAACTGCCGTCTGGCGAAATGGCCTTGATTCTGCCGACCGAGGCGCAGGCCAATCCCCGCGTTTGGGGCTGGCTGGAGGAGCATGTCGCCGGCAATGGCCCGATAGGACGGCTCATCCCGGTAGACGTGCGTCAGTCAATGGCCAATGGCGGCGGGCCAGCCTGCCTGCGACTGCGCGTTGTCGCCGATCCCGCGACGGTCGACCCGCGCTTCATTGCCGACGAAGCGAGTCTGGACCGGATCGCCGATGTGGTAGCAAGCCACTGGCCCGAGGCGATAGCGCCCTCTGATCTTGGCAGACCGGACCTGGTCGAACAGGTCCAGGCCGCGCGGACGGCCTTGCTGAGCGCGTGCGGCCTTTCCGAACTCGCCTGACTGTCGAAAGATTTTACAAACCGCGATGGCGTTAACCATCGAAGTGCGCGGCTTTGCTGAACTGGCATGGGCTTTGCCTATACCCGTGTTAACTTATGAAAAAAGTCGCACGCCTTTTCCAGATCAAGACCAAAGTGGAGGTCTTCCTCATCACCTACCCGCTCGCACTGGGTGCGGTAAAGCGGGGGCAGGAATATATGGTGCAATATCCCGGAAAGATCGGCTGGCTTTTCCTAGCGCTAACCTGTGGCGCCGTGTTCCTCGCCTCTGCAAAGATGTTGCAAGCTGTCGAATTGCAACAAATGTTTGGACAGGAATAGCCCCTCGGATTCTCGTTTCCGCAAAGACGCAGCCTGATGCATTTGGCAACCGGAAAACCGGTTTCAATATTCTGTGACAATGTTCGGAAAGGTAGGGGGTTTCTGTTGCCCGGCACCCCCCAAGCCGCTGTAACCTTTCTGTTGCCCGGCCGGTTCGGCCGCGTTCTTTTAGAATAATTCTAGACCGTGAGGCCCGAAATTATGCTGCGAGAGCAAGTGCTTCGTTATCGTTGGCACTTATGAGTTTTGAGCCTTGAACGGGTTACTCAGCCCGAGCGAAAACATTGTTTTTCAACACACGTCGATCCTAGTTCGGCCCCGTCATTTTCCCCGATTTCGCGTGGAAAGTGGTGGAGCCGCCGGGTACCGCCCCCGGGTCCGCTGCATCTATTACACAAGGCAGTTTATCGCCATAGCCGGGCGAACCCGGCACCATCCTATATAGGCGATTTTTGCTGAATGGGAAGTGAAGGTACGAGATATTCCCTCGTCCTTGCTCCTGCCGGTAGGATCAGACCCCTTGCATATTCCGGCTCTCCGCCGGGATATGCACCGTAAGGCCGTCCAAATCTGCGCTCAGGTCGATCTGGCAGGACAGCCGGCTGGTCCGACGCGCACCACTGGCAAGATCGAGCATATCCTCCTCATCGTCGCTCGCGGGGGACAGCTTGTCGAACCACGCCTTATCGATAATGACATGGCAGGTTGAACAGGCCATCTGCCCCTCACATGTCCCTTCGAGAGGCTGGCCAGCATTTTGTGCCAATTCGAGCAGATTGTCGCCGGGTTTGGCGTCGACCGTTTGGGTCGTTTCGCCATCCGGACTGATGAAATGCACTTTCACGCCAATTGCCTTTCCGCTGCGGCGTTGATCATTTCCGCCGCGCGTTCAATCTCTTCGATGCTTGTATAGCGCCCCCAGCCGAGCCGAATAGAGGATTTCGCCTGTGCATCGGACAACCCGATCGCACGGAGCACATGGCTGGGTCGGCCCGATCCGCTGGCGCAGGCGCTGCCGGCAGAAAACAGCGCTTCGCGGCATTCACTCATCAGTCGGCCGACATCAAGACCGTCGCGGCGGATGTTGAGATTGCCCTTATAGCGCTGCGTAGTTGTGCCATTGACCGTCCATTTGGCAAACAGTTCGCACGCCCGGCCCCACAGTCCTTCGACATGCGCCCGATCTTCATCCATCCGCTCTGCAGCGAGCGTTGCCGCTGCACCAAAGCCGATACAGAGCGCGGGCGACAAGGTGCCCGATCTCAGCCCCTGTTCTTGCCCGCCGCCATGGATCAGCGGTTCAAGCCGCACCCCGTCGCGCACCCATAGCGCGCCGATGCCCTTTGGGCCGTGGATCTTGTGGGCAGAGATCGCGATCATGTCTGCCCCATCGGGAATTTGCATTCGGCCAAAGCCCTGCACGGCATCACATAACAGCAGGCCGCCATTCCCATGCACTGTTGACGCGATTTCAGCGATGGGCTGGATGGAGCCGATCTCATTGTTGACAAGCATCGCCGCCGCCAGACCGCGATTGCGCAACGGCGTAGCCATGTACATGCCATCATTCCTTACAGGATCGATGTCGCCCCCTGACAGCGCAACACAGTCGAGCACTGCCGCATGTTCGGCTGCATAGGCCGACACAGGAAGCCCGCTGCCCTTGATCGCAAGATTAATCGCTTCGGTCGCGCCGCTGGTGAAGATTAGCTTGCCACCCTTTGGAAGTAAGGCCGCCACTTGCGCCCGCGCCGCTTCAACCGCTGCGGCAGCCTTTCGCCCTCCGGCATGCGCGCTGTGCGGGTTCCAAAAATTCTCT
>JACCDV011044273.1_pt1 | contig 10188 bp, 10 predicted proteins | sample 7446131 | NCBI WGS metagenome assembly JACCDV01 (sample SAMN15323448, study PRJNA562643) | freshwater metagenome | isolation source: river surface water | place: USA:Blue River Watershed | collected 2017-08-17
CATCACCCGGTAAGGCAAGCCCAGCTTTTGCAGGATGGCTTCGGCGTGTCGCGTCATCTCTTCGAGCACCTCGTAGCTTTTCTCGGGGTGCACGATCTGCACCATCTCGACCTTGTCGAACTGGTGCTGGCGGATCATGCCGCGCGTGTCGCGACCGGCGCTGCCAGCTTCGGAACGGAAGCACGGCGTGTGGGCCGTGAGCTTGATAGGCAGATCGGCTTCAGCCAGGATTTCGTCGCGCACCACATTGGTCAGCGTGACCTCGCTGGTGGGAATGAGGTACAGCGCCTGGTTGTCTTCGCCCCCCTCCTGACCGCCCTTGTTGGCCGCGAACAGATCGGCCTCGAACTTGGGCAACTGGCCGGTACCGCGCAGGGTGTCGGCATTGACGATGTAGGGCGTGTAGCACTCGGTGTAGCCGTGCTCGCGGGTCTGGGTGTCCAGCATGAACTGCGCCAACGCCCGGTGCAACTGCGCAATCGGACCGCGCATGAAAGTAAAACGTGCACCCGAAAGCTTGATGCCCGTGTCAAAGTCCAAACCCAGCTTCTCGCCGATTTCCACATGGTCCTTGACGGTGAAGTCAAACGCCCTGGGCGTGCCCCAGCTGCGCACCACCACATTGCCCGCTTCGCCCGCGCCCACCGGCTCGCTCTCGTGTGGCAGGTTGGGGACGGCCAGCAGCAGGTCCTGCAACTCCGTCTGAATCACTTCAAGGCGGGCGGCCGATTGGTCGAGCTCGGTCTTGATCGCCCCAACCTGTGCCATCACGGCATCGGCTTCAGCATGCTGGCCTTTGCCCTTGAGCATGCCGATTTGCTTGGACAGGCTGTTGCGCTGGGCCTGCAGCTCTTCGGTGCGGGTTTGCAGCGTCTTGCGCTCGGCTTCGAGGGCGCGGAAAGCCTCCACGTCCAGGAAGGCCTGCGGGTTCTTGCGGGTCTGCAGACGCGCAATCACGGCGTCCAGGTCTTTGCGAAGGAGAAGAATATCGAGCATGGCAGGGATTGTAGGCGCGAGGTGTTGTCAGCAACGGCAGATGCCGACGGGCTAGTCCCGCAAGCCGTCGGGCTTGAGGCCTTTGGGCAAGGGAAACTTCATGGTTTCCTGCACGCCTTCGAGCGAGCGCACAGCAACAGCGCCCAGCGCGCGCAGACGGGCAATCACGGCCTGCACCAGCACATCGGGGGCCGAGGCACCCGCCGTGAGTCCTATGCGCGAGCGCCCTTCGACCCAGGCGGGCTGGATTTCATCGGCGCTGTCGACCATGTAGGCGGGCACGCCAAGACGGGCCGCCACTTCACGCAAACGGTTGCTGTTGGAACTGGTGGGGCTGCCGACCACGATCACCACATCGACTTGCGGGCTGAGCAGCTTGACCGCATCCTGGCGGTTCTGAGTGGCGTAGCAAATGTCCTGCTGCTTGGGTTCTCGCAGCATGGGAAAGCGGGCCTTGATGGCTGAGAGGATGTGCGCCGTGTCGTCCACGCTCAGCGTGGTCTGCGTGACCACGGCCAGCTTGTCGGTCTGCCCGGGCTGCAGGCGTGCCACATCATCGAGGTCTTCGACCAGATGGATGCCGCTGTCGAGCTGCCCCATGGTGCCCTCGACCTCAGGGTGACCCTTGTGACCGATCATGATGAATTCGTAGCCTTCCTTGTGCAGCTTGGCCAGCTCCACATGGACCTTGGTCACCAGAGGGCAGGTGGCATCAAAGATCCGAAAGCCGCGGCGCTCGGCTTCGTCCTGCACGGCGCGGCTGACACCATGGGCGCTGAAAATCAGGGTGGCACCCGGCGGCACTTCGGAGAGCTCTTCAATGAAGATGGCCCCCTTGGCCTTGAGATCGCTGACCACATAGGTGTTGTGCACGATCTCGTGACGCACGTAGATTGGTCGCCCAAACTTGGCCAGGGCGTGCTCGACGATGTCGATGGCACGGTCCACCCCGGCGCAAAAGCCACGAGGCTCGGCCAGAATGACCTCGCTCATCACAGCACCCCGATCACATGGACCTCAAAGGTCACGGGCTGACCCGCCAAGGGGTGGTTGAAGTCAAACAGCACCGCGCCATCGTCGGCCACCTGCAGCACCGTACCGGCATAGCTGCCCAGACCATCGGGGGTGGGAAACTGCACCACATCGCCTGCAGCGTACTTTTCCATGGGATCGCCCAGCTCATTGAGCAGCTTGCGCGCCACCCATTGCTGCATGTCGGGGTTGCGATCCCCAAAGGCCTCTCCAGCAGGGATTTCCAGGGTGATCCGCGTGCCTTCTTCCAGCCCCATCAGGCGCTGCTCCATCGCGGGCGTGAGCTCGCCTGAGCCCAGCGACAGGGTGGCCGGTTTGTCGCCAAAGGTATTGATGATGTCGCCCTGCGGACCGGCCAGGCGGTAGTGCAGGGTCAAGAAGGAACCGGGCTCGACGATGGGCATAGGGTTTTCCGCGTTGCCGCCTGGATGGGGGCGGCGCATAACAAAGCCTCCATTGTAGAAACCCGGACAAAGCCCCTTGGCAGAACTGCTTGAGCGGGGAACTCACCGGGACGCTCCAGGGAGGAGTGGCGCATGAAAATGCACGATTTGCCCACACAGGCACGCCCGCGGGAAAAACTGCTTGAGCGTGGACCCCAGGCGCTGAGCGACGTGGAACTGCTGGCCATCTTGCTGCGCACCGGCATGACTGGCAAGAATGTATTTGCACTGGCCGAAGAGCTGTTGTCGGCCGGTGGTGTCTCTGGCCTGCTGCACGCAGATCGTCAGCAACTTCAGGCATTCAAAGGACTGGGCCCTGCCAAGCAGGCCGAACTGCTGGCCGTGGCCGAACTGGCACGACGGTCCATCGGACAGCAGTTGCGCGAGCGCGAGGCCTTTCACACGCCTGGCGCGGTCAAGCAGTACCTGCAGCTGCATCTGGCACACAAGGCGCACGAGGTGTTTGCGGTGCTTTTTCTCGACAGCCAGAACCGCATGCTGGCGCTCGAAGAGCTGTTTCGCGGCACGCTGACCCAAACCAGCGTCTACCCCCGTGAAGTGGTGCTGCGCGCCCTGCACCATCAGAGTGCCGCCGTGGTGCTGGCGCACAACCATCCCAGCGGCTCGGTTCAACCCAGTCGGGCCGACGAAGCCCTGACACAGAACCTCAAAGCCTCATTGGCACTGGTGGATGTGCGCGTGCTGGACCACATCATCGTGGGCCACGGACAAACACTGTCCATGGCCGAACAGGGTTTGCTGTAGCGGGGCTCAGCCTGCGGGCTTGAGCAAGACCACCAGCGCCCCGGCACCGCCCTCAGCTGGCTTGCCCTGCACAACAGCCAGCACCTGGTTTTTCTGCACCAGCCAGCTGTGCACCTTGTTCTTGAGCACGGGCGTCTTGCCCGGTGAGCCCAGACCCTTGCCGTGCACCACGCGCACGCAGCGCAGGCCCTGGCGGTGGGACAGGCGAATGAATTCGGCCAGTGCCACACGCGCTTCGTCACTGCGCAGGCCATGCAGGTCGATCTCGCGCTGAATGGCCCAATCGCCCTTGCGCAGTTTGCGCGTGACATCGGGCCCGATGCCCGGACGCCTGAAACTCAGGGCCTCATCGGTGTCGAGCAGGGTGCTGACGTCAAAGCCGTCGGACAGAGAATCGCGCAGTGCTGCCTGTTCGTCCTGCTGGAATTGCCGTGCCACGGGCTCGGCGGGCGGTTTGGGCAGGCGTGCCTGCTTGCGGTCAGGCAAAGGCTGCACCTCACCCACCGCCAGCGCAAACAGGTTGCGTTCGGCCTCGCGTCGCTTTTGTTCGACTGCACGCGCCGCGGCTTCGGCCTGCTGGCGTTCGTGCGCGGCTTTGATCTCTTTCTGGACTTTTTTCAGGTCCTGCAAGGAGTGGATCTTCATGCGCCTGCCCGGTTGCGCATCCAGTCGGCGGTCTGGAAGAAGCTCTGGTTCAGACGCGCATGCAGCACCGGATCCACCCCGGTCTCGTGCATGGCCTGGTCCATGCATGCCAGCCATTGGTCACGCTCGGCAATGCCAATCGAAAAGGGCATGTGGCGCATGCGCAGGCGCGGGTGGCCAAAACGGTCCTGGTAATGCTGCGGCCCACCCAGCCAGCCACACAAAAACCAGAACAGCTTGTCCCGCGCTTCCTCCAGCGTGCTGCCATGGCTGGCACGCAGCACGCTGTAGGCGGGCTCCAGGTCCATCAGGTCGTAAAAGCGGTCCACCAGTGCGCGAACACGGGGCTCGCCCCCGATCCACTCGAAAGGGGTTTCATGCGGTGATTTCTCTTCGATTTGCATATCCGACATTGTCCTTGCTGCGCCTCACTCGCCCGCTTGACGCAGCGTCAGCACCACCGGCTGCCTGAGCACCCCGGCCAGGCTCAACGTTCCTGCCACCCAGGCCAGCAAAGCCCCCAGCGCCCCACCGGCTGCCACAGCCCACCACAAGGGCGTCCAGACAAATTCAAAAACATAGCGGGCCAGCGCCCAGCCCACGAACAAGGCCATGGCACTGGCCATGAAGCCACTCAGGAATCCCACCCCCAGCAACTCGGCACGCTGCACACGCCCCAGCAGCTGGCGACCGGCACCCAGCGCACGCATGATGGCGTATTCGCGCTCGCGTGCCTGGCGACCCGCCCCCATGGCAGCCAGCAAGACCATCACACCCGCAGCCAAAGTGAAGGCAAAAAGAAACTCCACCGCCTGAATGACCTGATCCAGCACACGCTGCACCTGCGCCAGGGAGGCACGCATGTCCACGCTGGTCACGTTGGGAAATTTCTGCACCAGGACACGCTCGAACTGGCGATCCCCTTCAGGCGTGCGGAAAGCCGCCAGCCAGGTGATGGGCAACTCAGGCATCTCGCGCACAGGAAACAGCATGAAAAAGTTGGCGCGCATCGACGACCAGTCGACCTTGCGCAGGGAAGTGATGCGGGCCTCATGAACGATCCCGCCCATGTCAAAGCGCAGGCGGTCGCCCATCTTCAGACCCAGTGTCTCTGCGATGCCCTGCTCCACACTCACACCATCGCGCTCACCGGGTGTCCACTGCCCGGCCAGCAAGGGGTTATGCAGCGGTCTTTCTTCGGTGTATGACAGATTGAACTCCCGATCCACCAGACGTTGTGCCCGCTCTGCCGAATAGTCGGAGGGGCGCACTTCACGGCCATTGATGGCCACCAAACGCCCCCGCACCATGGGATACCAGTCGGGTGACGGGATGCCTGCGGCTTTCAGGTGCGCCAGGAAAGGCTGAGCCTGCTCGGGCTGGACATTGATGACAAAACGATCTGGTGCATCCTTCGGTGTGGCCTGGCGCCAGCTGGCGATCAGATCGGTGCGCAACAGCATGAGCAGGGCCAGAGCCAACAGCCCCACAGACAAACTGCTGACCTGGACGACGGCGAACCACGGTCGTGCAGTGACCTGCCGCGTCGCCAGTCGCAACCAGGCGGGCGTCTGCTCTGCGGGCACGAGTCGTCGCAACGCCCACAAGGCCAAGGCAGCCAGCCCCGCAAAAAAGGAGAGCGCGAGTGCAAAGCCCCCTACCGTGATCAGACCCAGTCGCAGGTCCCGGCTGACGATCAGCAAGGTCAATGCAAAACCCGCGAGTCCCATGAACAAGACCAGGCCGGAGCGCAGTTGCAATGCCCCCAGATCGCGTCGCAACACCCGCAAGGCCGGCACCCGCGCCAGCTGGAGCACAGGCGGCAGGCCAAAAGCCACCAGCAAGGTCAGCCCTACGGACAAACCTATGGCTGCGGGCTGCAGGCTGGCGGCAGGAAGCCTGGCCTCGATCAGCCCCTGCAACAGGCTGACGAAGCCCAAATGGACGGCATAGCCGCCCGCCAGACCAAGCAAGCTGGCCAGCAGGCCAGCGCCCAGAAATTCGGTGGCATACGAGAGCGTCAATGTGCGCTGACTTTGGCCCAACACCCGCAACAAGGCGCACGCATCGAGCTGCCGCTCGGCAAAGCTGCGTGCGGCAAGGGCGACTGCGACAGCACAGAGCAAGGCCGCCAACAAGGCGACCAGGTTCAGGAACTGGCTGGCACGGTCCAGCGTTTGACGCATCTCAGGGCGACCGCTTTCCAGCGACTCCACCTGCACACCTCGAAGGTTGGTGCTTTCGGCATGCTCCCGGGCCCAGGCAGCATAGCGGTTGGCCACGGATTCGGAACCTGCCAGTGCCATGCGCCACGTCACACGGCTGGCTGGCTGCACCAGCGCTGTGGAAGCCAGATCGGCAGAGTTCATCATGACCCGTGGGGCAAAATTCATGAACCCAGCGCCCCGGTCCGGCTCGTTTTCAATGATGCCCGTGATCACCAGCTGGCGTTCGCCCAAAGCCAGCGCCTGCCCCATTTGCGTCCCCAACGCGTCCAGCACGGCCTCATCGACCCAGACCTGCCCTGGAGGGGGAATGCTGTCCGGCGCCTGTCCTGGCTGACGCCGAACCTGCAGCTGACCCCGAAGCGGGTAACCAGGTTCTACCGCCTTGAGTGCCACCAGACGACTGGCACCATCGGTTTGCGGCACCCTGGCCATGGTGGGAAACACAACACTGGTATTGGCCACCAGCCCCCTCTGTGCCGCCTCCTGCGCCAGCACCTGAGGGGTGGGCTTGTCACTCACGACGACCGCGTCACCGCCCAACAGCTGCCGGGCATCGCGCCAAAGGCTGGATTGAAGGCGATCGGCAAGGAAGGCGACGGCAGTCAGGGCAGCCACCGCCAACGCAACCGACACCATCAAAAGGCGCAGTTCACCCGCGCGCAGATCACGCCAGAGCCGATGTCCCCCCAGACGCAGGCCATGCAACCATCCTTGAGCATTCATGGCGAGACCATAACCGATCAGCAATGGCCGTGCACCACCACGGTCGGGCCATCAGGAAGTACCTTGCAGATTGGAGCCCCTCACGCAGGCGGCAGAGAATGCTCTGACAAGGGGCGAGACGCCCCCTGCGAGGATTCAATCGGCAGCAGGCGCCATGGCTGGCGTCTGCGCCAGCTGGGCTTGCCAGATCAGTCGCTGCGGCGCGGTGAAACACAGAAAGCGTTTGTTGGTCGCACGCCCGATGGCACACAAACCCACTCGCTGCGCCACTTGCAGGCCCATCTGGGTGATACCGCTGCGCGAAATCACCACAGGAATGTCCATTTGCGCAGATTTGATGACCATCTCGCTGGTCAGGCGGCCTGTGGTGTAGAAGACTTTGTCACTGCCTCGGATGTCGTTCATCCACATCCATCCGGCAATGGTGTCCACTGCGTTGTGACGGCCTACGTCCTCCACAAACAGCAGCATGTCTTCACCCTGGAACAGAGCGCAGCCATGCACAGAGCCCGATGATTTGTAGGTCGACTCCTGCAGACGGATCGCGTTCACAATGCCATACAGCTGGGACTGCGTGATGTGTCCGTCAGGCAGTTTGATCTCATCGATGTCCGCCATCAAATCACCGAACACACTGCCCTGACCACAGCCCGTGGTCACCACGCGCTCGGCACTGCGCTCGATCCGCACTTGCGCATCTGCCCGGGTTTTCACGGCAGCCACACCGGGCTCCCCGATTTCCCCCTCACCGATGCTCCAGTCCACCGTGATCGATTCAACCTCGTCCACCGACCCGATCAAACGCTGGTTGCGCAAAAAACCCAGCACCAGAAGCTCAGGCTCGGCCCCCAGTGTCATGAGCGTCACCAGCTCACGCTTGTCCAGGTACACCGTCAGTGCGCGCTCCACCGGAATGGAGGTTTCCGAATCTTCGCCCAACTCGTTTCGCACGGACACGCTTCGGGTCAAGGAGACCTGTGAGCGGGTCAAGCGCGGTTTTCGTGAGGAATGATCAGAGACAGTGGTCATGGACAGAGCCTAACGCAAAAAATCCTCCGTCGGATCGACGGAGGATTGGTGCGTCAGGGATCAAACGGGAATCAGCCTTTGCCAGCGGGCTTGGCGCCAGAGGCTGCCGCCTGCTCAGCGGGTTTGTAGGCCCCTGGATCTGTGCATGCGGGGGTAGCTTCCTTGGCAGCAGGCTTGCCCTTGCCGGTGGTCTTGTAATAGTGTGCAGCGACTTTTTCCCGCGACTTGCACAGCTGGTAATCGGCCACCTTGTTGGCATGCGCGGTCTTGGCTGCAGCTTCAGCTGCCTTCGCTTTGGCTTCATCGCTGGGCGCCGGCAATTTGGCCAGCGCTGCCCCACTCAAAGCCAACACAGAAATCAGCGAGAGGATCTTTTTCATGAAATGCTCCGGATCAGGCAGAAGTCACAGGCTTGCTGGCAGGGGCCGGGGGCTGCGAACGCTGTGCAGGAATTTTGCCGGCCTGAATGTCGTTGTACCAAAGCTCGTGGTGCTCCTTGGCCCAGGTTTCATCCACGTAACCATCGCGCATGGCGCTGTAGGCCCCACGCATGCCAAGCGTACCCATGTAGATGTGTCCCATGAACATGGCCATCATCAAAAATGTGGCCGTGGCGTGGACCATGTGGCTGATCTGCATGGTGGCTCGTTCGTAGACCAGGCCCGGCACCAGCTTGTCGAGCACCAGACCGGAAGCCACCACGATCAGCCCCAGGAAAAACACCCCGCCCCAGAACAGCACTTTTTCCCCGGCATTGAAACGGTGCGATGGCACTTCTGTGCCAGAAAGCAGGCCGCCGCCCTTGAGCAACCAGGTGATGTCCTCGGCACGTGGCAGGTTATCTCGCACAAAGGTCACGATGACGATCACCAGGGAAACGGCAAAGAGAGGGCCCGCGAAGTTGTGGATGTTCTTGAGCGCGTAGGTCAGCCAGCCAAACAAGGCATTGCCAATGACCGGCTGAATGAAGAACTTGCCAAATGCCATCACAATGCCCGAGACCGCCAGCGCCACAAAGGCAATGGCATTGGCCCAATGGGCCGAGCGCTCAAAAGGTGTGAAGCGCTCGATCTTGCGACCGGTTTCCTGGCCATGAAGCTCGATCGTTCCCTTGCGCCAGTAAAAGAGCGCAAGCGCCCCCAACGCGATCAAGAGCAGCGAGCCCCCATAAGGAATCAACCACTGGTTGCGGACCTGACGCCAGGCCTCGCCAGCGTTGGTCAGGCGCGAGCCCGGGTACTGTACAAACTTCTGAATCAGGTTGCCTGCTTCAGGAGCCTGACTCAGCGGCAAACTGCTGTAGCCCGTCACGCCCTGCCCGACCTGGCGCCAGATGGGCGCATTGTTGCCAGGCTGCACCTGGCCCCGTTCTGCGTTGGTCTGGTCCTTGTATTTCGGATCGCTGTCGGCGTCCAGTGCGATCTGGAAGACGTTGGCACTCTTGACGCCCCCCACCGACGCATCGGCAGGCGGCGCATTCTGCGCCCAGGCAGTGGCACAAGCCAACAGCCAGGCGCCGATCAGGATGAAGCGGTGCATGAGCGTCTCCTCACTTGGGCGCGCGCTGGTGGTCGTTCATGCCGTAGTTGGCACGTGCCTTGAGGTGGTTGGCCCAGCTGGCCTTGTCACCCGCTGTCCAGCCCGCATCGGTGAAAACGGCGACACCGGTACCGGCCTGGGCCGGTTGGTCACTGCGGATGCCTGCATGGTCCTGCGGCTTTTCACCGCAGGCGCTCAAGGTCATGGCACCGGCCACCACCGTCATGAAAAGGATCTTGCGCATCTTCAGGCTCCTTGCTTGGCGGTGTTGCCATAGGCGGTGCCCCAGCCCCAGACTTCGGCGCCCTTGCCCCGTTGCACCACACGCTGGCGCAGGATGTCGGCGACCACAACTCCGTCACCGGCCAGCAGTGCCTTGGTCGAGCACATCTCGGCGCAGGCCGGCAACTTGCCTTCGGCCAGGCGGTTGCGACCGTATTTTTCAAATTCTGCTTGGCTGCCATTGGCCTCGGGGCCACCGGCACAGAAGGTGCACTTGTCCATCTTGCCGCGCACACCAAAAGTGCCTTGCGACGGAAACTGTGGTGCGCCGAATGGGCATGCATAAGAACAGTAGCCGCAGCCGATGCACACGTCTTTGTCGTGCAACACCACGCCCTCGTCTGTTTTATAAAAACAGTTCACAGGGCAAACGGCCATGCAAGGTGCGTCTGAGCAATGCATGCAAGCCACCGAGATGCTTTTCTCGCCGGGCACACCATCGTTCAAGGTGACCACACGGCGGCGGTTCACACCCCAAGGAATTTCGTGTTCGTTTTTGCAAGCGG
>JACCDV010005971.1_pt1 | contig 10186 bp, 6 predicted proteins | sample 7446131 | NCBI WGS metagenome assembly JACCDV01 (sample SAMN15323448, study PRJNA562643) | freshwater metagenome | isolation source: river surface water | place: USA:Blue River Watershed | collected 2017-08-17
CTGTCGGATCATCGCCTAATTTTTGCCGCAAATGGCTGATCACAATGCGTAAATAATGACTGTGCTCGCGATGTGTTGGCCCCCAGACCTGTTCCAGTAATTGTTGGGAGGTCAGCACGTTGTTCAGCTGCTGCGTCAAAAGCGCCAATACTTTAAACTCTTTGGGCGTGAGTTCAACCGGCTGGTTGTCTAGTGTCACGCGGCGCGTGGTTAAATCAATCCTCAGATGGCCATCGCTGACCTGGTCGATAGTGCTTGGGCGCGCATGGTCGCGCAGCTGAGCACGGACACGGGCTAACAACTCTTCGATGCTAAAGGGCTTGCTGACATAATCTTGCGCCCCCAAATCGAGCGCTTGCACCTTGTCATGATCGCTATTTCGAACCGACAACACCAGTACCGGCGTGCGCGATGCACTGCCGGCATGAGCACGAATATCCCGCAACACCTGCATGCCGTCACCATCGGGTAAACCTAAGTCGAGGATCACTAAATCAGGTTGTTCCGCCAGAAATGCTTTGCTGCCTTGCAGACGCGAGCCTGCTTCTAGCACCTGATAACCGATGCTGGTCAAGGCGATTTTCAGCATTTTGCGGATCTGCAGTTCATCCTCGATTAGCAAAATTCGGGCGGATTGTGGCATTAAACAGCTCCTTGTTGGGCTGGTAATTTGTCAGGGAGCGGCAAACTAATTTGAAAACGAGCACCATGGTGACGAGTGGGGTCGACTAAACGAACTTGGCCACCGTGCGCATTGATCATGCCGCGGCAAATGGCCAAGCCCATGCCGGTGTTGTGCCGCTTATGATCGCCTTCTGCCACCACGTAAAACATGTCAAACACCTGCTCACGTTTATCGGGGCGAATGCCCGGGCCGTCGTCTTCAATCGCGATCTGGACTTGGCTATCATCTTGCAGCAGCTCCACGCTGACCAGCCCATCGGTGGGGCTGTAGCGGGCGGCATTTTCCAGGATGTTAAACAAGGCTTGTTCAATCAGGGCGCCATGCACATAGAGCATCGGCGAATGGGCAAGTGTCATCACCTCGATGCTGAGGCTTGGGAAATACTTACGCACGCGACTGAGCACACTGCCTAGAATATCGCTCAGCGGCACCCAATCGCGTTCCAGTTTTAATCCGCCGTGGCCAAGCCGAGTCATGTCTAATAAGTTTTGAATATAGCGATCGAGGCGTTGGCTTTCGCTGAGGATAGTTTTCAGCAGCTCTTGTTGATCGTCCACTGTCAGCTTATCTTGCAGCAGCAACAAACTTTCCGCCGAGCCCATCATCGCCGCCAAAGGTGAACGCAAATCGTGCGACACCGATGCCAATAACGCGGAACGCAGCTGCTCCATTTCGGCTTTGACACGATTAGCTTCGGCGTTGGCCGACAGCTTAATCCGCGCCAACACCTGCTCGAGTTGTTGGCTTAACTGCCGTAATTGTTCGCGTTGTTCTGGCCGCAGTGGTTGGCTTTGGAACTGCAACGGCACCAACACCAAGGCCTGTGTCTGTTGTTGCCAAGCGATCGGCTGTACCCAAAGCTGTTGAAATGGCATCGGTTGATGCTGTGACCACAATGGACTTAGCCGCTGTTCCAAGTCAGCTATGGTGACCGCAGGCTGTGACTGCTCCTTCGTGCCGTCATCACTCTGATTGAGAGCCTCGCCATACCAGCTGACATCGGAGACCGTCGTGTGCCGTGCGATCACAGCCACTGGACGTTGTAAAAGATGTTGGAAACGTTGTTGGCAGAACAGCCATAGCGCCTGCTCGTCATCCAGTCGGCTCAGCTCGCTGACAAAATCACGTTGCATCTCTGCGGCGCGGTTGGCCGTTTTTAGCAATTCGAATTGTTGACGAGCGCGCGAGGCGATCGGGCCGCAGATTAAGCTGGTGACCGCCAAAAACACCAAGGTCCGAACATCGGTACTTTTATGGACGCTTAAGCTGTACAGCGGTGCCGTGTGCAAAAAGTTAAATGCCAAATACGCCAATACGGCACTAAACATTGCCGGCCGCGTGCCGTAATTAAGACCCACCAACGCCACGGTGAAAACATACAACACAACCAGCGAACCACTTTCCAGCACATTGTGCAAGGCGACCGCGACAGCTGCCGCAGCCATGATGGCCACAGCTGCTACGAGGTACCCTTGATGTAACCGAGGGTTGCTAAGCGATGCGTAATGAGGAAAAGGCGTGCTATCAGGCCGACTTAACACCGATATTTCCAACGGCAGTTGGCTTTTCAACAATTGTTGCGATAACGGCCGCCGCCACGGCCAATGTCGTCCGACAGGGCTGCCCAGTAACACCGTGGTCGGTTGATGCACGGCTAGGTAGTCGGTCAACACGGCCATCGCTGATGGCCCTTGTAACACCAGTGTTTCACCGCCTAAATGCTGTGCCAAGGCAAAGGTGCGTTCTAATTGTGCCATCGCGGCGGTGTCGCGCACTCGGCCGGTATCAATCCATAACGCCAAAAAGCCACCGTGCTGGCCTTGCACCATGCGCGACGCATGCTCGACCAAATAGCGGTCATCATAGCGGCTGGAGACCAGCACGACACAACGATGAGGGCCCACAGGGCTGAGACTTTCTATAGCGTTTATCTCCACGATTAATAGCGCCAGTAAGCAGGGCTGAATAACACCAGCATGGTCAAGATCTCTAAACGGCCGAGCAACATGCCTAAACTTAACAGCCATTTCGCGCCATCCGGCAGCGACGAGAAATTACCGGCAGGGCCAATGATCGCACCAAGGCCTGGGCCAACGTTCGCAACCGCCGTCGCCGCACCGGTTAACGCGGTGACCAAGTCCAAGTCGTAAAACGATAAACCCAGCGCCAATATACCGATAGTCGCAAAATAGACAAAACAAAACGCCAAGATACTGCCCAGCATCGAGTCGTCAATGGACCGGCCACCGTATTTCGGGGTCCATACCGCGTTGGGGTGGATCAGCAAGTGCAGTTGCTTGACCAACATTAAGGCAGACAGTTGGATACGGAAGATTTTAAGTCCACCCGAGGTGGAACCTGAACAGGCGCCGGCAAAGGTAATATAAAAAAACATCATGATGGCGAGGTTGCCCCACGTGGTGTAATCCTCAGATGCATAACCGCACGTGGTAATGATGGAGACAACATTAAACAAGCTGTGGGTCAGCGCAGCAAAGGCATCGCGTTGGTCGTATTCCACTTGGTAAAAGGTCAAAATTGCTGTGCATAAGCCAACTAACAGCAAAAAGAAACGCACTTGCGGATCGTTAATCAGCGCGCGGCGCTGGCCTTTAACCATCGCGACAAATAGCAGCAGTGGTAAGCCACCTAAGATCATAAACAGACTGCTGATCCACAGCAGCCAAGGCTGGTCTTTATAGGCGCCAAAGGAGGCATCATAGTTAGCAAAGCCACCTGTGGCGACGGTACTCATCGCGTGGGTGATGGCGTCAAAACCGTTCATGCCGCCAAGGTAATAGGATAAGGCGCAGGCAAGCATCAGCACTAAATAAACAATGCCGATGGCACTGGAGATATTGGAGCTTTTCGGCAGTATTTTTTCACCAATGTCTGAACTTTCGGTTTTAAACAACCGCATGCCGCCGATTTTCAGTGCAGGCAGAATGGCAATCGCCATCACAATAATACCAACGCCACCGATGCCGTTTAACACCGCGCGCCAATACAACACGCCTTTGGGCATCTGATCTAACCCAGCATACACAGTTGAGCCGGTGGTGGTTAATCCGGATACAGATTCAAACCATGCATTAGTAAAACTAGAGTCGGGAAGAAGCCAATAAAAGGGGAAAGCACCACTAATACAGATTGTGAGCCAGCTCAGTGTCGTGAGCAGGAATAATTGTCGACTTTTGACCCCTTGCGCATGACGCCCCAAATACACTAGATAATAACCAATCACCAGCGATAACAAGGTCGTGCCCAAAAACACCCAAAAGCCCGTTTCGTTGTAGCTAATAGATACGAGTGCGCCGCTAAAATGGACGGCTCCCATTAACACGATGAGATAACCCAGCGTTTTATAAATCATCAAACGACTGCGGGTATGGACAGCAAGCAATGACATAGAACAAGGAGCAAGTAATGAAGCGAGGATGGCTAGTTTAGCGAGAGTTGGGTGATGACTCGCGTAAAGAAATTATAAAATTTAAGTCGTACTGATGTGCGCCATGTTGCGGTGCTACGGGAGTGACAAGCAGAGGCGGGGCTTTTTGTGGTGTTGGCGTGTGTTCTGAGCTTGGTTTATGCCGTGGCATTGAAGAAATCGCGCCGAACTAACGGCGCGATCGTCGATAACATCAATGATGCTGGGGATTAGAACTTGTAAGTAGCAACTAAACCGAAGCCATCATGTTCGGCAGCAGTTTCGTCGCCATCTTTGAAATCTGGCAGTGCTAAGTATTCAGCAGACACAGTAAAGCCTTTGGTGATTTCATAACCAACGCCTGCGCCGTAAGCCAAGCCTGTGGTTGAGTCTTCACCAGTGGCGCGACCGTTTAAAGAACCGTCAGTTTTGCTATACACTTCAACGCTACCTACTGAGTGACGGATACCTGCTAAGGCATACAGTTCAACTTGGTCGATTGGTGAAAATTTGAATTTTGCGAAAATCGCTTGAGAAGGACCTTCAGAGCCAGTTACGCGAGTGTACGTCTCTTTTTTGTCAGCAACGACAGTGCTGCTGATTGAATCGTCGCTAGTACCAAATGAGAAGCGAGCTTCCACCGCAACAAAATCCATGATGTCGTAACCGGCGATGATCGACACTGCACGTTGAGAAAAGTCAACGTCGCCAGCACCGTCAACTTCAGTCGTTAACGTGTTGTCATAGAAACCTACGCCACCATATACACCAGTCGTCTCAGCGTGCGCTGCACCTGCGGTTAAGGCTGCTAACAACAGTAATTTTTTCACAATACATCCCTTCTAGTTGTTCGATAGTTGTGTTTTGTCTTTACGGCAAACGTCTGCTCGGATGAGTGACGCGTGACTGCCATAAAGGCGCGCAAGCTTAGCGATGAATTTTGCTAAAGACCAGTGGGTTTGCTGCAAAAACGCACTTAAAATGTATCTAATTGTATATTTATTGAGTTTATGTGTAAAAATTGAGCAATTTATTGTTGCTTCAACGCCTGTTTGTAGAAGCATAAAATTAGTTTTATATATTTATTTGGAATATTAATATAATTAATTTGTTTATTATCACCTCTCTGCTAGATTGAATATTAGAAATTTCTAAACAAATTTCGATTTGTCCAAGATTGAGGTGGGTATGAAACGTACTATCGTGGTTGGTGCTGGTTTAGGGGGGATGTCCGTGGTGTATGAGTTACGCCAAAGACTTCCTAAAGATCATGAAGTGTTGTTGGTTGGTGAAAGCAATGAATTTCACTTTATTCCTTCGAATCCGTGGGTGGCATTGGGTGAGCGCACTAAAGAACAAGTCGTGTTGGACCTCACGCCTTACGTTGCTAAATACAAAATTCCGTTTAATCCAAGCGGTGTCACGCAGATTGATGCCAAGGCGCAGCAACTGACGACTGGGGATGGCCAGACTTTAGCTTACGATTATTTGGTGCTGTCGACTGGCCCACGGTTAGCCTTTGAAACAGTACCGGGTGCAGGCCCAACAAACGGCTTTACCGAATCGATTTGTACTGTTGAACATGCAGTGCATGCGTTTGAAACCTATCAGAAATTGTTGAAAAACCCAGGGCCAGTGCTCGTGGGAGCGTTGCAAGGTGCTAGCTGTTTTGGCCCGGCGTACGAATATGTGTTAACGCTGGAAAACTTGCTACGCAAACACAAAGTGCGCGATCGTATTCCAATCACCTTTGTCACGTCTGAACCTTATGTGGGTCACATGGGGCTGGGCGGTGTCGGTGATTCTAAAGCCTTGATGGAACATGAATTCCGCGACCGTGGTATCAAGTGGATCTGCAATGCCCGCGTCAGCTCATTTGACGATGGAATGGCACATATCGAAGAACTAAATCGCAAAGGGGAAGTGGATTTTACTCACGATCTGCCATTTAAACTGGCGATGTTTTTACCATCGTTTAAAGGCTCTGAAGCGATCGCCGCAGTACCGGAACTGTGTAACCCGAAAGGCTTTGTGATCACCAATGAGTTCCAACAAAGCCCAAAACATCCAGCAATCTTCGCTGCAGGAGTGTGCGTGGCGTTGCCACCGTTAGAGCAAACGCCCGTGCCCGTTGGCGTGCCGAAAACGGGGTTTATGATTGAATCCATGACGACCGCTATTGTCGAAAACATTTTGAGTTTGGAAGCCGGTGAGGCCATGCATACCAAACCCACGTTAAACGCCATCTGCTTGGCCGATATGGGCGACAAAGGTGCTGCATTTGTGGCGCTGCCACAAAATCCACCTCGCAATACCAACTGGACCTCGATGGGCAAATGGGTGCACGTGGCGAAAATCGCCTTTGAGAAGTATTTTATGTACAAGGTGCGCAATGGCACCAGCGAGCCGATTTACGAGAAATACGTATTAGCCGCCGTTGGTATTCATCGCACTAAAGAGCAGCCACATGCAGATGAATAGTCGCAGCGAGGCGTTTTAAGTGGTTGTGTAGACAGGTCCGCTGTAAGTCGCGAATTGGTTTGCGGACAATTCGCGGCTTTTTTATCGGCTGTGAAGCTGGACCTGCGTTGCTGAATGGTGGTTAGTTCATGGTTGTTTTGCTGCTCAGTGACTTGGCCAGAGGCTTAGCCAATAAATAAACAGGCGGCCAAGCGATGCTTTGCAACAACTTATACTCAGTGGCGCTTGGCGTCGGTTTTTTACGAACCAACGCCTGTCTGCGCCACCCTTGTGTGCGCCACCCTTGTGTGCGTCACCTTGGGGCGCGGCGCTTGGGCGGATCTCGCGACTATTCGGATTTCACTTTGCAGGTGCTAATGCCCAGTAGCGGATACAGCGGGCAGAAGTTTAAGCTGCCGGTTAACAGGGGGACCACCCCCAACCAGCCCCACCAGCCAATAACACCGGTTGCTGCCAGCGCTACCAGCACCACACCGGCAATGATCCGTAACGTTTTGTCAATTCCACCGACGTTTGCTTGCATCATCATTTTCCTCGAAAGTAGTTGGACTTAGTGCTCGAGCCGAGTCAGCGTCCAATGTTGGTTAAACACAGGGGATTGCAGCTGTTGATGGCTGGCAATCACTAAAATACCGTGGCGTTGGTACGCCACTATGTTCTGTAACAAGGTTTCGGCAGTTTTTGCATCGAGACCAGCAAAAGGTTCATCGAGTAGCAGTACCGGCGCTTTGCGCAATAAGCTGCGGGCCAGCGCAAAGCGGCGCAACTCACCACCTGACAAGCCAACGCCATATTGGCCCAGTAAGGTGAATAAACCTTGCGGTTGCCGCGCTAGCCAACGGTCTAAACCAACCAGCATCAGCACTTGCTGTAATTCGTCATCACTGGCGTTTGGCTTGGCCAAGCGCAAGTCCGCCGCGATGGTCAAACCAAACACTTGTGCGCGTTGCCCCACATAACAGCAGGTTTGCCGCAAACTGGCTTCACTAAGCGCCTGTATCGGTGTGTTGTTGAGCCAAAGTTCGCCCCCAAGCGCCGGGATCTCCCGCGCGATCGTTTGCAAAAGCGCCGATTTGCCAACGCCGGATGGCCCTTGCAGCAATACACAGCTACCGGCGTTTAATGTAGCCGTAAGCGCCGGCACAGGCAGTGCGTGCTGATAGCCCCATTGCACAGCATCCAGCTGCAGTTGCACCAGGCTGCCATCAAGCGGCTTAACGCCGCTAGCGGCGGTAGTGGTTTGACACAGCTGATTGAGCCGATCCCGCGCTTGGCGACTTTGCCCAAGCACGGCAGGCACCAACACCAGTGGTAAGAGCACTTCGGCAAGGCCAAGCCAGCCGAGCAGTAGCGCAATTAGCACCGGCGCTTGATGTTGATAGGGCAGGCTAGGCGCTTGGCCCAAGCTCCCGAGCAGCGCGCTGTCGGCAGACGCAGCAACTTGCGAAGGGCTTGTCGCGGCAGCCAGCAGTTGCTGACTGCCTTGAATACTAGGGATAGCGCAAACCACCAAGGCGGCAAGACCAAGCAGCAACAACAGCCACATCGCCGCTTGCAGCAGCAATTGCCGACGCTGAATTTGCCGCTCTAGCTGATACAAATGGCGGTCTTGTTGCTGTTGCTCGGTCAGGAGCGAGTCGGCGCGATTGAGCAGCAAATAGGGCGTCAGTAGCGTCACACTTTGCAGCAAGTGCTGACGCCGTTTGGCTTGCAGCTGAACCAACTGACCGGCTTCTTGATACGCGTAGGTTTGTGCCAGCAAAGGTAACAGCAACATAAGCGCCAGCAGCGCCAGCATAGGGCCAAGCGCGGCAGGCAGCAACCAAGCAAGGACTGCGGCATACATAGCGGCGAGTGCCAGCGCCCAACCAAGACGATTGACCAGCTGCAGCGGGAATTGATCCAACAGGTCGATATCCCCAAGTAGGCGCTGCAATTTATCGCCGGTAAAACCTTGGTGCACTTGGTGAAAGGGTTGCTGCGCCAAGGCTTTAAAACTATCGACGCGCAGCCGCGACAACAACTTCAGCACTAAGGCATGCGAGGTCAGTCGTTCAAAATAGCGGCCGGTGGTGCGCACAATCGACAGCAAGCGAATGAGCGCACCGGGGCGCAAAAAATCAAAGTTGCCGGCCCAGACGGCGGTAAGGCCCGCCAAGGCGCTGGCACTGATAAACCAGCCAGAAAACGCCAATAACGCCACAGACGCGAGCAAGGTGCACAACCCTAACACAAAACTACCGCTCCAATGGGCAGTTTGGGCAAGCCACAGTTGGCGAAGCCGCAGCGGTTTCATATGGGCTCCTTGGCGTTAGAGTTAGAGTTAGAGTGAGCGTTGGTGATGGTTTGAAGCTTGGCGGGCTCGGGTCTTGCGACTTGCTGGATGCGTCCCGCATCGAGCTGCAACTGCTGGTCGACAAACCCCAAATAGTCCGTTTGATGCGACGCGATGACTAACGTCTTGCCGCGACTGAGACGTTCAATCAGCTGCGCCAGCTGTTGTTGATTGTCAGCGTCCAGTTCGGCAAAAGGTTCATCGAATAACCAGATGCTTCTATCGAGTAACAACACCCGCGCTAGTGCTAACCGTTGCTGCTGGCCGCCAGATAAGCCCAGCCCTTGTTCCCCTAACACTGTGTCCAGCACCATGCCTTGGTGCGTCAGTTCTTGCCACAGACCAACGGCGCCAAGCACTTCGATACACTCGGCGTCGCTTATGTTGTTGCGTGCTAATTGCAAGTTTTCGCGAAGGCTGGCCGGCAGTAATTCCGCCTGTTGCGTTACATAAGCGATTTGTTGCCAAAGCCAAGGTCGCAGCGCTTTATTGATGTGTTGGCCGGCACACCGATACTCGGCATTCGAATTGGTAGCGGGCACAAACCCAGCCAGCAGCTGTAACAAGGTCGATTTGCCGCTGCCGCTTGGGCCTGTTAACAACCACCGTTCGCCATGCTTTATCTGTAACTGTGGGATTTGCAGCCGCGGCTGCGGCGAGCCAGCCACTTCGATCTGGCGTAATTGCAAAATGGCTTGGCCCAGCGGCCAGGTCAACGCGCTAGGCGCTGGCATTGCCACACAATCGCTCGTAAGCGGCTCGCTGGGGTGTTGCCATAAGGTGTGTAGCTGCAGCGCTGCTGCTTCGGCATGCGCTTTGGCGTGGTAATCATTGCCCAGTTGGCGCAGCGGCTGATAAAACTCGGGCGCGAGCAACAAAATAAACAGCGCCGGTTGAAATGCCACCGGCACCATGCCTTTGGCCCATGGCAATTCTTTTAATAAACCAAGGCCTAAATACAGCGCCACTAACGCAATCGCCAGCGCGGTAAACAGTTCCAGCACGGCAGTGGATAAAAATGCCATCCGCAGCACCTGCATCGTGCTTTGCCGATAGCGCTCAGACGCAGCGTGCAACGAGTCACTGGCAATGCCAGTCGCATCAAGGCGTTTGAGAATAGGTAAATGCTGTAAAAAATCGGCTAGCCGAGCGCCCAATCGGCTTTGCAGCTGCAATTGCGCGCTGCTGGCTTTACTGGCTTCGCGGCCGACTAAAATCATAAAAAACGGCACTAAAGGCGCGGTCAGTAACAACAAAC
>JACCDV010013330.1_pt1 | contig 10184 bp, 10 predicted proteins | sample 7446131 | NCBI WGS metagenome assembly JACCDV01 (sample SAMN15323448, study PRJNA562643) | freshwater metagenome | isolation source: river surface water | place: USA:Blue River Watershed | collected 2017-08-17
ACTAAGGCTGTTGGTGGAAATATTGGCTCCCTTGTAAATGTGAAGGCTGGTCCAATTCAAATCACGACACCTGATTCAACTATGACAGCCGATTACGGTGCTTATGACACCTCAACAATTGAAAAGACAGTTACAGCTACTGTCTCTGTAACCTTCAAGAGTTAATTCGCGGAACGGTCGTGTGAGACACGGCCAGATACCAACCACACTAAGACGCTGTGGGAGGGAACGTTGATCTTTGCTGAGGGTGTAGCAATTGCCGGTTCGTATGTCTCTGTCTCTTTAGATGAATCAAAGATACATCTAAAGGTTTCCCCCCAGCTTGAATTAGGCAAGGTAAATGCCGTCTCTTCTGCTGAAGAATTGAGCATTAACAACAAGGCCTTATTGGGATCGGCTTCAATAAATACAGTGATACTGCGCTTTTCTTCATCACGCCAGTGATCATCGCTCATCTCATTGCCACCTAATGAAAACCAGGCGATATCTTTTCTATTTGTGCCCTTATCAAGTGCGCCGGTGAAGAATTCTGAAGCTACATCTGCGAGGTAGGTATCTCGAATCTCAGCTAATGATTTAACTGAATTCAGAATATCTTTTTGTTTTTCACTCAAACTCCATGGCAACGCCCATCCACCATTAAATGTTGATTCGTTTTCATCAACATGTTCCAATGGTAATGAGTAAGCGTTATTTGAACCATTTTGGGTGCGACTTACTTCATCACCCATGTTTAGCATGGGAACTCCTGAAGAAAGCATTAAAGTGGCAAGCAATGATTTTTGAAGTCGATGGCGCACATCTTGAATACGCGGATCATCGCTTTCACCTTCATGTCCAACATTCCAAGATCGATTTGAGTCATTGCCATCAGCATTGTTTTCTAAATTTGGCTCATTGTGTTTTTCGTTGTAACGAACCATGTCATGGATAGTGAAGCCATCATGAGCTGCGACAAAGTTGATCGATGAAGTTGGGCCACGGTAATGAAAAATGTTGCTCGATCCACTGATACTGGAGGCAATATCCGAAACACCTTCCCCATATCCGCGAGCCAAATCTCCTAGCCAGAATTGGCGTACCGAGTCGCGATAAGCGTCATTCCACTCACGCCATGGATGTGGAAAATCACCAAGTGAGTAGCGTGAAATATCCCAAGGCTCTGCGATCATTTTGAAGTTTCGCAATACAGAATCAGCACCGATTGCAGCCATAAGCGATGAATTAAATGCGCTATTGCTTGTGTATAGCGCTGTTGTTAGGTCAAAGCGAAAGCCATCGACTCCAATAACTTCAATCCACCAGCGCAAGGAATCAATAATCTGACGTACCGAATGTGGCTTGCTCGCTGCAAAGGTATTTCCGCAACCGGTCACATCAACATAGTTTCCATGTGCATCTTGACGGTAATAGGCATGGCCATCTATTCCCTTGTAGGAAAGGGTTGGTCCACCGACTCCACCTTCAGCGGTGTGGTTGTAAACAACATCCAGAATTACTTCGATGCCAGCGGCATGCAGTTGATCTACCGACCATTGAAGCTCTGAAATTGGATCTGAAGTCGATGCATACTCTTTATGAGGTGCAGAAAACAGCAAAGAGTTATAGCCCCAATGATTTTTACGACCGCGTTTATGAAGAATCGGCTCGGTGATGGATTGGGCGATAGGTAAAAGCTCTAATGCGGTCACACCGACTGATTTCAAATGTGCAATGGTGCTTGGATGTCCTAAAGCTTTGTAACTTCCTCGCTCATGTTCTGGAATCTCATTGTTAAAGGCCGTCAGTCCCTTTACATGTGCTTCATAAATGATTGTCTTAGCCCATGGAACCAGTGGTCGATTTATCTCTCGGACACCATAATCGGTCACAACAGAGTATGGAACCTTGCCTGCGCTATCACGCGGATCTCTTTCATTGAGATCACCATTGCCATCAAGATCATGAGCAACGTGGCCATAAATTTCAGGGGAGTAGACAACGTCACCATCAATCACATGGGCGTAAGGATCAAGCAAAAGCTTGGCTGCGTTAAAGCGCACGCCATATTCAGGAATCCATGGACCATAGACGCGGTATCCATACCGTTGCCCCGGACGAACTCCAGCAAGGTATCCATGCCAGATCGGCCCATTGCGATGGGACATGGCGAATCGGGTCTCAACTAACTTGCCGTTGACCTCATTAAAGAGGCATAGCTCGACCGCATCGGCGGCGTTGCTCCAGATCGCAAAGTTGGTTCCGCCATCTGTGACGGTGGAACCCAGGGTGCGCGGATCTGCAGGAAGCATGGTCGGTATCTTGCCCTGATTGAGGGCAAAAGGAGGGGTTTTTGAGTGTGATTGAGGTAGCCAATTAGGGTTACTCACCAGTAACCTGTGGCTATGAAAATCGCCGTTTGCGTAAAGCAGGTCCCAGATTCATGGGCAGAAAAGAAAATGGTCAATGGAATTCTCGATCGCGAGAATGTTGATGCGGTTCTTAATGATCTTGATGAGTATGCCGTTGAAGAAGCGCTGCGTATTGCAGAGGCACATGGTGGCAATGAAGAAGGTGGCCCACATACAGTCACCGTTATTTCAATGGGTCCAGAGCGCGCAACTGAGGCGGTTCGCAAAGCGTTATCAATGGGAGCCAATGATGCAATCTTGGTAACAGATTCAAAGCTTGCAGGTGCAGATGCGCTCGCAACTTCTGCGGTTCTTGCATCAGTAATTGAAAAGGGTGGATTTGATTTAGTTATTTGCGGAACAGAATCAACAGATGCGCGAATGAGCGTTGTTCCTGCAATGCTGGCCGAGCGCTTGAATGCAGCGCAACTAACTTTTGCTTCAAAGGTAGAGGTTGATCCTTCTTCTCAGAAGGTTTCAATAACTCGTGTTACTGAGGCAGGCGTTGAAGAGATGAATGCTCAGTTCCCATGCGTGATCTCGGTTGTAGAAAAGATTAATGAACCTCGCTATCCATCATTCAAGGGAATTATGGCGGCAAAGAAGAAGGTTATTGAGAGCAGAGATTTGGCTGCAGTTGGAGTCTCTGTGGATTCAGCTTGGTCACTTGTTGCTGATTCATCACCGCGACCACCACGTGCAGCTGGAATCAAAATCAGCGATGACAATGCTGCAGATCAAATGGTTTCATTCCTAGCAGAAAAGAAGTTGATATGAGCAAGGTATTGATTTTGGCTGACTTTGTAAGCTCTAAGGCGACAAAGACCAATGCAGAATTAGCAACCGCTGGTGCGCGAATTGGCGAAGTTACCGCCGTAGTTCTTGCACCAGTTGGAAAAGGCGCATCTATGGCTGCTGAGATTAATAAGGGCCCTATTTCACATGTCGTAGTTGTTGAATCAGATGCCTTTGCACTCAATGGGGTTGCTGCCGTTTCCGATGTTCTTGCGCAAATCATCACAGCACAATCACCAGCCGCAGTCTTAATTGCCTCACATGCATTTGGTAAAGAGGTTGCAGCCCGAACTGCAGTAAAGACTGGTTCAGGAATTATCACCGATGCAGTTGATGTCTCAGCCGATGTCACTGCAACGCAGCTTGTCTTTGGTGGCTCCACAACTGTTCACTCAAAGGTTTCCCACGGAACTCCGATCATTACGGTTCGCCCAAATTCAATTGATGCACAGGTAGATATTTCAACACCTGCGGTCGAAACTCTTTCCCTTCAAGTTTCAGATACTTCGAAGAAAGCAACAGTTACATCTTCACAACCTCCCGTTCAAGGTGGCCGCCCTGAGTTAACTGAGGCCAACATCGTTGTTTCTGGTGGTCGCGGCACAAATGGCGATTTTTCAGCGGTTGAAGGTTTTGCTGATTCACTCGGTGCAGCAGTTGGTGCATCTCGCGCAGCGACCGATGCAGGCTGGTACCCACACTCATACCAAGTTGGCCAAACCGGTAAGACCGTAAGCCCACAGCTGTATGTTGCATGTGGAATTTCAGGTGCGATTCAGCATCGTGCAGGAATGCAGACAAGTAAGACAATCGTCGTAATCAATAAGGACCCGGAAGCGCCACTCTTTGAAATCGCTGATTTCGGCGTCGTGGGAGATTTGTTTGCCGTGCTACCAAAGGCAACGGAAGGCGTTAAAGCCCACAAGTCATAGACTTAGGCCCGTGCCTTCAATCTATGTAGATCATGCTGCAACGACTCCATTGTCGCCTGCCGCTTTCAAGGCGATTACCTCTCAGCTTCAAGAGCTTGGCAACCCTTCAAGTCTGCATACCCATGGACGAGCAACTCGGAAGGTTCTAGAGGATGCTCGCGAAGCGATTGCTCGAGAAGTTGGTTCACTTCCATCAGAGGTCATCTTCACTGCATCAGGTACCGAAGCTAACAACATCGCCTTAAAGGGCTTATGGTGGAATGGAAAAGCGCAAGGCAAGAAAGTTGTTGTCATCTCCGCAATTGAACATCATGCAATATTGGATCCAGCTCATTGGTTAGAAACCCATGAAGGAGCAGAGGTCGTTGTTGTACCAGTTGATGTTCATGGCATCATTGATTTAGATTTCTTGAAAGATATTGTTTCAAAACGCTCACATGAAATCGCCGTCATCTCGATTATGCACTCCAACAATGAGACCGGTGTCTTACAACCAATTCAAGAGGTTGTTGCGGTAGCTGGAAACATTCCAGTTCATACCGATGCGGTGCAAAGTTTCAAGAAAGTTCCACTTTCATATAAAGATCTCGGGGTAACCGCATTGACCCTTAGTGCACATAAAGTTGGCGGGCCTCTCGGAATCGGTGCATTGATACTTCGTCGGGCATATGAAGTACCTGCCTTGCTCCATGGTGGAGGACAAGAGCGCGAAATTCGAAGCGGAACTTTGAATGCTCCAAGCATCGTTGCATTCTCGGCGGCGGCTCGGGAGATGTATCCAGCTAAGGAAGTGCAGCAGCTACGAGATAGTTTTATTAAAGCGGTTAAAGCAGCGATTCCAGATGCGTATATAAATGGAGAAGCTAGTAGTCGTTTGCCCGGAATAGTAAATGTAACTTTTCCTGGAACTCAGAGCGATACCTTGCTCCTGCTTCTAGACAATGCTCATGTATCGGCATCAACAGGATCAGCGTGTAGCGCAGGAGTTCATGAAGCAAGTCATGTCTTGCTTGCCATGGGGCACACCGAAGCAACCGCACAATCCTCACTTCGCTTTTCGTTTGGTGCTGCATCCACCCAAGCAGATGTGGATTTTGTAATGTCGGTGCTTCCCGATGTAATTGCTACTGGACGGGCGGCGCACATCAAATGAAGTTAATTGCAGCAATGAGCGGTGGAGTTGATTCTGCGGTAGCTGCTGCCCGCGCGGTGGAAGCTGGACATGAAGTTATCGGTGTTCATTTAGCGTTGGCATCTAATCCCCAGAAGTACCGTTCTGGTGCACGTGGTTGTTGCACAATCGAGGATTCACATGATGCGCGCAGAGCCGCAGATGTAATCGGAATTCCTTTTTATATTTGGGATATGGCCGAAGAGTTCCACGATGGAGTTGTGGAAGATTTCCTTGCAGAGTATTCAGCCGGTCGAACACCTAATCCATGTCTACGTTGCAACGAGAAGATTAAATTTGCTGCAGTTTTGGATCGCGCACGAGCCATGGGTTATGACGGAGTTGTAACCGGACATTACGCACGGACTCAAATTGGCCCAGATGGAAAAACTTTGCATCGCGCCGTTGATCACTCTAAGGATCAGTCATATGTTTTATCAGTCTTAACTGTTGAACAGATTAATGGTGCGATCTTTCCTTTGGGAGATACCACCAAGGTAGATATCCGCGCAGAGGCAGAACGTCGTGGTTTAGCGGTTGCACAAAAACCAGATAGTCATGACATTTGTTTTGTTCCATCAGGCGACAACGCAGGTTGGTTACGTGATCGCCTTGGCAGCGAAGTCGGACCAATTGTTGATCAAGATGGAAACAAAATCGGAGAGCACAAAGGTGCCTACACCTACACAATTGGTCAAAGAAAAGGTTTAGGGCTAACCGTTCCCACCGCCGATGGATCTCCTCGATTTGTTCTGAAGATTGAACCAGTTACAAACACCGTAGTAGTAGGAGCGCGTGAGGATTTAGCGATTACAACTATGCGCGGAGAACGTCCCGTCTGGTGTGGACCAGCGGTGGATTCTTCTCCACGCAATGGATTTGTTCAGGTGCGGGCTCACGGGGCTGCCTTGCCATGCAGCTATTTCTTCGACGGAACCTTATTAATTGCCACCTTAGAAGAGCCTTTATTGGGACTGGCAACAGGCCAAGCAATGGTTATTTATGATGGTGATCGCGTCGTAGCTTCAGCAACAATTTGTGAGACTCAATGAGCAACAAAGCTCGTCACCGGATAACGGAATTGATCAATGAGATCCGTGACCATCAATTCAAATATTATGTTTTAGATCAACCCACGATTAGTGATGCCGAGTTTGATGCACTCTTACGTGAACTACAGAACTTAGAGGATAAGAACCCCGAACTACGTGAAGTAGATTCACCAACCCAGCATGTTGGCGGTGGGTTTTCAACACAGTTTGAACAACGTGATCACATTGAAAAGATGATGAGTCTAGATAATGTTTTTGATTCAGAAGAGCTTTCACAATGGTTTGATCGAGTTGAGAAAGAGATTGCCAAACCACAGTACCTATGTGAGGTAAAGGTTGACGGCCTTGCAATCAACTTAACCTATGAGAACGGTGTACTTATTCGCGGGTTAACTCGTGGAAATGGTGTAACTGGTGAAGATGTAACTTTGAATGTAAAGACAATCAAAAACCTACCTCATCAATTGCAAGGGAAAATAATCCCCACAATTATCGAAGTTCGAGGAGAAGTTTTCTTTCCCATTCAAGCCTTCAATGAACTCAATGAATCACTAGAAGAGGCCGGTAAGCAGCTCTTCGCAAATCCCCGAAATGGTGCTGCAGGTTCTTTGCGTCAGAAAGACCCCCGAGTAACAGCATCTCGCCCATTATCTGTAGTTGTTCATGGTGTTGGTGCTCGCGAAGGCATTGATTTTGAATCACAAAGTGGCGCTTATGAAAAGTTGAAAGCTTTAGGTTTACCAACCAGTGATCGATTCAGGGTCTGCGGTTCTCGAGCCGAGGTTGAAAAGTTCATTCAGTTTTATGCAGACCATCGCCACGATGTAGAGCATGAAATTGATGGCGTTGTTATTAAGGTCGATTCTTTGTCCCAGCAGCAGCAATTGGGCTTTACATCGCGAGCACCAAAATGGGCGATTGCTTACAAGTATCCGCCAGAAGAGGTCACAACGGTCCTATTGGATATCAAAGTAAGCGTTGGACGCACCGGAAGAGTCACGCCTTTTGCATATATGGAACCGGTCAAGGTTGCTGGTTCCACCGTAACAAATGCAACCTTGCATAACGCTGAAGAGATTGTCCGCAAAGGAGTTTTAATCGGCGACACCGTTGTCATCCGAAAAGCAGGGGATGTAATCCCTGAAGTCTTGGGCCCTGTTCTTGAAAAGCGTAAAGGAACCGAGAAGCCTTTTGTGATGCCTACGCATTGTCCCGAATGCGGTTCTGAACTTCGCGCGATGAGCCAAGGCGACGTTGATATTCGCTGCCCAAATACCCAAAGTTGTCCCGCCCAGCTGCGTGAACGAATTTATTACATTGGTTCTCGTGCAGCTCTGGATATTGATGTTCTTGGCTACGAAGCGGCTTCTGCTTTGTTGGAGGCCAAAATCATCACCGATGAGTCGGATCTATTTGATCTAACCGCTGAAAAATTAGCGAGATCAGATTTCTTTACTAAGAAGGATGGTAAGCCTGCGGCGAATGTAGATAAGTTATTAGCGGCTTTGGAAGAAGCGAAGAATCGTCCGCTGTGGCGAACTCTTGTTGCACTTTCAATTCGCCATGTTGGTCCAACCGCCGCACAAGGTTTGGCGGCAGGACTTGGTTCAGTCAAAGCAATCTCTGAAGCTACTGCCGCAGAACTAGCCGACATCGATGGCGTAGGACAAATCATCGCCGAATCAATTGTTGAGTGGTTTGATGTTTCTTGGCACAAAGAAATTATCGCTAAGTGGGAAAAAGCGGGCGTGTGTATGGTGCTTCAACAGAGTGAGGCTTTACCGCAGACCTTGGCTGGTCTGACCTTTGTAGTTACTGGGGGCCTCGAGTCTTTCTCTCGCGATGGAATTTCAGAAACAATCGCCGCACATGGTGGAAAAGCATCGTCATCTGTCTCGAAGAAGACTGATTATGTTTTGGTGGGAAGCGATCCTGGTTCAAAGCTGGCTAAAGCCCAAGAATTAGGGGTTCCTGTTATTGATGAAGCACGATTTAAAGAGCTATTGGCGGGCAAGTAGTAGTATTTCAGCCATGATTACTCTTGCTAGCGAGATTACCCGCGAACTTCCAGCATCTCCTGTGTTTTTTGGAGTCTTCACTTTTGTTGTGATGTCTCTCTTTCTTTATTTAGTCCTTCGCCTAGACCGAGACTAATTTGTCCCGAGTAGGTATTTACGGTGGAACCTTTGACCCAATTCATCAGGGTCATCTACATGTAATAACCCAACTCTTCGAAAAAGATTTGGTAGACCAACTATTGGTGATTCCGGCTGGTGAACCACTTCTTCGGTCTCATGCACCGGTTGCATCTGCTCAACAACGCCGAACAATGTGCCAGTTGGCGTTAGCGAACCTTCCATCAGAGATTGCAGCTAAAGTTCAAGTAAATCCCATTGAAGTATTGCGGACCGGACCAAGCTATGCGATCGACACAGTTGAAGCGGTAGCTCAAAATTTTCCTGGTGACACAATCATCCTTGTCATTGGACAGGATGCTGCAGAGAAATTAGATCAGTGGCACAGAATTGAAGAGCTACGCACAATGGTCCAATTCTTGGTTATTGGAAGACCTGGATATTCAGGTGATGGCATCGATATTGGAGCTTTAGATGTATCGGCGACCACTATTCGCCAAGGTTTGAGCGCAGAAGTTTCGTCATCAGTGGCAGCATTTATACGAGAGAATAACCTCTATGACAATTAGCAGCAGAACTCTCGAGATCACCCAAGTAGCCGCCAAAGCCGCAATCGACAAAATTGCCGTAGATGTTGTGGCATTGGATTTATCAGATCAATTAGTTCTGAGCGAAGTCTTTTTAATTGCAACTGGGCAAAATGAAGCACAGGTTGATGCAATCGCAGATGAAGTTGAGCGTCAGTTGTCCGCAATTGGTGACAAGCCAGTTCGACGTGAACATGGTGCCGAATGGATTCTGTTGGACTATTCAGATCTCGTAGTCCATGTACAAAGCGCAGAATTACGTAAGTACTACATGCTTGATCGCTTGTGGAATGACTGTCCAACTATTGAATTAGAAGCAGTGAGGGAGGCCGCCGTTAATGGCCGCTAACCGCGTTGTTTTGTGGCGCCACGGCCAAACTGATTGGAATGTAGTTAACCGTTTTCAGGGACATTCAGATATTGATCTCAATGAAGTCGGTCGCTTCCAAGCAAAACATGCAGCTCAAATACTCGCTGGCATGAATCCCACGATGATTATTTCTAGTGACCTTGGACGAGCACGTGACACCGCGCAATCTTTAGCGGATCTAACTGGACTTTCTGTACACATAGATCCAGATCTTCGCGAAACCAATGGTGGCTTATGGGAAGGAAAGACTGGCGCAGAAAATCGTGCTGAAGATTTTCATAACTTTATTCGCTGGATCGATGGCGAAGATAATCCTGCAGGTACAACAGGTGAGCGACGCAGCGAGGTTGCAGATCGCGCAGTGCGGGCAATCAAAAAAGCTTTGGCAGATAAGACAGATCAACTATTGGTAGTTACAACCCATGGAGGCACGGCACGTTGCATCTTGGGATCCTTGCTTCAACTTCCAATGTCCCACTGGGGTGTCATTGGTGGACTATCAAATGCATCATGGTCAATTTTGGAGCGCAACCCTCGTCAATGGAATTTAGTCGAACACAATGCCGGCTCAATCCCAGAGCCTGTATATGGTGAAGAAAGTGGTGGAACTTCGGCTTAAGGCTCTCCGCAGTAAATGCGGTAAGGTCTGCACTCGCACAAAAATCGGGGCTATAGCGCAGCTGGTAGCGCACCTGCATGGCATGCAGGGGGTCAGGGGTTCAAATCCCCTTAGCTCCACGTATGAATAACAA
>JACCDV010852288.1_pt1 | contig 10184 bp, 3 predicted proteins | sample 7446131 | NCBI WGS metagenome assembly JACCDV01 (sample SAMN15323448, study PRJNA562643) | freshwater metagenome | isolation source: river surface water | place: USA:Blue River Watershed | collected 2017-08-17
GCATGAGAGAGATATCAAAAAGAAGCAAATTAAGGCCGCTTTCATGGTTATTAAATGAATAGTTTACTGGATGATGATTAATCTATATGAGTAATGTTATTTAAATAAATAAATCAAGCAGCCTATTCCATCTTTATTTAATTATCACCATATTATTTACTCATAGATCCAAATACATCAGAACTTATTTCTGTATTTTAACTCAAATTTAAATCGCAATAATTCTGCTTATTGTCCTTATAATAAAATTTAGATATTAACCGATTCTACGTGAATATTCGGCTATCTTTTTGTTTGATTTTCCAATGTAATTAGGTTGAAACAACTTTAATTTGTTGCTAATATCGTTTTATAATGACTGATTTAAATATTGGGATAGTCTTATTTAACGATGCTCAAATCAAACAAGCATAATTGGAACAAAGAATCTGTAAGTCGAAATTCCATGTAAATGTTTTAAATGAATAAATCAGCCAAACTAGTTAAACCAGTGAGAAATGTTTCCCCTGTGAACATCAATCATAAAGGTACTGTCTCTACAAGCAACCCTATTGAGGCCAAAGATAAAAGTATCCAATTAAAAACTCTCAGATAGCAGATAAACTCTAGACTTAGCCTTCGTAGAAAATAGAAGCGAATACCTTCATAGATCGGTGGATAAAAGACAACAAATAATAAGTAAAACAAATCAAATAATGAGTGCCTAAGCAGTTTAAGAAAAATGCTCACTGAATATTCACCATAGTCCTAGAAATGCCCAATAAAGGCAAAGAAATTTATTGAATAAAAACTCAAGATGAAAAGAAGGTAAAATTAACGAAAGTAATTCTAACTAAGACAAGCTCAAATGCTGAAGCAAAAGCAATAAAAACTATAATTAGCTTTATCTTAAAAACTACGCAACTAGATAATGGGATGTACATTTAAGCCTAAACTCACAACTTATCACAGAAGATGATTATTTATAACGAATAGCAATATCAGTCTTCTTCCTTTTATTTCCACATACTCACATCAAATGCAGTTTAAACCCGACTTCCAAGTATCATTGAAGTTGACATCTATGAAGTTTCATTGAATAGACTGTCCGATACTAAGGCTACTGTTGGATGATAAGCCATACTCTTTAGGCATCCACTTACGAACCCCATCACTATTCCGTGATAGTTTAGGTTTTAACCTTATTAAGATTATCTCGCCTGCCCTTTCCCCATTACTATGAAGTCACAGATAGGATTTTCTTTGATTGATACTCTAAATTTGACTGTGAATTTGGTCTTTTGATAAGCCATCTCTGAATTTAGTATATTGACTTCACATCCCATATAATCCCTCAAAGCACTCTGTTTTAACACTCAATTACTTTTAAAAAAAAACCTGCGACCTCATCTGGCTTATATGAATTAGTCTCTCGTTAAATTATTTCTTATGCGACTCTCAATCCTATTTACTCCCCTCTGAATGAAACAAAAAATACAAAGTAAACAGTCGATTATTGCACTCTGCATTGGTTTTGGAAATTTTAAAAATTTGTTTGACAACTGCACTGTAAGAAATGGCAATAATTTCTGATTTCTATATCGTTGTAAATTTACTATCATATTAGCAGGTCTTGACGCCATGTTATAAATAAAATATAAATTAAAATATAATCTTATGGAATAAAAATAGAAAGAATCCTCATCCAAATCTAAGAGTCAAAAGTTATACTCATTCTGTCGAATCTCTATCAGTATTCTATTAGCTCTTATTTCTTCCATTCCTATCATCTATCTGCTTGGAACAGATTAATCGTTTTATTCAAATCAACCATTATACCCGGCTTATGCGAAATCGAACTATTTTCAGGGGAAATTGCTTGAGGTTTAAACTGCTTTGAATAATAGTTTTGTTGTAAATGTTTATACGTCGCAAAACAGCTAGAAAAAAGACTATTCGAAAAGTTAGTGGGAAAATCTAGAGGAATTCGTTGATTATATTGGGTACAATCTAAATAAGAAAGGAATGGTTACTGTAGATAAACTGATAACGCCGCCTGAAGTAAAGCAACAAAAAAAATCAAAGTCAAACTCAAATGGTGAAAATCAACTGCTTATTTAAAAAACTTACAGTTTGGAAAATATTGGCTTGGTTAATATAATCAAGAATAAAGTTAATAAAATCGCAGCGGGAACTATGAATAGATTGAAGATCAAAGTAAAATAAAACAAAGATAGCAGCCTAATTTCTAAATTGAAATTCTCCGCAGTTAAATAAGTTTTAGGCCAAAGAGTTTGGATTATTACTCTTGACCCTAACTTCAACCAATATCATTCTCCGTAGGAGCTGAGGAAATAGCTCATAAGAATAAATAAATAGAGAGAATTAGATAGATTTATTGTAGTTAGCCTTACTCCAGCTGACCCTGAATGGAAGAAAATAAAAGGTATTTCGATTAATATCAATGATAGTGTTCTTGGAAATATTAAAAATTAGCTCAAGAATGTAGTAAAAGCATATTTTGAATTTTAAATAAATGCCACAAGAGTTATATAGATTATCTTATGCAGATCATAAACATCTCTGCAAAAACTAAGCCATTTTATAGCTCGATGTAATCTCACATTTAACTGCTATAATTCTATCAAAATATCCTCAAAAAGCCAACAAAAAGTATAAAAAAGTTTTGACTCATAGCTAAAATAACTCTGCGATAATGGTCGTTTTGATGAAGAGAAAGATTATAGGCCATTCTTAACTTAGCTCGGATTTTACTTAAATGAAGAAAACCAAAAGTAAATTGAAGAAACTCTTAAAACATACTATGAAATTGGTAGTGATAAAAGATGCAAAGGTAGTAAAAAATGTAGCTTTAACTGGCTTATTGACAAGAAATTAAAAAAACAAGAAAATAAGCCAGTTTCCAAAGATAAGCAGAAGCAATCAGTGAAAGCAAAATAAGAATAAAAACCAGTTGCAAAGAAATAAAGTGCCGTTAAGAAATAGAAAAAAACATAAAAAGATCAAAAGTAAGATAAAAACAAGATTAAGAAGTAGATTAAACAGATATTAGTAAAGGATTTAAAGAAAACTAAGCCTAAATAAAATGAATAAAAAAAGAAAAACATTATCAATACGAAAAAGACAATAAAGGATAAATAGTAAATTCCTTCATCAAAATAAAAAGTTCAAAGGAAAAAATAGTAAAAAGATACCTCTAAGCCTAAAAAATACTAGAAGCCTGTCAAAAATCTTAATAAAAAGGTATCTAAAAAGAATGAAACAATAAAAACTAAGCAATCTTAAAGAAAAGTATAAAAATAAATCTAGTTAACTCCACAGTAATAATAAATAAATTAAATTAAATCCAATGTAGACATAAAATAGCATGTAGAATAAGTTGAAACATCAAGGAATAAGGTTGAGGTAACCCATGACTAAAATGACTAAAAATAATAATAATAAACTTTCCCTGTGGTTTAGACTACTTAATAGCCTTCTCCTGTTGAAATATAAACTCAAGAATAAGTAATAATTTAAGATTAAACAAAGCCCAATGTCTAATAAAGCGTCGAAAAGTAAGAAGATATTTAAAATATCTAAAGTGCACCAAAAGTTTAGACTGAAACAGCTTAAGAAATCCCTTAATAGAGTGTAGTTATCAGTACTGAAATTGATTAAGCGAACAATATTGAAGCAGACCAATAGTCAGTTGAGCCATAATAAGCTTAAAAATAAGATTAATAGAAAGAGAATCAATAATAAACGAGCCCAACCTAAGTAATATCCAAGGAAGATGATCAGGAGCAAGCCGTATAAACTTAGCCTTAGCAAACATAACACTCCGAATAATAATAGTAAGGTCAATAAGGGGAAAAAACAGTCTAACAATCAGGCGAGCAACCCCAAGAACAGCCAGAAGAGCCGCCAAAATAACAACCATAATAGCTAGAACAAACAGAATAGCCTGAGACAGCAAAAGAGATAATCTAACCCCCCACTCCTAATTCATAAGAATAAATCAACGATAATTGATCAATAAATTCATTAATTCATTTATCTCATCTAAATTTTATAATCCCCATATCAAAACATAATGATAAATGTGGATAAATATGAGCAATAACTGAAAGAAATAGGCTGTGATATCTAAAAAATTTCATTCTTGTAAAGAAAAAACCTCAACCGTCTCCAAGCAATAAAAAGATCAAAACAAATTTTCATTCGATCACTAAACGATAGATATAAATCAATGAGACTGATATTAATAGCACTAACTATACAAATTTATACTTATCGCGATACACAAAGAATCCATAAATTCAAATCCATAGTATACCAATCAAATCTTAAAGAAATTGCAGCATCCAATGGTCTCATGAAAGAACAACTCCATAAAATTATCGCTGTTCATCTCGTATAAATATAGCCCAATTCTAATGTTTAAAATTAGCTGATCAGGATGTTCAATACTGTTTCTTTTTTCGATTAAATTCTCATGATAAGTTTTAAATAGTATTTTCGCCTTCATGAGCTATAAAAATTCGAAATATGGCTGACAAATATAAGTCGGCACTTTCAAGTCAATGTGAGGATCATAGAGGCAAATACTATCCTTTTCCCAATGAATAAAATGCACTTATTAGAGTTTTATCGGGAGTAAGAGAGTTTTTATTTACTATCAAATACACAAAATTTGACTGATTCGATGGAGGATAGCTCGAACGAAGAAGGATCAAATGGTTAGATGTTTGTATCTATCAAATGCATCGAATCGCCTTTATTAAGTAGATAAAATAGTCCTAAGAAACAGTTAATAAAAGCTTTATCGCATTAAAATATCTCCGAAAAGTAGCCATAGCCGAAGAAAAAAGATAAAAAACCGAACTCCTTATGGTCTATTTTTTGTTGCAGTGTTGATTGATACATATCCTTTGAATAAAATCAAATACATTAAGATCAATATCCGAAGAGTAGCAAGAGATCATCAAGTTGATTAATCATACACTAGAACTTAATGAGTTGATCTTTGTTCAAATTTCGGTTGGAACTCGCTATATGTAAATTCAAAATGGATTGAGCAATATGATTAATATATCTTTCTTAGATTTCTGAGGGACTTGTTATACGATAGAGTGTTGAGCGGATGTTTTAAGGATAGTAGTTGACTAATCCATCAGATATCAAAAGATTTATACATTTCCTGAGAACAAGTGTAGGTAAAAGTGATTCATTTAATAGCTATTTTTCGGAGGAAAGAGGATATTTTTTTATTAAATTGAATACCAAGAGTATATTTCTCGAAAAATTGCTATTTTCTTCAGTATCGTATCGTCTAAACGTCTGAATAATATACTCGTCAATACGTTCCTCCTTCAATTTCGCTCTATATACCATAATGCATACATCAACTGCTCGATAAATTGTAGTTTAGGCCTATTTTATTTGACAACTTTGTACATTTGCTTGAAGGATAAGCTTTATAAATGCTATTCTCCTTACTTGTATGCTAGATTCTTTAAATATTATTTGCTTCTTTCTCCAATCCATCCTTCAATTTTATGGAAACGCAATAATTAGGTTACTTATAGTAGGTTCACCATGCACTCTAAATTTTATTCTTTTTTGTTTTCCAATGATTATGAGTATTCATAGATGAGCCTTCCGTAATCGATCAGCTCATTCGGATTATTTGGATGTTAAGGTTATTTCGATTTTTTGCCTTTACTTTCAATTTTTTGTTTGCTGAGAAGAGCCTGTAAATTTTTTGATGAAAAATTGACTGGAAACAGCTAATTATCTATAAAGTTAGTGAACAACTATGAAAAGAGATGATGGAAATTTTGAGCAACAAAGTGTTTAATCTTGAAAACTCTTTGATAAAATAGGACAGACTGAGCTTCAAGTCGAATTTGAAGGTGCGCTGGAGAATAATTAACGAAATTCTTAGCGATCAAATATTGTAATAGTTGTAAGTCACTCGATTGTAAGCTTAGCGAAGATGTTAGGGTGACAGGTTTGAGCTTAAATAGTTTTGTTATGATAGTGGGCGTATCTTCGCTTATGAAATTGCTAAATAAAAAATGGACTAGCCCCTCCATAATCTTTCTTTTATATGTTTATAATCCAACTTGATAAATGTTATAAGAATCATTACTTAAATTAAAAATATATTGATGTTTAGATTGGCTTCTTATGATGTAAAGAATAACCATTTAAACAATAAAATCATCAAAATTAATCACATAGTTACGAAAGCACTCACAGAATTAAGATATGATTCATCTCATCACTGCTCATTGAAGAAAAAGATGAGTTAAAGTACGTCTGAGGATTAATCCATATAAAGCATTATAAATAGATTTTAAAAAGGATATTTTGTGATAAAACATTCGCCAAATACTCAATAACCTCATCAAAAGCTAATCTATCTCTCAAAAGATCTAAAATATCTCTGTTGGAAATCCCCATAGAAAGATAACTAGAAACACCTACCTTTATAATCAATAAAGAAAGTAACAATGGATAATAGCTCATACTATGCACGCAGTTCAACAGAAAAAGATTTGAATAGTTTTTTGGTGATCATAGCAACTGATCGGAATTTATAACTTTAGGCAAGGAGCGAACTATAAGCCTAAATCATCAAACAATAGTTGGTAAAGCTTGTAAAACATACAAAAAGTCTAAGCCAAAACTATCAATATACTCAAATTTGATCATGCTTATTTGATTTTATTTTCATTATTTATTAAAGTTGAACGTGTATACCCAAATTTTGAACTCATCCTCAACAAAAGCAGAAGAGATCTATTTGGCATTCTATCTATTTATCTTAGTAATAATTCTTTGATACTTACTATATAATTAATATAATTTTGAGGCTAGTATTAATATTTGAGCATTTCCAAGCACTCATATTCATAAGTTGCTCATCTTATATCATTACAATAATTAATTCCCACTCATCCTAACATGTCTTGTCATCCAGGAAATGCTTCACGTCCTATCTCCATCGATAATGATGAAGAAAATCAAGGCAATCTACAGGAAATGCTTGAAGCTGCAAGAAATAGAGCCATCATTCAATAGGCTTAAATTACCAATTAACCGTTAGATCTTTGCTTGGCAGTTGCAAAGACAACCGTTAAAGGAGAACTATAGATGAAAAATAGGGAAATCAACAAATTTATTTTAAAATATTTTCAAGAAAAGATACATGTAAAAATCTCCAATGATTTCTTCTATCCAAAACCTGAGCCAGACTACTCTGATATTGATGCACAGGTGAATTTTCGATAGTTAATCATTTATGGAGTAGATTTCCTCACAACGAATGCCATAAAAGACCGCCTTCAAGTTTCAGGGACATAAATTTAACAGATAATATGGATAAATGGTTCGACTTGCAAGGTATTATGTCGATCAGAGGATGAAGCTGATCGTATCTTTAAGTATCAGCTCAGATAGATCAAGGTTTAATAAGATAGTTAGTCATTTAAAAGTATTTATTTCTTTATTTAGACTGGCATTCGATTAGGCCTTATACGATCTTTGCATTCTAAAGGGTCTTACTTCTAAGATACAGTCTTGTAAACTAAATATTCAATTTTGATAAGTCCAATAAGAAGTACGAATAATTTTTGCTTGCGAAGAAAGAATTGCCTTTGCGCCTTCTTTAACATTTTAACGCAGTTTAGAAGTATAGACAGGTAGTAAATGAAATATATCAAAACAGTATGTTTAGGAGAAAATCTTCAAGATTTCAAAGTGGCAGAGAATACTCTCGATCAAGAGACAGAAATAGACGTGGCTATAGAAAACACAATGAATAAACCGAAACTGAACGTCGATAATAAAGAAGAAATCGAAACAAAATGAAAGATCAATCCTTTGACTAAATCCACAAGCAAAACATTTATGCTCATGAGCCGGTTGATAAAAATTATTAAGACAGCTTTAGTATTCTCCGTAATTAAGATAAGCAAGAGACACCAATAATAAATACAGATTACAGTATCGATCAAAGTTAAAAAAGAAATAAGGATAAAATAAATACTAGCTTTGCAAATTCTAAACAAAAGAAAATGGTATAGCATCTAATTCTTTATGATCACCTAAGTGAAGCTGATAGTAATCTTTCCTACAATTACAACACCATGGCAGTGGGAGTCAACAAAGAAATTATTGACAACCGCTCAGACTATCACTATTCAGAATGCCAATAGTCTAATTCCAATGCTGATGACCTCGAGTATCAATTAGAGCAGCCGGCAAAGAAAAAAACACTAAATAGCTCTTTTTTTGTTCACGAAAAGGCCAACACTACAAAGATAAATTCGAATGATAGTTTCCTTTAAAAAAGCAAAGTAAGTCGATAGGATTAACTATCCAATTTCTTTGATTTCGATTCCACCAATCATCCGAATAAGTCCAAAAATGAATCCTCCTTGTTGAATACTTCCTTTTCATTTAAAACAAAAGAGCAAAAATCTAAAAAACCCATATCTAACTTTGATGATGACTATAGCTACTGATCATTAAATCAAAATTATCATTTATTAAAATTTTATCGATTGTTCCTTATCAGCAGGTATTATTTGCTAACAATAATACAGTTTATATATTTGAATTTTTAATGTTTACTCTCTATGAACGGTTTCTTCAGCAACTCAAGAAAGAGTAAATTCAAAAATATAATGAAAAACATCGGGATTACTTGGTAAGGTCCGGCAAAATCAAAGACAATAAAGTTCAAAAAAACCAAGTTAGAAATATGAATAAATCATCAACACAGGTTCGACCTAAAAAATAACAAAACAATCAAGAAAATATGTAGGATCAAGCCATTCCAGTAAGGCAAACAAATACCTATGCGAATAGAAATGATTAGAGACCATTGAAAGGGGCTTAGAATTACAAAATTGATAATTTTGAATTACCCAATCCATCTTAACAAACTATCAGGCCGAAAATTTAGATGTAGACCAAACCAAGAGAAATTAAAAAAGTCCCTGATCATAAGATAAAGCCTCAAATTGTATAACCATAACAAATATAAGTTAAGCCCAAATATGTTTAAGAAAAGATTATACCAAAATTAGCGCCTGCAAATAATTAAGAGCCTGAAGAATTCTAAGATATAGTTCTTGTATAATGTCCGGAAGGATGCGGCAAAAAATTCAAATAGTCAGTCCTTTAAAAACATATAAAGCTCTGTCAAAAAGGTTAAAAGAAGCGTAAGGTATTTAAGGTAAAGATTGTTGATTAATAAGCTTAAAAATTAAAGAAGGAATAACCTAAGCCTAAAAATGACTAATAGAAAAAATAGTAAATACCAAAATGGAAAAAGCAGAGTAACCAGTTGAGGAACGTCGTAAATCTAACGAAATGTGCAGCCAACGGAGCACCTCCACCTCCTCCATTATAAGAAGAGGATGATAGAATACAATGTTAAGGATGTGGTAGGAAATTTCAATAAAAAGCAGCTTAAAAACATATTCCTAATTGCATTAAAAGAAATAAAGGCAAAAAATGATTAATATCTATTATTCATTAACTAAAATAATCATCTTATCACCTCCTTGGGTTCAATGATAAATTCTATCACTTGAATATAACATTATTCGATTAATCTTCTAAATCTTAAAAAATGATTTATTGCTTCCCTCAAAAAGCTACAAGGCAGAATTATATGAGTAAATGTTGAAATAAATGGTTCCTCCTTCATTAATCTTGTCCATTATGGGAAATCATCATTGAAAATGACTCCATAGGTAAATACGAGGAACTGTATTATGAGTCGAAGTATTAAGAGAGTACACAAGATGGTTCCAATAATATAGTATATAGAGCGATACTTCTATCTAAGGCTTAATAAACCTAATTTGAGCAATAATGTTGTTTGACAAATTTTTCGACTACCCAGTCTCAATCTTGCTGAGTAAGGCATTCTGCATATTTCGCATTCTGGAAGGCGAAGTCCTTCGTATCTTTCCATTTTTAGCCGAATCCAATCTAAAATGCATTATTAATGAACGTACGCCATACTTCCCGAACATTCGCAAAGAGATATTAAGGGCTTAAAGTCGCTATAGCAAATCCTACATCGAATTTCCTGAACTAATTAAATCTGTGAGTTCTTTTCTTCAATTCCATCTTAAGATTGTAACAGTTGGCTTTAGCTTTACATAACTATTATAAAC
>JACCDV010195665.1_pt1 | contig 10181 bp, 7 predicted proteins | sample 7446131 | NCBI WGS metagenome assembly JACCDV01 (sample SAMN15323448, study PRJNA562643) | freshwater metagenome | isolation source: river surface water | place: USA:Blue River Watershed | collected 2017-08-17
GGCGGCGCGCAGCCGAGACGTCAGACGGCCGGCGGCGCGCAGCCGAAACGTCAGATGGCCGGAGGCGCGCAGCCGAGACGTCAAACGGCCGGCGGCGCGCAGCCGAGACGTCAGATGGCCGGAGGCGCGTAGCCGAGACGTCAGACGGCCGGAGGCGTGCAGCCGAGACGTCAGACGGCCGGCGGCGCGCAGCCGAGACGTCAGACATCTGGTGTCGCGCAGCCGAGACATCAGACGGCCGGCGGCGCGCAGCCGAGACGTCAGACGGCCGGCGGCGTGCAGCCGAGACTTCAGAGACATGGCCGGCGGCGCGCAGCAGAGAGGTCAGAGACAGCCGGCGGCGCGCAGCCTAGACCGTGGCAACAACAGGCTAGACGTCAAACGGCCGGTGGCGCGTTGCCGAGACGACAGATGGCTGGCAGACGCCAAACGGCCGGTATTATTGCATGCGTATGCTCACTGGTCATTTCTCGGTGTGGGTCTGAACAAAACTTGCTAACGCAATTCCGCGCGTGAGGACAAACATATGGCATGGGCTGCTATGGGCACGAGTGAGATAAATGCATTATATTCCATACAAAATAGTCTTCAGCACAGCCGTCCGGATGGTCGGCAGTGCACTTGATAGACAGGACCTAATTCTTGCGCACCCTTCAGCGTGCAAATTCTCACTGTAAATCTGACAGCCTGCAGCAGCGTTTTCTTGCTCCCACAAGCTGTTCCATGTGCATTGTGCAACTCTGTCTCCCTGCTCCGTGCACCCGTTCTGCACTTGTCATGATCCAGGGCTGTTCCCAATCCAAACTTCCAAAGCCATCAGAATTGCCAGTGATGATCAGAGATTTGTATCTCCGTCTCGCATGCCCCAATGCTCAGATCTCTGACGCTTTGCTTTCGGTGGACAACTCTCCTTCCAGATTAACGCTCGATCCTTCGCTTCACCATTGCTGCGCGTTGCGTGCTCGCACTGATCAACTGTGCTGCGTGCCCGCCAAGCCCCGTCGCTGTCCTGCTCTATCAGCTGGGCATCATGCCATTCCAAGCAGCCGACCTGCACAGCACCCGTCCTAATTCCTTCAAGTACACGAGATAGGCGTTTGTCTAGATTTGGATCATAGTCTTCGTCCTCCGAGTCGGATTCAAAGTCAGCCAGGTCCTCAAATCGACAGGAGCCATCGTCAGAGTCGGAGCCATCGTCAGACCCGTCCCCACTGCAGTCAGACAACCAATCAGCAACCCCGCTGGTGAGTTCAGGAACTCTGCCAATCAGCAGTACCAGTGCGCCGTCCGCTTGCTTCTGCACCCCAGGCGGCAGTGGCTCGCCTTCCTTCCACTCGCCTTCGAACGGAACGAACTCGAGTGCCTTGCTCTTGTCATGATCCACTGTAATCCAGCCCTCAGAATCAGTTTCCAGGCAAGGTGAAGGCGCGTCCAAATCGCAGTTTCGACGCAACTCCCTATCAGCCTCCTGAAACGAAAGCAGGGGCAGCCTGTCCGAAACTCCATCCGTCTCTGAGCCTGCGGTGTTTGACTGGGAAAGGCCTGCAAGCGCCTGCGCCACCAGGTGCCGACGCGAACTGATTGTTGTCGATTCGCGGCCCTCCGTCGATTCGCCCTCCGTCGATTCGCTCGAATATGCAGCGTCGGCACGCACTGCCATTTCGTGGCTCCACAGGTCGGCTCCGTACTGCCAAATCAACACTTCGCGCAGGGTGAGGTAGGCTGACAGGTTTCGCTTCGCAGCAAGATCTGGGTTGGTTTTTGCCCAGCAGCCGCCGCACAGCGAACGCTTGAACGCTCGGCGACCGTACTCATGCCTCCGTTCCGCGCCGCTGTTGGACATCATGCCAAGACACATGCCGTGCTTCCCTAGCTCCCGCATGAAGTCCCCAGCGTGCGCCATCAGCGTGTGCAGATAAAATGCCTTGCACTGTGCCTTGTGAAACATGGCCTGAAACATGAAGCAAAAGTCTCGGCACTCCTTGCCAAAGTTCTCAAAGCCTTGTTTCTTGCGAACCTTCTCAAAATCGCGCTCTGTCATGAGCTCCACAACCTTGGCCCACTGCTCCCACAGATCCAGGGATCGCGCAACGAATCCCGTGCCGTCCACCTGGTCGAGCCTCTTCGGCGCATCTCCCTGCGGCCAGATGTGCTTCAAAATAACTGCAATGTTGCGATCCCCACCCCCGTCTGGGCGCTTGAGCAAATGGAGCGACTCGTGCCCCAAAAAGGACATTTTCTCATAGTTCTTTGAGTCAAAATTTCGAAGCTTCTCAAACCTTTTCGACTTGAAGCCCGCCATGCACAGAGCGTCGTTGAGCCGTTTCAAATGAGCTACACCCCCCGCCAACGCAAACTGGCAAATCTGCTGAAAGAGCGCTTCTGTTACGCGCATAAGGCAATGTAGGGCGCAAAATGGACACCGTGCCGATGTCATCTGTGGCCAATGCTTGCTCAGAAACGCGGAGGGTCTTGAGAAACCGGGCATCGACATCGTCCGCACAATTGTATTTGCTGGAATTGCGCATCCAACGCACAAGCATTTTGAGTCATGTATGCGCCACGTATTGAGCTTGCTCAGCCTTTCGGCATCAGGACCCAGAGGGCGCCCATCGCTGTCCCTGTTGGATGTTGTGGCTGGATCAAAAGCAGCGGCATGCGAAGCAGCCGCGGGTAAGGTCTCTGCATTCCGCTTTCGTGGGGCGCGCATAATCGATGCGGCTGAAACAGGCATTTTCGGCCCAGTCTTTGCTGTTGCAGCAGTAGCACCAGCACCTGAAGCTTCCTTCTGTTTACTAGCAAGCGCCGACTGCGGCTTCCTACCAGGCTTGCTGTCCTGGCCGCTTGTTGCAAGCTGAGGTTGCTGCTTGATTTCCAGGTTGCACTGCGCCGTCATGAATCGCAGACCTTGCTCGGTAAGCTTCCAATTTGGCCCTCGATCTGCACAAGTATTGATTGACCACAAAGTCTCAGCATGTAGGTCGACCTGGTCTGCAAACGCCCGAAAGTTCGCTCGCTCTGGCACTAGACAAAGCTCAAACGGAATGTGACGTGCGTCCTTGTCGGTGTGACAATGAGCACAGTACTTTTTCCCTGCGCAGCCCTGTCCCAGAAGCGAGCACTGGGCCAGCATGTCAGCAGGCACCCAAAACCGGATTCCGACGTTGTGGAAGCTCCCAGCATCCATTCTCTGACATTTCTCCTTCCGAGTCTGCTCTGGAAGTTTCATCCATGATCGATACTCATCAGATTCTTGCACTGTAAGAAACGAATCTGCTGCGATCGAGAACACGATGCCATTTTCTTCCAGCTCCTTTGCCTCCTTCATCATGCCAGCCAAATTTCGCTGCACGTTCTCCTTCGAGTCCTTGCCCGACCAGATGGCAATAGTGCGATGGTGCACAGCCTTTTGACAGCGGTTGACCCCCGCCTCCCCCTTCAATAAAAAAATCATCATCACCTCTGTTTGCGACCCGTGCCTGGTAACCCTGCGAGCATCGAAAGTGATCTTGATATCGAATAAATCTTGCCAGCCATGGCCTCCAGGCTGCACGCCCACTGCCCGTGCAGTCAACTTGCTCGTTTCTGTTATGGCGATTTCCTGCATGATTCGACTAGCCTCCATCTCCACGGCGCGCTTGAGACTGATCCGATATCCGTCCGGCGTCTCTTCAAGCTCTAGATCGGCTTCAGCCAGTCTCATAATACCCTTTTTAGCTGCCGCCATCTGCTCGTCACTAGGAAGGCAGTGTCCGAAGCCAGACTGGCTCAGAATGGCGTGCATCCCTCGGTACGCCTTGATCGACCCTGCCCTCTTCGAATGATCGATGGTTGCCTTCAACACTGTCATTGGGTCCTTTCGAGCCTTGGCTGCCTCCATCTTGATCTCCCTCAGGACTTTCTTCCTCATCTTCTTTTCTGACGTGATAGCACACTCCTGCACTCTCGGGTCCTTCGACAAACATCGCAGAAATTCCAGGGGAAGGTCGCTGAGGATTGCTCTGACAGCAGCCAGTCGCAACTCGTCGGCACTGTCGTTGCCAAGCGAACCTTCATGGTGCTGACGGATCGCCGCAGAGAAGTACAAAAGTCGAGCCTCTGCAATCAAGAGCCTTCTATATCTTATACCAGCATTGCTCAGCTCTCCTGATGAGCTTGCCACTAGCTTTGAAGGGCCCCGCACAGGAACGTGCACCGTTGTTCTGGCCTGTGCACCCGCCGAGGCCGCCCTGCAATGGGCCTGCATGACTTTGAAGCACCCTCAATCAAATCAATATCTCTTCGTATCCAACCCGCCATTCTGCTAGCCTCACGGCGCTCATCCTCACACCTCTGGAAGGCGAAACGAAGCTCCTGCTCAAGCGCATCCATCTGTTGCATGAACGAGTCGCGGAAAACCGGATCCGTACCTCCCGGATCCCGACTTGCTGGTTGCTGTGAGAGGTCTTCCGCGTCAGCCCCGTCGTTGAGATCGCTATCACGAGGCAGAACAAAAGGGATCCACGGCTGAGGTGGGGTCCACACCACCATTTCAAGGCCGGAAGAGCAAGATGGCGGAATCACACATTCATTTGTCACCAGTTTCTCCCAAGTATCATCCTCCCAATCATCCTCCCAATTGCAATCCTCTATAAGAGGAGCACCATCAAGGACTGGCTCTGAAGCCTTCTTTGAAAGAGCCCTGCACCTGCTGAGGAACGGACTGCATTGACAGCAAGAGCCTGAACATAAAGGATTACTTTCTGAATTCGTCCTCTCCTTCCCGACAATAGGACTTGGATCGCTCTGCCCCCCCGAGACAACCGCCGGTTCTGACTCGTCGTCTACTTCAAGTTCAAATAGGCGCTGTGGCTTAGCAATGTCGCGCAACCTCGCTTTTCTCTCCTTGCTGCGGTCTGATGCCTCGTCCAATCGCCTGAATGATTCCAGGGCGTGTATGCCTCGGCCCTGAAAAAGAGAATTTGCGAAGCGCATAGTGAAAGGCGCGTGCGCACACATTTGCCGACCCGAAGACTGCATTTTGCGCACAGAGTTGCTCGCTGCACCTTCAGCACTGTCGAGAATAGTCAGGTCTCTCCATTCCTGGACTGGTTGGCGTGATACATCAGAGGCCTTGCTTATTGGCTGAGCCAGATTCGACGCTGAATGTTTTGGCAGAGCACATCTGAGATATTCGAGACTCGGAGCGCAGCTACTCGGGGTCACTGCGGCCAGAGGGGTCTGGGTCAATGGAGTATTTTGTTTAAGATGCGACGGCATCGAAGGAGACCCAATCACAACGCCATCTGACAACAGCGCGTGCATAAGCGGTACTGCAGTCCCTAAAACCATCGTCACGCAGCCAATGGCAATTTCATGGATTTTACTCGCGTCCTCTGGGCCACTCTTTACGAAGCGCAGCTCGTCCCAAAACTTGAGAGCTTGATTCTCTGTGGCATGCACCAGCTCATGAACAAGAGTCAAGCGTCCGGGACTGTCAGGATCTCGCAAGCTGCCAGCTGGGGCCTTCGATTTGGAGTGTGCTGGTGTTGGCATCGTTTGCTCCAGCACAGGAGAAGTGCGCCGTCTTTTCCTCCCTGTGCAACCCAAGGGCGTGGAATCAGGATATGTATCGAAAACTTGACTATTGAATCTGGACATGATTTTACAAAGGGGACTTGACTTGCGGTCAGTACAGACCTGCTGAAATGAAGATGGGCGGGGTGGCTTTAATAGCCTGAGCGCCGGAGCCTCGGCGCTCGTCCACGCTCAGGCCATCGACTCCTCGAACGCCGGCAACCAGACCCCGTATCGGATTTAGACGAGGCGTCACCATGACAGTCCCACCTGCAGGCAGCCTCAGCCATGGAAGGGATGTCGCTTGAGACGACAGAGCATCGCCGGCAAAATTATGGGTGTAGAAGAACTTTTAATCACCAAGCCACCCCTCGCGGGGAAACCAGTATCATGAGCATGCAAGGCACAAACTACGCCTCAGTGCTCAGCCAACCTGCCTCAAGAGCGAACGAACATCGTCCAAATCCAGAACGTCCGCGGCTGCCGGATCCCGATCTGCAAACCCCGACGCCCAGGGCAGTTGTGGAAGGCCTGGATCGGGGCTGACCGCTGCCCATGCGACGTCGGCCCTGAGATGAGCGCGGCGTGGCAGGCGTTGTAGCAGAAATATTTGGAGATGGCAGAAACCCTGCGCCGGAGCCGAAACGTATCAACAAAGGGAAGACCACTATCAAACACACTGACAGGAGAGATCGGTAGGAATCTAAGCTTCTGAGCACGTGTGCGAACCAAGACTGCGACGGCCCGGGGTTGGGACGGGTTGGACCGACCTGCTGCTTGCCTCGACGGCCCCGGGCCGGCAGCGGCGACGGCTGAGCCTGAAGCAGCAGCAGCAGCAACGTCCATCAGCCCGGGCCCCCGGCCGATGGATTGAACTGGAGATGAAGGTGGTGGCCGGATGGAGACGGCAGCCGTCATAGATGGAAGGACTCGGACAGGAGGCGGCAAATCGTGCGCGCCTGCCTCGCACGCGCAGGAGACGGAACATGTCAGCGTGAGGAGGATTGCTCGGGGTTTGGCAGAAAAATCCTTGCATCAAGGCTGGATTTCATTTATAATGACAGGGACGGGGTGAACGGCGTACGGACCTGATGCTAGTCTTGACTGGCCGAAAACGGCAGCAGCCATGGCAGCAGCCTGAGTAGCAGCCTGCGACGGCCTGGACTCCCGCTCGAAGGAGTCGATCGATGGTACCAGTCGAGCGGCGGCAGGCAAACGAGCCGTCACCGAAGCGATACCTGCCGAATCGGTGTGCCGATCGTCGAAAGCAAATCATCAGTGGGAGACTCAAGCGGAAGTGCAGGCGAAACAGGATGGACACACTGTGAAGCCGAAACACGCCCACCTGCTGTGCGTCCCGATGGCGCCAGCGAGCAGGCCAGGGCGGGACGAGGAGTCTCCGACGGATACGGCATGCAGTTTGTGACGTCTCCCAATGGTTTCCGCCTCGTCAAGGCCGCCGCAACTTCCCCTGTCGGAACTGGCTGCAGTGCGGGTTGAACAGCGCCTGCCGCACCGCGGCGGGGCAGCGGCCGACATGTCAGTATGGGAAGGACCGCGCGGGCTTTGGTTGGAATTAAAGCGGAAGGGCACGTGAGGCAAACCAAGCAAACTGCAACCGTGGCCCCGGCGTGCACGGCGGACGGACCTGGCACTTGCCCCATTAGGCCGGCGGTGGCCGCCCCCGCGGAAACGGGGACAGCCAGCAACGGCCCGGGCCCTTGGCCGCCGGCGTCGCGTGGTGGCGTCGGCCACGCCATGGCAGCAGGCTTCGCCGCCACTGCCGGCTGGACGGCTGAAGACGCCGATGCGGTCGGCGGAGGTCGCGAAGACTGGGAGGCAGGGATCGGCGCCCCGGGGATGACGGAAGCGGACCGCCCTCCGTAGCCGCCCGCCTCGGCGCCCGTCGCTGCGACCGGCGTCCGGCCGAAGCTGGTGAAAGGAGCCCACGCGCCGGCGCAGGGAGAGGCACCAACCGTCCCTGCAGCCGGGGCAACGGAGCCCGGCACGGCCCGGGCGGTGCCCTGCGGGCCGCAGCACAGCGGCGCGGCCCTGAACGAGCCAGCCGGAGGCGGAATAACTGTCGATGCATCCGGGGCAGGGGGTGGAGGACCAAGGGCGGCTGCCGGCACACAGGCGCCGAGATGCGGCGGGGCGGCGGCGGCCGCCGCCGCAGCACCTGAAGTAGCGTCCGGTGGCGCCGCTGCGGTCGATGCAACGCCGGTCGGCGCGGCGGCTGCAGAGTCACCCGGTCGCTGTCCGCCCGGGGGTCGTCTCGCGCCTGCGGGGCGATCGCGGGAAACGCCATCAGGCGAGAAAAGGGCCAATTTGACGAGACGTGATATAACAGAACTTGAAGGTGGGCAAGCAGCGAGCCTAAGCACAGGGATCAAAGCAAAGGGACGGGTTAACCTGTGGCACCCCGCTCCGCCTCTGCGCCGGGGCCATCGTAGATCATCGTCCAACGCACGACCTCCGAGCACATTTTGCGAAAGCCAGCGCAGGCACATTCGTCAAGGCAGCAAATAGGCTCAGTGGAGACCAACACGACAGATCCCCCAAGGCAGGGCTTCGGAAGGTGTTGCGAAAGCAGATCTTGCGCCAGGCGCTCGGGAGATGAGGACGGGCTGGTCATTGCGCACATAAGGCTGAGCACCGTCGCGTCCATTCTGTCCCTCAATATGAGCAACTTCGCAGCGCATCCGCGCAAAAACTGCTCGATTCTCGAGGTCAAGAGCTGAATTTGCTGCTGATCGACGTTGGTGATGGTGATATGCAGGACAAACGCCGTGCCTGCGGCCGGCGGCTGCGGCTGCGTGTCTGGCTGGGCGGGAGGAGGCGGTGGGGCATCTGCTCCCCGCGGCGGCGGGGAATTCCGATTTGGAGCCGGTGGGGCAACGAGAGCGCCAGGCTGAGCGGCGGGAGCCGCCGCGGCGACGGTCGTCGCTGCAGCAGCAGGCACGGCCCCCCGTCGGTCGCCAGGGGATCCGGCTGGCCGTCTGGTGTCTGCGGGGAGCTTGCAGCAGGCCGCCGCGGCGCCGGCAGCGCCATCCAGAAGCTGCGCCGCTGCGGCAGCTGCAGACGAGCCGGCCGCTGCGGCCGCCGCAGGCGCGGTCTCCCGTTGGGCGCCCGACTCGGAGGGTCCGGCGGGCCGTCCCGCGCCTGCGGGGCGACGGCGGCAGCACGCAATCAGGTCGAAACAGGGCTCGGAGACGAATCAAGGAAGCAGTGCATACAAGCGAGAGCGGACGGCTGGGAAACGAGAGCGGGATTTGCCACGGGAGGCGCAGACCTGCAGCGACGGTCATCGCCGATGCCGCGGCGGCCGCGGCGGCATGGGCGCCGGCCGCGGTGGCCGCCCCACACGCCGCTGCCGCTCGGTTCTTGCCTCCCGACGTCAGGCCGGTCCAGGCTGGCTGCCCCACGCCTGCCGCGGCAGTGCGACACCATTGATCAGAAACAGGGCTCGCAGACGGATCAATGAAGCCAACCGAAACCAAATTCGAAAGCTTGGGCGCAAAATTCGAGTCTCCAACCTGCCGCGCGTCCTTTGGGTGACCCCCAGCCGGCGAAGACCAGTCGCCAAGGCGCCTTGGACCACAGGGAGGACATCGTCTCCACGGTTGAGGCGTCCCATCGCTCGAGCGGCCTGACATCAACATGGACAGCTCGCCCGCCGGTGTTTTTCTCAGGAAAGCACGGATATATGTGTCTGAATCGAAGATTTTGAGTCAAATTGGCTTGATTTACAGCTTTTGCATAGCGAATTGAGCACGCAAGCTCCAACACCGTCGCATGCGCCTCGTTGCGAGCCATCACCGCTTCCGCAGCAGACTGACTCAAATAGTTCTCAATATCTGCAGTTATCCGCTCTGAGAGCACGTTGTCCACATCGCGTACTCTTATGCTCAAAGCAAAGATGCTGGAAAAGACATGTTTTGTCGCGATTGTCGGGGCAGGGCTCAAAATTCGCATGTTGGTAGACTACGCTATTATGTAATTTCTTGACGCTGAAGCAGAGCCTCGGAGCAGAAAACCAGAATCACGGTCAGCAGACGACAGCTATCAGGAATGATGAAATTATTCCCACAATCACGGCCAGCAGACGACAGCAATCAGGAATGATGAAATTATTCTCAATATTTCGTTTCAATTTGTAACAGGCCCAAGGCGTTCTCTGGCTATTCCAAATCAATACTGTTGTTCACGCCACAGCTCGATGTGCGGCGATTTCGTCACGTCTTCTACATTCAACAATGGCGGCATTGAGTTGGGTGTCACAACGAGACTGGTGCTGGGCCATGGTCGCTTGATTTTCTCCGAGTTGAACCAATAATTATCTTTTAACAACTAAATTTAACAACTAAACAACGTTTTAAGCATGGCATTAAAACGTTTTAACCCATCATTAACCGTCAAGAAAACGGCTTTTATGATTGGTGTGTTGGTGACTCGGAGGACTTTCGCTTTTTCGACCAAACCCGCCCGCGGCCGCGGTGTATATGGCCATATGTAAGAGAGAAAAAAAGAAAATAATCTTTGACAAAATCCCTTTGCACCTGTCAGGGTTCGATCCTGGAACCTTTCATTGTGTGCCAGTGCCTGCGCTCTACCAACTCGGCCAA
>JACCDV010424800.1_pt1 | contig 10181 bp, 11 predicted proteins | sample 7446131 | NCBI WGS metagenome assembly JACCDV01 (sample SAMN15323448, study PRJNA562643) | freshwater metagenome | isolation source: river surface water | place: USA:Blue River Watershed | collected 2017-08-17
GCTTGAGCCGCGCAGCCAAATTTTGCTGGAGGCCCCTCACCGCATTGAAGCATTGGCCAGCGCTTTGGGTGTATTGGGTGATCGCCCCGTCACTGTAGGCCGCGAATTGACCAAGCAGTTTGAAGAGATTGCCACCATCGCTGCCAAAGATTTAACGGCTTGGTTTGCGGGTAACTCGCAGCGAACACGGGGTGAGTTTGCTTTGGTGGTTCATGCGCAAGCGATTGCGTGCAACGCAGATACAGACCATGACCGCTTGCTGAAGATCTTGATGCAAGAGCTGCCGCTCAAAACAGCAGTCAAAGTAGCGGCTGAAATCAGTGGCACAGCCAAAAACAGCTTGTACGACCGCGCCTTGGAACTCAAGCAAGCATCGACTGATTGAGGTTTGGTGCGGCTGGCGGGGCGCCAAGACTTATTCGTCGTTGTTCGACTTTCAGCGCCAAAGCGTAAAAATTTAATCATAAACCCTCGACGCAACCCTATGCGGAAAGAGATCACAACTGTTTAAATTTTGCGTTGAATCGCCATGGAACCTCCATTGCGATGGAATCTACAGAATTAGCTTGGACAACGATTCTCGGCCACCAACGAATAAGCTGCGAGGTTTTATCCCAGTAAGGATGACTAGACCACGAGCTTTGCAAAACAAAAACTGCGATTTTGCTTCTTTGAATGATCTTTCGTTCTGCACCATTTTTCTTTCGAAAAGCATCACCAGAGATGACCGTCCAGTTTTGCTCCGAAGCAAGCTCCTGTATCCACGTGACATCCGGAGTATCTTGAGGAAAACGGTCTTTTAAATGAACGATTTTTCCAACTTCAGTACTACTAAATTGACTACGACTGCAGGCTTCAAGACAATGCGCCCAACTTGGTGGCAAGTTGTTATCTAAGAAGAAATTCAATGCACGCGCTGCAACAGGCTATTTTCATACCTGACCGCAGCCTCCACCAGCTTGCTTGCAGTGTCGTAACTGCGAGCAGTTATTTTTATCGCATCTTCTGTTCCACCTTCTGCTTTGTATGACGCAAAGAGAATATCGGTAGGCACACCAGTTTCCTCAAGAATGGGGCTCCCAAACTGGCGAGAAGGGTCTAGAACAATTTGATTTTGCTTTTCATGGTCTTGTGGATACCACTTGGCGGCAAGCTTTCCCGAGTACTCAATACCGGCATACAACGAGGGACTAATGATTTCCTTGAAAGCAAGTTGCCGATTTTTTAAATCCAACAACTCACCCTCTCGCTCTGCTTGCGCCAGAGAATCAGAAAAAATTGTTCGCCCATCAGTTTTGAAAGCGCCAGAAGTCATTGGATATTGGACTCCCAAGATTGCTTTTGCATTCTCCAAACATTTACGGACCACTATCAATGGAACGCCATGCGCCACAAATGCAGCTACAAACCTAACTTCCAAAAGGTCATTAAAACCAATGACTTCAACATCAAAATCGTCCTTTGACACTTGTGGCGTCCATAGTGGCCGCGTGTGTTCTCGCACAACTCCCTCGCCTGACTTACGGCTGTAGACATTACCGTATAGCCAACGATGAATTGTTCTGGACGGCACATTAATGAGCCGCGCCGCCTTAGAAAGTGTGTAGACACCCGTGCTGCTGTACATCATTTCAGTTTACCGTAGTGATGTCGTTGTTTAGTCTCATTTGAAGTTTGCCAATTTAGGCAAGGAACGAGGCAAAAACCTGAGAAAGCAGAGATAACGCCGTGTACACAGCGGCGATTTTGTTTAATCGACTTTGCTCCATTGCCGAGGCAAAGACTCGTATTTGCTTTCCAGGCTCTTCAGGGTCATCGTACAAGGCCTCAACCCCAGGGCGGTGAATGCTGTTGTCATTAGTAATCTTCGCGACTGATGCCTTGTACCAATAGACAGCAGAAACCAATCCAAAGCTTGTTCCAGCCCAGGTCATTAGGTCTTTGTACATTCGTCCATCTCCATACTTAAGAGCCCCCAACTAATACCAAAAGATTTGTAGGGGCATTTGCTTCGCCGTATTTCGCCATGTTTCGTGAAGTCTAACGATTCTGCTTCTCCATTGGCTTTACGCCATCCTGCTTGACTTAGCAGGCATCAGTCGGCACAATTTAGTCACGTACCAAGCATACGCGGCGTGCGTGCCCTACTGCACTTGGGGCAGCGTTGGCTGAATCAGCCTCCGAAGTGGTTTTGAAAACCGTTTTTGGAGAACCATTCATGCCATTTCGCACCACCTCACCGGACGAGGTTAAACCGGAAGCCCTGCTCACAGCAAAAAATACCCAGGAATGCTTGGGCGTTGGCCCCACAACCCTCAACAAGTTTGTCCGTCTCAAATGGCTGACACCCGTACGCTTTAGCAAACGTTTAGTTCGCTACCGCACAAGTGAAGTTCAAGCTCTCATTGCCTCATTCACTCAGAAAGGTGGTGAAGCATGAGCAAAGGCCCAACCCCACTCGACTACGCCCTCGCCTACGCGCGCCTCGGCTGGAACGTGTTGCCCGTTTGGTCGGTAGATGACCACGGTCAATGCCGCTGTGGCCGCCCTAACGCTGAGAAGGGGCATAAGGCGGGTAAGCATCCGCAGTCCGACCTCGTACCCCACGGGCACCACGACGCTACGACCGACGAAGCGACCATTCGTGACTGGTGGGCCACTGACCCTGACGCGGGTATCGGCATCGAGTTGTCTACCTCAGGACTGCTGGCGCTGGACATTGACCCGCAGAACGGCGGTGATGAGTCACTCCGCGCGCTTGAGGCCGAGCATGGCGTGTTGCACTCCGACTGCACTGCGGTAACGCAAGGCGGGGGTGAGCATCGCCTGTTCAGCGCAGACTCTAGCCTCAGCTACCCAGGAACGCTCGGTGCGGGGCTTGACCTGAAGCATCATGGCTACATCTGCGTCGCGCCCACTGCTGGCCCGTCAGGTGTGTACCAATGGGAAGCGGGGCGCTCACCGCTCAGCAAGTCCAACCCTGCGCAGCCTTCCCCGTTGCCTAAGTTGATTGCCAGCAAGGCTCGCGCGCCGGTTGACTACTCGCTCACGGAGCGTGGCGGGGTGCCAGTGGCTACTGCGCAGACGTTTGATGACTTGCGCTCCGCTCTTGAGCACGTGGACTTTGATGACTACACCACATGGGTCAACGTGGGTATGGTGCTCAAACCGTACGGCGAGAACGGCTACAAGGTGTGGACTGAGTGGGCCTCACGCTCGGACAAGTTCGACGCAGCTGCTCAGCGCCGTAAGTGGGAACGCGACATTAGCGCCCCGCACTCAATCACCTACCGCTCGATCTTCCGCATGGCGATTGACAACGGTTGGAAGGGCAACAACAAACCTGCGGCTAGCGAGGTTGAAGGCATTGAAGAACCTTCAAACCTTTTTGAAACATCTCAACCTATTGAATTTGACGTTTACAAATGTCTCCCGCAGCAAGTCGCCAAATGGGTCGAGGTGCACTCACGTGCTACAGGCTTGGAAGCTGTCAGTTACGCTTTTGCAGCACTTCCGGTACTTGCGGCAGCCACCAATCACAACGTCCGTATCAACCTTGGTGCGGGTCATAACGTACCAGTGATTCTTTGGTCGGCTATTGTGGGAATCACGGGCAGCGGCAAATCACCGGCAATGATTGCAGCCCAAAAACCTTTATCTCAGCTTCACTCGGAAGAGGTTAAACGTGCACATGAAGAGGCAGCATCACAAAAGAAGAAGGGCAATAAAAATGAACCGATTACTTTGAGTTGCGTTCGATATTGTGGCGACACCACGACTGAGGCGTTAACTCAAAACCTCGCCATCTCATCAGGCCCTCGAATTCTTTTGCACTTCGATGAAGGTAGTGGCTGGCTTAACCAAATGGGCCGTTACTCATCAGGAAGTGATGCAGACCGTGCAACGTATTTATCTTCATGGCTCGGCCTGCTAGATCATTCCATTTCACGTATTGCTCGCGGCGAAATTTATGTCCCTGAACTTGGAGCAAATATTTTGATGGGAATTACACCCAACAAAATCACCGAAGGCTACAAAGAAGCTAGCGCGGAAGGCTTGCTTGCGCGCATGCTGATTTGTTTAATTGATCGCTCTAAGCACAAACCTCAGGAAAAAATCACTGAAGCCCAGCTAGAGGATGTCAACAAACTGTACGGTGCGCTTGTGCTTTCGCTTACAAAGCTTCGCCATATCGAGCTCCGTTTGGATTCAGATGCCCAGAACGTTTTCGACTCCGTACGTAAAGAACTTGGATACCGCGCAGGCCTTATTGAGGAGACATACCCCGGGTTAGCCGCCATGCTGGCAAAAGCTGCAGAAAATTTGGGGCGAATCGCTGGCCTCTTTTGCCTTTGCGAATCAATTGATACCAACTCAGGATATGCCATAAATGCATCGCACCTGAAGATGGCGAAAAATTTCATGGACGTTGCGATTAGTCATGCAGCATCTGCATATACAGGTCAATTCATTACAGACGAGCCAACCAAAATTGCTCGGGGCTGTGCTTTGAAAATTTTGCGCTTGCAAAATGACAACCCCAAACTCAAAGAGGTAATGCGCGATCAATTGCGCAAGGTCAGCACATTTCGTCAAGCAGATCGCGCAACACAGGCGGCAGCAATTAACCAACTGCACTATGGCCATTGGTTGACTGAAAACACAACTCAACGTCAGCAAGGTTTTGGCAACGCTTTTTCGGATGGAACTCGTTGGCAAATCAATCCCCTTGTTTTTGACGGTCGGTTTTGTGAAATCGCACGCGAGAGCTTTAACAAGGCGCAAGAAATTCATCAAGTTCTTGCAGCGCTGCGAATCAAAACCTAAGGTCTTCCCACCCTTATCCCCCTAGAAGAAGAATTGCTAAAAATTATTTTTAAGTATTTTTTCAATGAAAACCTGTGTGATCTCTAGGGGGATAAGGCTCAGAAGTTTGCATTCCCAACCAGAACGAATGGCAATTGGTTTGCCTTTTTAACGATGCCACCGAAAATTTTTGAGTCCTTGCTGGCACCTGCCGTGCAAGGGGATAACTCATAACGACCGACCATGCTCACAGACGCCACGATTAAACAAGTTCGCCCATCGAACAAAACCCAAAAGCTATTTGACGGCTACCGCACGGGGCTTCACCTTTTAGTGCATCCCGGAGGTCGAAAAACCTTTGCCATCAAGTACCCCCACCCAATCACGAAAAAAGAACGTACCTTCACGATCGGTCCCTATCCGCACATCACGCTCAAGGAAGCTCGCGCAGAAACCGAAAAAGCACGCACCCTGCTTGTTCACGGCATCGACCCTCAAGAGGAAAAGGTAAAACGTAAAGCAGAAATTAAGGCTGCACACGTTGACACCTTTGAGCACCTGACCAACGACTGGATCAAAGTTCGTGGCGCTCGCTGGTCTGAAACATATCGTCACAAAATTCGAACCATGCTGGCGCGCCATTTGTTGCCCGCGCTGGGTATGTCACCCATCACACAAATCACCGCGCCAATTTTGCTTTCGTTGCTTCGTCCTATTGAGGCCAGCGGCAAAACAGACTTGGCACACACCCTGCTCGAACAAGCGGGGTCGATCTTTCGGTTTGCAATCTCAACGGGACGCGCAGTTAATGACCCAGCATCAGCGCTTCGCGGGGCGCTCGTACCTCATCGCCAAGTCAACTTGGTAGCAGTCACAACCCCAGAAGACTTCCGTGAGCTCTTGCTGGCGATGGATAGCTACCAAGGCGAGTACGTCACACGTGCGGCACTTGAGTTCACCATGTTAACGTTCCAACGTACGCAGTCCATTCTTCTTGCGCAGTGGAGTCAGATCGATTGGAATGCTCGTCTTTGGCGCATCCCCGCTGAAACCATGAAGATGAAGGAGCCGCACTTGGTTCCATTGTCTCGGCAAGCGCTTGAGCTTTTGCGTGCGTTGCAGCCGTTAACTGGTCATTCAGACTTCATCTTTAAGAGCATCAGCTACCGCAGCAAACCAATCAGTGGCAACACCATGCTTTATGCACTTGGACGCTTAGGGTTTCGGGGTCGCATGACCGTTCACGGGTTTCGTACGACAGCATCTACTCTGCTCAACGAAAATGGACACCCTGCTGACGTTATCGAAGCAGCCTTGGCACACACCAAAGGGGACATTCGATCGATCTATAACCGTGCTCTTTACTTAGCTGAGCGCGAAAAGATGTACCAATGGTGGGCGGACTATGTAGATAACCTTCGCAAAGAATAGTTCTCGATATTAGTACTCACAGGTTTTTCACCTTTTGATAGATTACTTAAATTTCTTTTTTACACTGCTTTGTTAAAGTGGCCTTACGCTTTCACAGTTTTGCAGAAAATTTAGAAACTCAATGTCTACCATTCCAATCCCTGCCCCATCAATCAAGCTTTCTTCTTTTGCTTGTCCGCACTGTGGTGCACATGCCACTCAGTCATGGTTTAACCTGCGAATTCAGGCTTACAGCGGGAAAAACCCAGTCCCTCTTTTGTTTTCGTCTGACGCTGTGGATGATATCGAGGCAGCATCACTCGAAATCAAAGATCTCGATTCACGTAAACAACACGAGCGAATGGCATCACATTTCAGACGTTTGCTACAAGCCACTCCCTTTTTTGGAGAAAAAGGGGACACGATATACAGCTCACGACCGCTTGAAAATGTATTTGTCAGTCAGTGTTACACCTGTTCTAGCTTGGGTCTATGGCTACATGATCGACTTATTTATCCATCAATCATGACAGGGCCTTCGCCCAACCCCGATTTGTCTGCGGATGTTATGCGCGATTATGAGGAAGCTAGATCAATTTTGGATATTTCACCTAGAGGTGCAGCGGCGCTATTGCGTCTGTGTGTAGAAAAAATTTGCAATGAATTAGGCGCACATGGAAAAGATATAAACGAAAAAATCGCACATTTAGTTTCACAAGGTCTGCCCACTCAGGTTCAGCAGGCACTCGATGCGGTTCGCGTAATCGGCAACGAAGCCGTGCACCCAGGAAAAATGGATTTGCGCGATGACCGTGATACTGCTTCCCAATTATTTGGTCTAGTTAACTTTATTGTAGAAGACAGAATTTCACGCCCCAAACAAATAACGAACATTTACGAAATGATTCCTCAAGTGAAGCGAGATGGGATCGCAAAACGCGACGCCAAAGAATCTTAAAGAATCATTTTGAGTTGCCATCTGTTTCGATTTTGTCTGTGTAAATCGATTACTTTAAACATAGCGAATCAGCGCCATACAGAATCTAATTTCATCTCGACAGGGGGTCGCCTAGGCCTAGTGGTCAATCTGCCGTTCGAGTGACTTTTCGCGTGGTAGGGCGGAACAACATATCTGTTGTTGTGCCAGTTATCGTATCGGCGGCAACTTCATCTTTGACAGTTTGCCCTCTTGAGGTGTACTCACTAGTGCGCTTCAACTGGTGACCATCTTCGAACGTCACAACGTATTCAAAACTCGCCTCGCTTACGGTTACCCATTTGAACGTAGTTTTCTCGTTCGGTCTTAAACCTTCAGCAATACGTCCTTGCATTTCGTCTTGCCCACGAAAGCGAATGTCAATGTAACGAATGGGTTGATCGCTTACGTTTTTAATTTCGACTGTGGTGATCTCATGCAGCCATTCGAAAGCACTTGACGTTAGCGCCCCTGCTAGAAATAGAACTATCGCGATGGTGTACCTCATGAGCACAACTTCGAAGATGGGCTCAAGCCATCTGTGTTCTTTATCCACGTCACAAACTCAGGCACCATTTCTGAATCACGGTGCGCCTCGATCTTTTTTATCTGATCGGCAAACCAGAATAAGCTCAACTTGTAACCAATGATCTTTTCCTGATCGGTCAACTTCGACTCAACATACGCGAGTAGAGGCTCTGCACTCTTGAAACCTCTAAAGCACGCAAGCGTTAACCACTTCAACGCAAGAATCGGCGCCATGTTCCGGTAATGCTGACCCAGCTCAACCATGGAGCTTGCGCCACCGGTCTCTGCACGTTCGAGCAGAAATGCCGTGCTTGTAATAGCGTCAAGTTGAATGTTCTCGATCAACGTCGCATCTTGCTCTTCGAGTTCATCATTTGCTAGCGGTTCACTCAGTTTTTCTTTCAACTCTCGCCAAATTGCCTTAGCTTGGTCGATGTGCTTGTCATCCACATCAACAATGATTTTTTCAAAACTTCCGAAATGCTCAGCAAATTCCACCGCAAGCATAAGTTGCTGGAAAGCGATTTCAGGGAACGCTCCTTGCACAAACGCAAACTGCGTGAAGCAGAGTGATTTGTACCTACCTGCCGCATCTGCTGCTCTCAAAATCTCAAAAGGGGCATCGCTGATGCTGTCCCACTTTTGAGTCTCTGTGCTTGTGATTACTTTGGGGCTTACATCCTCATGGACCAACGTGCGGAAGCCTCGCTCAGAGTGATAAGCGTCTAGAGCTTTTATCGTAAAGTGCGCTCGTTCAATCTCATGCGCAGCAAGGACGGCGTTCATAGGCGTAAAGCCATCCATGTTGTAGGTGCACGAAATTACATCTGCGTCACTTGCAACGTATGTACCGTGCGGTATTGCTCTTAGAGTCACGTCAGTCATAGCGAGGCTTCCTGCTTTTCTTTTACTCTCAATATTTCGCTGTGCAATGTAAGTGCATGCATTTCGACGCGACTCATCTTGCGATATAACTTCTCGGCGACATAGCTCAGCATAGCTACTCCGTATGAGGCTGCCGCTAGTATCGAAATCGTAAATTGATCACTTGATGAAAATATCCATTGAGCCGCAGACACCGCTATAGCTACGCCAACGAAATGCAGAGGTATGAGAGCCAGCACTATCATCCACCCAACCATCCCAAACTCTTTTTCACGACGAAGAATGTCGTTCAACTCTTGAATGACATCATCATGATCGTGGACTTGTGTTTTCATTCGTGAAAAGTTTCGCTTGCTTTTAATTACACGGTTTTCTGGTTGGTTTTAATCAAACAAGCTCCACGCATCCTCGAACCCCTGCTCTCTCAACGTTCGAGGATTAACACCTGGAAATTTCTCTCCGCGAAAATATCGCCCAAACCTTTCAGGTTCATTGACAAGTATTGCCCCAGGAACTACGAAGTAATTAACCGGCTTGTTTGGCTCATTCAAGAGCACGAATACATAAGTGTGTTCACGCAGAACCTTCGCGTGATCTATTACGAAATAATTCGACTTTCGCAGCGCCTTTACTTGCACCGTAAAGGTCTTTGAGGTTCTTGGATTAAACGCAAATAGGTCTATCGACTTTGCATTTCCAAAAGTAAGTGATGCTTGAAGGCCGCGCTTTAACAGCTCAGCCGCAACAAAAAACTCGCCAGCTAATCCTGTTATCTGCCCGTCAACTCTAGTTGCCATGTACTAGCCTCCATTTGGGTATCTTATCCCGTGGTTCTATAGGCACCAAACATAGACGATTGGGCATGGCCAAGCCCTCTCCTAAATTTTCTGGAAACAAGGAACTCGTATCCTTGGGGATGGCTATTCGTAGCGCTAGGAAATCATCTGATATATCTCAAGAGGCACTCGCGGCAGAAGCAGAGCTAGACCGAAGTTACATGGGTGGCATCGAGCGCGGCGAGCACAACCTGACTCTTATGAATATTTGCCGAATTTCTGCGGCACTAGATTTAAAACCTTCTGAACTTTTAGCATCTGCTGGCCTCTGATTGATAGGCGAACGATACGCGCGCGCATGCGCGCGCGAGGAGCATACCGAAGCCCTCAGAGGTTTAGACCTCGGGGTAATTTGCAGGGTTTGGTTTTATCTGCTTTAGGCACAAAACCCTCTTCAAACCCTGTTCAACCCCCGACTGTCCGCGCAATATCCCGAAGGCTCACGAATTTAAAAATCCAGCAAGCCCATGTCCGACAAGGCTTTGCCGTAAACAAAAACGCCACCCCGAAGGATGGCGAATGTAAATTTGGTGCGGCTGGCGGGGATCGAACCCACGACCCTTGGCTTCGGAGGCCAATACTCTATCCACTGAGCTACAGCCGCACGTCTCTTTAGCCTTAGATTGTAGGCGCCCCGCTATAATTTCCTGAGTTTTAGAGCTATCCACAGGATAAACCCATGAGCCAACACGACCACGACACTTCTCATTCCACTTCTCAAGTTTTTGCCTCCACCATGA
>JACCDV011277583.1_pt1 | contig 10181 bp, 1 predicted proteins | sample 7446131 | NCBI WGS metagenome assembly JACCDV01 (sample SAMN15323448, study PRJNA562643) | freshwater metagenome | isolation source: river surface water | place: USA:Blue River Watershed | collected 2017-08-17
CTTCTGGTAGCAAGTCTATAACCTTGGCCGGAGGAGCTTTCACTAATGTATTGAATAATACTACTTTCAATGGATCGGGTAGTTGGACCTTTACCGATACTAATGCCACCAACACCAATAACATAATTATTGAACAGGGAACTGTGAATTTCCCTAGTGGAGTGATGGCGATTGGAGGTACATTAACCAATAACGGTGGCACTTTCAGTGGAGGGTCGGGTACAGTGACTTTTTATAGCGGTAGCAACCAAGTTATAAGAACAAATGGTTCAAGTTTCAACTCAGTATTGTTTACTGGAGATAGTAGTAAATCTTTCTTTGATAGTAATGTAACTGCCTTAGGTAATTTGCAAATTAGCCAAGGAACATTAGTTTTACCGACCGGCACTTTTTCACTAGCTGGTTCTTACACTAATCAAGCTACTGTCACCGCCACTTCGGGTACACTTAACTTCAATGCAACAACTACCGGAAAGACCGTTAATTTTGGTGCCTCTCCTCTTTATAACGTTACCTTCAGCGGAGCGGGAGGAGGTTGGAACTTAACCGCCCCAGCAACTACTACTAATAATTTTTCTATTGCCACTAGTAGTGCCTGGACATTAAATTCAGGACAAACTTTATCAGTTGGTGGAGTGTTTACTAATAGCGTCGGTGGTGCTTCAACGACCTGGACGGGTAGCACTTTAAACTTGACTAGTAGTTCTCCATATTCACTTAATTCTAAGACGACCGGTTCTGATACCTACGCTACTTTACAAGTCAGTAGTAGTACTCAAGTAAAAATGTGGAATTCGTCAGCTACTACCTACAACGTGACTGGTGCTGGCTCAATATACTCACAAGATCACGCGGGAGTTGATGGAGATTTATATATTTATGGCAATTACTCTCGTACCTCTGGAACAGAAAATTGGAGCTATGCTACTGATTTTGACGGCACAGTACTTAATGCTACGACCTCAAGACAAGCGAATGTGAAGCTTGCTTCGGGCGCCAGTGCCACCTTCGCAAGTAGTACTGTAGAGATACTAGGTACAGCCACTGCTTCTACCACTATTGCTAACCAAGGCTCAGGTACCTATACAGTAAATATTTCACGAGGTACGACAACTGCTTCATATTATGACTTTAACAATCTAGGTGGCGCTGGGGTATCTTTCTTAAGCAACGCAGTGGTATCAGGACTTAATTATGGTTCCTATACCGTGACTGGAGCTGGTGGCACAGCCTTGACCTTATCTTCTACTACAATAGACACTAATCCGGGCAAGCAATTATTTGGAGTTAAATTTGCTACCTCCTCGGCTATTTCAGCCACAAACGTAACACAAACTGACGGCACCCCAGGTTCTTACTGGTGGTTTAGAGATGGCCTGGGTAATCTAAACGGTGAAGCTTTTGATAACGACACTGGAGACCCAGGTTCTGTTCGTTTCGATGATAGCTCACTAGTGATTAATGTGTCTGGAACTGTCTATAGTGATGCCGGGACTACACCAATGTCCGCCCCCACTTGTAATGGTATAACCGCAGTTGTCAGAGTGGTTGTAAATGGTGGAGCTAGTTATACCGGCAGTTGTTCTGCTCTCAACGGTACATACAGTATTGGAGGAGTGACAGTAGTTGGTGACCCAACCATAACTGTTTATCTAGATAATGCCGTCGGGGGTGAGAAAGGTAGTGTTGTCTCTAGAACACCAACCACCAATATTACCAACATGGACATCTACGCCAATCGAGTGATTGTCCGTAATGAGGATACTTCAGCATTGAATATACTGAATCTAGCGGTCTATGATAATGGTGATGATAACGACTTACGTTTTATCGCTAGTACCTCATCAGTACCCCATACTTTTAGTGTATTCCCGGGCAATGAATTATTTGTTTTTGCTTCATCCACCTTTACTCCAAGTGGTGTAGTGACACTAGGAGCTGATGCAGGCGCTACAAGTTATGATGGCACGCTCTACTTAGATGACAATGCTACATTCACGGGAGCTGGTACTACTACATACACTATTGGGGGACGTCTAGTCTTAGATCCAGGCGCGAACTTCATACCGGCTAGTTCGACTGTGGTCATGAATGCCACTACGACTGGTAAAAGTATTACTTCAGCTAGTACTGTTAATTTCCACCACCTAACCTTCAGTGGACAAGGGGGCGGTTGGAATATTGGCCCTAACATCCAAGTCGATGGTGATATGACAGTAGCTACCGGTACGGTGACTGGTACTAGTAACATCACCATACCAAACGGTTCCTTAACCGGTAACGGCACTTTGTCCTTGGGTGCGGGGACTACTACTTTGACTTCGACCAACACCTTAGGGGGCACCAGTCTGTGGACGTTCTATAATCTGGCTTTGGGTACTGGATCAAAAGTAGGTACAACCACACCAATCTTTACGGCCACTACTACCGTTTCTGGTCGTCTTACTATTGCTTCATCTCACTTTTTTAATGCCGGTGGTTCTATCTGGGATTTGACAGGGACCGGAACAGTATTCGTCAAGACTGGGACTTTCTTAGAAGGTACCAGTACGATTCGTTACAGTGGAGCTGGTGCAAACATAGTATCTGCTAACTACTACAACTTACTTTTAAGTGCTGGTGTCGGTTCACCGACTTATACTGCAATTGGTACTGGCATATTAGTACATAACGATTTGATTGTTGGTGGAGCCACCAACTCCGTCTTTGATGCTAATACCAATGATGTTGCTTTAGAGGTGCGAGGGAATCTATTAGTCAATTCCAGCGGTACACTGGAGGCCAGTAATAGTGGATCCTTCACCGTACTTGGTAATTGGACTAACTTAGGCACTGTGAATGGTAACAATGGAACGATTAGTTTCACTGGATCTAGTACTAGTAACATCGCCCCAGGAAATTCTAGCTTCAGTAACATCAACATAAATGGAAGCGGTAACTTTAACATTACCCAAAATGCCACGACCACAGGATCTTTCTTATTGACCAATCATAATAATTTTACAGTAAACAGTGGTCAAAGATTGTCTGTCGGCGGGCAATTCACTAATGGTTTAGGTGGGGCACTGACCACTTGGACAGGGTCTACTTTATCTTTGTCCGGTAACGGTACCTACAGTATCAACGCCTCAACTACAGCAGACACTTATGACAATCTAAGTGTTGGGTCTGGTACTCAGATAAGAATGTGGAATTCGTCAGCAACTTCAACTACCGTAAATAGCTCTGGTTCACTATATTCGCAAGATCACGCCGGGGTCGATGGTAGTCTCTATATTTGGGGTGCTTATACGAAAGCTTCGGGAAATGATTATTGGAATTACGCTACGGATTTTGACGGCACCAGTCTAGGAGGAAGCTCGCGTAAGGTTGATGTAAGCTTCGCTTCAGGGTCTAGTGCTACATTCAGTGGCGGTTCATTAAGTGTTATCGGGGACTCTACCGCTTCGACGACTATACAACATCAAGGAAGTGGTACCTACGGATTAGCTATCGGTGGTACAGCTTCAACGACCATGCGTTATTATGAAGTTCGTGACTTAAATAGTAGTGGTCTAGTGTTGTCAGGAAGTTCTCTCGTCGTGAATGATCTATCAAATGGTGATTTTGAGGTCTCACAAAATGGCGGTACGGCTATCACTGTCGGTGGTACGGTTATTACCGCTAACCCCGCCAAAAACTTTACCGATAACCGCTTTGCTTTGAATGGAGTTGCCAGTGGTTTCAACGTTACCGCGACTGGTACGACTGTTAGTTCTTGGCGTTTTGCTAACCATATTGGTGATATTGACGGGGAAGCCTTTGATGTTGACCCAAATGGTGACCCTGGTTATCTCACTTGGTCTGATTCAGCTTCACTGATTACCGTTTCGGGAAACGTCTATAGTGACGAAGGAGTAACGGTGTCTGGAGTCTGTGATGGGGTCACAAGTAATATCACTTTGCAAGTGGCTAATACTAATACCTTTAATACTACTTGTAACGCCACTACTGGTCTATACACTTTCTCTAATGTTTCATATGGGTCAAATGACGCACTCTTTGTTTATATTAACGGTGAATCTGAGAAAGGTGTCGCCGTAACTAGACAACCTATTTCTAATATTAATAACCTTCATGTCTATGAGAATCGAGTAATTGTCCGTCATGAAAATACTAATCCGATTACGATTGAGAACATGTCAATTTTTGATTCTTCTGATGATTCGGATGTACCGTATACGGCGGTGGATGCTGGTACGGATACTTTAACCTTACCTGCGAATAGAAAACTTATAGTCTGGAGCGGTAAGACCTTCAAACCAACTGGTAACGTTACGTTAAGTGGTGCGGGTGCTGGTGCCGACTACGACGGTACTCTTGAGTTACAAGCAAATGCAAGTTTTGAAGCTCAGGGGACAGAGTCGCATAGCGTCGGGGGAAGTATCATAGCGGGTAATGATGCTATCTGGAATTCAGCTAGCTCCACTCTTACTTTGACAACAACCGGATCTGGTCGGACATTTGATCTAAATTCAAACCAGCTTCACCATTTGTCGGTAACGGGCTCAGGTAGTTGGAGCATGACTGACCCAATTCTGAGTGTAAATGGTTCATATACACAATCGTCAGGGGTCGTGACTTTCCCAACCGGGACCTCAACCTTTGCTAATGCTATGAATGTTAGTGGTGGTAGCTTCGTCAGTAGCGGAAGCCTTTTCCGGTTTACGTCTACTGGTGCCGGCAATACAGTCCGCTTCAATAATTCAGTGGTCGGGCCACTTTCATTTGTTGGTTCAGGTAGTTGGAATATGACGGATACTAATGCGACTAGTACTGGCTCAGTTATCATTAGTTCAGGAACAGTCACCTTACCTAGTGGTAATTTAGCTGTTGGCGGTAGTTTCCAAAAATTAGCAGGGACAGTGACTCACAATACAGCTGACTTGATTATGACCGCTACTAGTACGGCGGAAGTCATGGCTAGCTCCTCAGACTTATTTGCAGTTATCTTTGCTGGTCCGGCGAATTTCACTATTACCGACAATAATATTACTTTCCTAGATTCATTTACAGTGGCTAGTGGAACTGTCACGGTCGGCACCGGTACACTATCAGTAGGTGGTTCGTTCGTGGCTACTGGGGGAGTATTTAACCACGCTTCAGGTACGGTACTGCTTAATGCTTCGGCTTCAGGTAAGACCATTAATCCAGGTAGTAATCCCTTCTACAATCTACAGATTGGTGCCCCAAGCGGTGGTTATACTATGTCTAGCGCTACAACAAGCAATAACTTTACTATTGCTAATGTTAATGACCTTACTGTTAATTCAGGAGCGACGGTCACTGTCGGGGGAGTCTTCACTAATTCCGTGGGAGGGTCAGCTACAACCTGGACTAATTCAATTCTTAGATTAAATAGTTCTTCTAATTATAGTATCAATACTAAGAGTAACTCAGGTGACGTGTATGGTACTCTCAGCGTCGGTCCAAACTCAAATATTCGCAGTTGGTACAGTAGTGCCGCCACAACCACAGTCGATATTAATAACAGCTCGCTTTACTCACAGGATCACGCAAACAGCAACGGTGCCCTGAATGTTTATGGTAACTTAGTCATAGCCACCAGCACCGAATATTGGAGTTATGCTACTGATTTCGATGGTGCCAATCTTAGTGGTAGCGAGCGTCAGGTCACAGTCTCTCACGCCAATAATTCCACCACTACACTTACTTCTGGAGTATTAAACATTGTAGGGAGTAGTGGTAATATTACAAATATCACCAATCAAGGTTCTGGATATTACTCAGTTAGAGTTACAGGAGGAACTCTAAACGCTCTCCAATATTCCTTTAGAAACCTAGATTTAGCTGGACTTGAACTCTCAGGTACACCGACTATAACGTCCTTGTCCTATGGTGACTATGAACTGGCTTTAAATGGTGGGACCTTAATGACTCTGTCTTCAACTACTTTAAATGCGAATGCCTCATTAGTTGTCGTCGGCAATCGTTTCGCCACTACGACCTCTATTACAGGTAGTAATGTTACTTTGGTAGGGGATACCGCAAATGCTTGGACCTTTGTATCACACACCGGAAATCTTGCTGGTGAAAATTACGATATTGATGGGGTTTCTGCTTGTGGATCAGTGCGTTGGTCAAACAGTTCTTGTTTACTTACTCAACAAACTCAGTACCGCTGGCGTAATGATGATGGTGCACTTGAAGTGCCAACTAGTGAATGGTACAACCCTAGTTGGGATGCGAGAAAACGAGTACGTGTGGTCAATGCTGATGCCTCCACTTACAACAACGCTGCGGTGCAACTATTTGTGACTTATGACGCAGATATGCAGGCTGACTTTGATGACTTACGCTTTACTGATTCTGATGGCTTAGCTCTATTATCGCACTGGATTGGATCTACTACTTTAAGTGGTGCTGCGGAAGTGTGGGTAAAAATACCTTCTTTACCAGCTTCTGATACGACAACTTTATTCATGTACTACAATAACCCTACTGCCACCACTACAAGCTCTAGTACAGAGACCTTCGTCGCTTCTGATGCTTTTGAAGATGGAAATATAAGTGAATATTCTGGTCAGACCAGTTTGTTTACGGCTAACACATCTTTTGCTTATGATGGAACATATAGTCTTAACAACTCTGGTAACGAACTAGGTCGAGCTAATACAGGTGGTGTCTATCGTTTTGATCAAACAATAAGTCAAGGTCAGACACTTAGGTTCTTCCAATATATTGACGCAACGGGAGGGGCAACGGATGAGGTTTGTACCAAATTTGCCATTCACGCCACTACTTCTGTACCTAACAAAAACTACGCCATCTGTGTGGAACTACCTGGAACTGATAGAATTTCTCTAGTCAAGGATGTGATTGATACAGAATCATCAGGTACAGTGATTGCTTCTACGACTTATACCTTTACTACCGGTTGGTATGAATTTGAAGTAAAATGGGAAACTAATGGAGACTTCGATGTTGACTTATATGCGGTCGATGGAGGAAGTGCTGTCGCCTCATTAAGCACTAATGACACCAGTTACACCGGTGGAGGTTTTGGTTTTACCTATTGGTATAATCATGGGGCTTGGGACAGCCTCAGTTCTAGGCCTTTACTAGATACTGAACCAACAATATATTTTGGAGCGGAACAGGTTGAAGGCGGTGCTACTTGGAAAGCGTCACAGAATGCCTCAGGTGACTACGACATTGCTGATGTAGCTAGATTGAGAGTGGCGATTGAAAATAGTGGATTATCAATTACTAACCAGCAATTCTTACTCGAGTATGCTGCAAAAGGTGTAGCACCAAGTTGCGAAGCGGTCTCCCCGGCTAGCTATAGCTCAGTACCAGTGCAAGCCAGTTGTGGTACTTCGCCGATTTGTATGCAAAGCTCGACCCAGTTTGCCAATAATGCATCTACAGTTGACTTGCTGTTCAATACAACAGGCGACTTTGTTTTAGGACAAGCAATTGAAAATCCTTCTAATAAAACAGGAAATCTCAACATCGATCAGAGTTACTATACAGAGCTTGAGTACGCCATTACTCCAACAGCAAATGTGGGTGACAGTCGTTATTGCTTTAGGGTAACGAATAATGGTTCTACTCTCGATACTTATCTAAAAGTACCGGAAATGCAGATCGTATTTAACCCTTCGTTTGGTACAGTCAATCTTAATGATGGCCTAGACATCTCCCTAACGACCGGTACCACAACCGTAGTGATGGCAACAGGAACAGTCACTGATTTAAATGGTTATGCTGATATCGTGCACGCTACTGCCACTATATATCGCAGTGGAGCTGGGGCGAGTTGTACTCCTGACAATAACAACTGCTTCATAGTTTCAACAGAAAGTGGCGCCTGTTCGTTTTCTAATTGTTCTGGGAACAGCTGTACCTTAATGTGTCAGGCTAACGTTCCTTTTCACGCTGAGGCGACTGACGCTGGGGCTTATGAAGGAGAAGAGTGGTTGGCCTATATGGAGGCCGAGGATACCTCTGGTGGGTATGATTTCGCGTCGGCTTCTGGAGTCGAGCTGTTTACCCTTAGGGCTTTGACAGTGGATTCTCTAATTAATTATGGCTCTTTACCGGTGCAATCTGATACTGGCTCAAACAACGCTACTACCACCATCACCAACCTCGGTAACGTACCGTTTAATGTCGACGTGTCAGGAACCGACTTGACTGATGGTGGAAGTTCCATGATTCCAGCCGATCAACAGAAAGTGTCTACTTCAACCTTCTCTTATTCTGCCTGTGTTACCTGTCAGCAGTTATCTACTAGTACCCCGGTCACGTTATTGGTCAATCTAGCTAAGCCGGAAGTGACGACACCGCCGGTAGAAACTGATGTATATTGGGGGATTGCTGTACCGTTTGGAATTAATAGTAAACCCCATAGTGGCCTCAACACCTTTACGCCGATTGATATCTAATAATGGTATGATAGATAATAATAGTATGTTCAAAATTGTTCTTCCAGCTTTCTCTGTTTTTGTTCTGGCTATCTTCGGTTTGACCACACTTGCTACGGCTCAATCTTCTGATACCACTTCACCCACCATTAGTGACGTTACGATTAAGGAAGTTACTGATAAAAGTATTACCGTCACCTGGAACACTGATGAAGACGCTGATTCTCTTATCAATTACGGTCTACAACCAGATTTGGGAATTGTCCGTATACCTGTGCCTGATCGGCGACTGCACTCAGTGACACTTGATAATCTTGATCCTGGTCGAGTGTATTACTTTCGAGTTATTTCAGCTGACGAAAATGGCAATCAGGGTATATCAGCTGACTACAAAGTCCAACTAAGCGGTACGGCAAAAGAGGGAGAGGGGGAGGGGACTGGCGAATCCGATTCTGATACAACCTCGACCACTGTCACGGCTTCAACACCAACGGTACAAGAAATCGTGGAGCAAATTAGCGAAATCACAAACCCTCAAACTCTACAAGAGATCATCAATGAAATTGTAAAATCAATCCAAGGGATCACGGAAGATCTGACGATTGTTGGTCCACCGACTGTGATACCAGAGACCACTACGGCAATAGTAAAATGGACTACAGATCGAGAATCTTCTTCCCAAGTTCTTTTTTCTCCGACTGACAGTTTTGACGGAACTAACTATGCTTATTCTCAAGCCTCAACTGAACCTGATACCACTGACCATGAGATTAAGCTGATTGGACTAGATCCTTTCACTGACTATAGTTTTAAGGTTTTATCAAAGGACTCTTATAGTATTACCGGCCAGAGTAAGAATTTTACTTTCAAAACGAAAGCATCGTTGCCGGATATTAGGAATTTACGCGTATTGAAAGTGGAAGAAGACGCCGCTACTTTGGCCTGGGACACTACCGTACCAGCAAAAGCATTGATCGAATTTCAAGATCAAACTACTGGCGCGCAGAACTCAGTCGGTAGACCTACCCTCGCCACTTCTCATCAGATGCGTTTGGCTGATTTGACCTTGGGTACTCGTTATGTCGCTTTCGTCATATCAGAAAACTCAGGTGGTGACCGGGTGCGTAGTCAACCAATTCAGTTCATTACTGTACGCGATATTGCTGCCCCAATAATATCTAACGTGACAAATGAGTCTACCCTGTTCCCAGGTAGTGAATCAAGAATTCAGACAATCGTAGAATGGGTAACTGATGAATCAGCTTCCTGTCTTATGACATATCGTGAAGGTGTGGCTGGTGGAACTGAACCGACAGTGCGGGAAAAAGAAAAGGTTGAATATAATACAAGGCATGTAGAAGTGGTAGTAGATTTTGCGCCAGCAACGGTTTACCAGTTTTGGCTAAATTGTACGGATGAAGCCGGTAATAAAATACAGTCAGAGAACTTCGTACTGTTCACACCGATTCAAGAGAAAAACATTATTGATTTGATTTTGGAAAACTTCCAGAGTACGTTTGGCTGGGTTAAGAATATTGGAGGTGGGTAGTATTTGGAGTTTTGTTACAGCAAATGACTTCGCTGTGCAAACACTGCGGACAGCAGGCCACATATATTATTTTCTCCCTGGGAAGGTCGAAACTAACTATTGTGTCTGCATCACTACAAGAGTATTTCCGAATATATAGTCGCAAGCTCCTTATATTCTAGGTCCACCACAAGAGTATTTCCGAATATATAGTCGCAAGCTCC
>JACCDV010515936.1_pt1 | contig 10177 bp, 10 predicted proteins | sample 7446131 | NCBI WGS metagenome assembly JACCDV01 (sample SAMN15323448, study PRJNA562643) | freshwater metagenome | isolation source: river surface water | place: USA:Blue River Watershed | collected 2017-08-17
GTCGAGGATGGAGATAGCTAGTTTAGTGCATCATAAGAAGATTTCGATTAGTAATCTTAAGATTCGGAGGACAGCTAGTCCGATTATGAAAAATAAGATGGTGACTCTGATTAGTCTGAAAGTGAAGAAGATTTAAGCGAGGAAGGCTTGAGTTGGGATGAAATGGAAGAGAAGGCTGAGAGAGAAGATAGAGAGAAACTGAAGAAGGAAATAGAGAAGGAGAAGTAAAGAGAAAAGAGCAAAATCAAGAAAAGATGATCGTTCCCCATATTATTGATAAATTATCATTCAATCAACTATCAACTGGAAGAAAATTTATTGCAATTTACAAAATATGGCTTTCATGCAAGCCTACAAGATTTATTCTAAAATTCTTGGGCCATTTATCAATTAATATAAATTTAATAATATGGTCTTTGATGATCAGAATTTCAAGAAGTCTGCCATTTGAATCCGTAGTGAGGGTCTTTGGAATGCCAATTTACTGATATAACTCACTTGGAAAAACAGTTCTTTCGTGTTATAGTCAAAGGCTACCATATGTGTATCTCCCGTTTTATGACTTGCAGCAAGAACATTCACCATCCACTCAGCATTAATATTTCCGTATTCTTATTTGATCAAATCATTAAAACAGCCATTATTGTCATCGTGAATCGGCATAAAGACTACACTCTACATCTTTTGGTGCAAATTTGTGTAAGGGAAGTTGTTATCATCATAAACCTTGAATTACTTATGGGAGTATTCAACTAGTCTAAAGGCGTTACTTTTGGCGTTGCCCACTCCTAAATAAATGGAACATGTTCTCCTTGTGTTGTTGAGAGCCTGTAAAGCTCCCTCTATATTCTGTGAAAATTGCAAAAGATCCCGAACGGCATAAGTCCAGGGCTTTCCATATCTGGTCTAGTTTTGCTTGACAGGATTTTGCTTTCTAACTTTCTCGCTTACTCCTGTGTACTCACTAAAGCCAGTTATTGACCCAACAATTCCAGTAAAACCAATATTGACGAAAGGATGTGATCCTTTCTCATTTAAGTTATACACAACAAGAATCGGATATTTATTCATTGGGTTTCTCACATCCCAATCTAAGGCTCTCAATTGAACCAAATGTTAATTTACTGTGGCTTTTCCCCATGCACCTAAGATAGAGCACCCAGCACGAGTATACTCAGGAATCATGTTGATTTCGATCATCTTATGCATTTACAGTCCCGAACCTGCACTAATTCCTGCATACTCATCCAAAAATCTCTTGGGAGTGTATGGCCTTGTAATGTAGTGATTCCACATAAGTAGGCTTTTTAACACTTTTATAGCAAGTGTTCTAGCAAGAGGTTGATATCTTTGGGGAACTTTGGTAATAAAGTGGAATTCTTGCTCGGCCATCTCATAATAATATTTCCATAGATTGTCGTAGTTTTAAGTCAACTACTTCTTCATTAAGCTTCCATAAGCAAAGCCCGCTTGATATGAGTTTCCCCAGACTCGAATAAGTGAAAATTGTTGAGGAATATCTTAAGCAAAAAATACATATTTTTACCCATATTGATGACTGGCCACTTTTGTAAAGACAGCATCGATGGTTTTGTAAGGATTCGGCTTTCCTTGACATGAAGGAGTGGTTATCTGTAGGAGTGCGAAGATGACAGCTAAGGCTATAATTTTTGTTGTCATATTGATAAATCAAATCAATTAGATTGGTTGAATGATTTTTATTGCTTATTAATATGCCAATAAATTTAAAATCAATCGTCTTCGATTTGGATAATATTATTATCCATCATTTAGCTGTCCCTCATTGAGGATTATATGTAGGCTTGGTTAGGCTGTTGGGAAGTCGTTTATGAGTTCAGTTAGGAATTGTTTTAGATTTCGGAACTATTCATAACTTGGTCAAGATATATCTCCTTATCCTCATTTTTCAAGCAAAGAGGACAGGCCTTTTCTGTATTTTCTTCCATACAGCCCATATGATAAATATGCCCGCAATCGAATCCTCTATCCGCATTGATTTTACTACAAATCACACATGCCTTTATATTATGAGAAGATATTTCTTGATCTATAACTTGTGACTGTGATTGTTATTGAATCAAATTGCTGATGGATGGTTTTCCTTTTCCTTTTCCTTTTCCTTTAACTCTTTTTTTCTGCTTTTTTAAACAAGTACGAGAAGCCACATACAGAATAATAATTATTAGGAATATTCCACCTAAGATAATTCCAACAATAATTCCTATAGGATCCTTTGGCTTTTCATCTTGGCTTTAAAAGTTTCCATTGTAGTTGCATATTCCATCTTTATATGTATACTGGTTGCCACAAGATTGACAATAGAGAGTACTGATGCATTGATTACAACCTAGCGAGCATCGATCACAAATTTTTCGAGTTTAATTCCAATAGAAACCTTGAGAACAATTACGACAATTCGAAGAAATTTCATAGCCTACTTTGCAAACCGTGCAATTACTAGTCTGATTGCATATCGCACAGTTCCCAGTACAACTTGTGCATCGACTGCCCAGTAAATAATAGCCTTATTAACATCCAGTACATACATTATTACTTGTGCAGCTAGAGCAAATGCTTGGGCAAGTTTGACAGGATGAATTATTCTGCAGATAGTATTTTTGTTGACATGATGAACAATTAGTAGCAGTCATGGCACATTATGAGCATTTAATGTCGCACTGCTGGCAAAAACCATCTTTTTAGTAATAGTGGCTATCACAAGATACTGACCATGCATATGCTAAGATGTTTATGAAGATTATTATTTTATACAAAAGCATGAATTATTATAAGTTGGTAAGCTAAATGCAAAAAATATTAAAATCTTAGTTCATTGATTGCGATTGAACCTCAATCCAATCATCAAGCAAACTTCTCTTAAGAGCAATTCTTCAATATAATGAGTGATTTAAAGTTTTATCTCAGCCAGTTCATCTTCCAAGAATAGCCAAAGTGGCTAGTCATCATTCATCTACGTCATATTTGTGTTACTTAGATAGTTAGAAGTTTCACCATGTTTGATTCTTGAACCTATTACATTGTCTTATCGTCTAAGTTGTGATGCTTGTCCTTGAATAGAACTCCTGCAAATGTCAAAGAGTATCGAAGAACCCTTTGAAAAGCAAAAGAAAGACTTTTCTATATTAAAGAATCAATACTTTAAGGGTTGGAGCCTATACATTAAGCCTTTGTTGACTCCATGGGTAAGGTTTTCCTTTGACTCCATATATCCTTTGTGACTCTAAAGATTAATTAAAGCAATCAAAAATGGCTCTAAAGAAAACTTTGGTCAGTTGTTTTAGGTAGTTCACTCGTTAAGCTTATTTCTTCTAATCATCCCACTTCTTATCAAAGTATATAAGTTCGTTTGAGTACTACCAATGTGAGTTAAACACCTTTATGCTCATAACATACTCACTCTCAGGATCATATGGAATTTACTCTCCTCTAAAATACCTGACTCAAAAAATTCTTACCTAAGCACGTCTCTTGCACTTGGTCCCAAAGGTTTCAACAAATTCTTGTAGATTTGATTTTCCATTTGATACTCTAAATTAGAAAGAGGTACAATAGAGATAGTTAATAAAGAAGTTGATATACTCCTTGATTGATGTATGATTGGTTAATATCCCCTCAGCTTTTTTGTTGGGGCTTTGTATTACTGACTTCTTTTGATCATACATATTTTTGATGAAGGAGATTAGCTTTTAAGAGTCAGATATTTAAATAAGTGCCTCTAAAATGAGCTATTAGAATACAACCTGTACTGTTTATTAGTCTTTGGTCTTTAGAATTTATTTCAATCTTGGTTTCCAACTATCTTCTTGCTTTTATTATAAGTGAAGGAAAGGTTTATAGTCTCTATGGGTTTCAATCACCTACTCTGATGAGTTTATACTGCTCTATTTCTCAAGAAAGTCTTAATTTATGTCAAACTCTAGTATCTCAACAGTATGCTTGGGAATCATCTTATGTATTTCGATGGGCTTGCTTTAGACAAGTTGCTATGAGGATTCCTTTTTCTTGCGGATTATAGTGGCAATATCTACTCTATTGGAAACCTGCTTGGTTTACTTTTCTTGTTATTGAGCTATTTCAGGTAAATGATTGCGAAATATCTATAATTTCTTCCTCAATTTTATGTTTTATATTTACTATAACTCCTTATTTGTACTCTCAATGTCAAAACTGTGCATTAAAGAACTATCACTTTATGATTAATCATTTTATAATCTTAGCATTTAATTCTAGAAATAGTTTACTCTTTACTATCTGACAATAGAACCATTACTACGTTCAATTGACTATCTCCATTTCTATCTTTCGCCCTCATAGTATTTCTTTGTTTTAATGATTTTCTCATTCTCAGAGGGACACTAAGGGGAAGATTATATTTACTTTTACAATAAACCTTTACCGAGTTATTGTTTAAGTTATTTGCTCCTTTAAAGAGAAAATTAAAGAACTGCATTGAGATTTTTTTTATTTTTTATCTGCTCAAGAAAGCCTTACCATTTTTACATGCTATCCTATTGTATCTTTTTTACGATTTTACGATTTTTATCAGGCTTATCCATAAGTTGGGGTGGAGTAGCAGCTTCCCCTGCTTCCCTTGCAGTAATTTCAGCGAAATCTGGCAATTTCTTCTTAAATTTAAGCCCTACTCCTTGACTTCGAACTGTCAAGAGAGGCTCTTCGCTTATATTCATATTCCTTAGGTACTTATTGCGAATATCATTACTGTAGCACCTTATAAGCTTTTTCGTCTTATAATTTCTCCAAGCTCTTTGAATCTTCTTCGCACTCGCAGTCCGCAAAATATCGTTCATTTTAGCCCGATAGTGTTTTTCTTTACTGTCCCTGGCAGAATTTTAAATATTACGGATCTAAGTAATATCAATATCCGAGATATGAGTATCGATTTTCCTGCCTAGATTTTCAATGAGGATGAAATCCTAAGATTTATCTCTGGCTTCGTTTGAATTAGTGGTGTATTTAATGATGTTATCTTATTCGTTAATAGTTCTCTCCAAAATACTAATGTTACGGGTGATCTTCAATTCCTTTCCTTTACGACCAGTGCTCTTCTTCTTTGGAGATAAATCGCAGGATTTAAATTTCGTGAAAGTTGGCTTGGTACTTTGATTGATTGCTGTAAAAGGGGTGGGATTGGAATACTTCTTCCTCGATGGAGGAATCTAAACATTTACATAGGCGATGTCCCGCATTGTATTGAGGTTGGAAGTATTAAGAGTCTTCTTCTAGTATGTGGAAGAAGATATTAGCTTGCACTTCTTTTTATGTTTGTTGGGAGATGGACTAATTGAAGTTTATTGCGAACGATGAGAGATAGGAAATTTTGGTTTAAGTGGAATTTAAATACTCACGTTTACGATAAGATTGTTTCGATTGCGAGCGCTTCTAAATGAGGGGATAAGTACTTGATTCTCGGGGTTATATTCATATGGGGTTTATTGTTTCACCGTTTAAATTTATAATTCACTTCCCAAGTAAATAAAAAGGACGATCCTCAATATTAATATTGATTTTATGTGTATTTTGTATTTAATATAAAGCCGGATGAGGACTGTGCTTAATATTATTTATAACTTACCATGAACGTAATCGAAAAAGGTATTAAAGTTAACCAGAAGTACCATGAGGCTGAGCAGTACGCAAAGAAGATCGAAGGAATTTCTAGAGCCACCAACTGGTTTGAGACCAAGACTAAATATGAAGGTGCTCGTAGGTTGATTGAGGATCGCAAACTCATTAATAAAGAGCTCTAATTCGGAAGAAGGGAACTTGTTATCAAAAGATCCACGAGACTCCAATCCCTATATGATCAGGAATTTCAGTAATGGTAAGGCTTATTGAGAGATAACGGACTCGCCATCTTCAAGAACAAACTCTGATTCAATATCTTCATCACTTAAACATATTTACTATCACTTACTTGACTTTCTATGGGGGAATTAGCAAGATAGATTTGTTTAAAAATGAGTTTTAAGCTACTCATATTGTAATAATAAATTGATTGATGCAAGGAGTTCTCCAGAGATACAATTCAGTGGGCACAGCATTTTACAATGTCTACCGCAAGTTCGGCACCTACTCGCCCCTCAACCAATACACCTCCTATCTCTTCAACATCACCAAGCTTTATTTCCCCAAAGTTTCATACGAAAACAACTTCGAACCTGAATACACTCGCAATTCCAGCCATGGATACATCGTTGTAGCACTAATCGCGACAACCCTTGTTGCAGCAAGGCAGGCAGTTGCTGAGGAGGAATAGAGGAGAAGGGGACACCAATGATTTGATCAACGTAACCAACTTATAGGGAATGACTTATTAATTGGTGAATTAATAGAGTAAAATAGAATGTTCAAAAGCATCTCTTCATGTTTTTAGGCATTAGACTGATAGAAGGAGTGGGTCTCGATAAGACTTTGTTTGATGGCTTCCAAGATTCCTTCTCTCCACTTTTCTCAGTCTTAAGTCTTGTGCTTTGCGATGCCTCAGTCATAGCTCTTTCTCTGGGTTTTATGTATTAAGGATACTTTCCAATGGGATCTCCATGACCTTTTCTTGCCAACTTGAACTGGTTCTCATGATTGTAGCGAAGAGAGTTACCATAATTATGTGTTTTTTTAGTCTCAATCAGTTTCTTTGTCTTTTCATCAATACCGAATTGGGCTCGGTCCTTTGTAAAATTTGAATCTCCATGGCTCATAGATTTGAACATGGTTTCATGAATGATTTTGCTTTTCCATAGCTGTTTTTCCTGCTTTTATACTTACTGAGGCCGACTGTATTCATCTGTCATATGAGGAGGATGCTTAAAAACTTTATAGTCCACCTTGGAAGTGGGGTTAGTAAGAAAGTTAGAAGGCTAAGTTTGAACTCTTCCACTTGGGTCCTTCTTTGCTTTTTTCTGTGGATACTGTTTTTCCTAAAGATAAGGATATGACGAATCAGCGCTGATATTAATGAAAAGAATACATAGTTTTTGTCCCACTAGCCGGGATGAAATCAGTTTCGTGCATTGATGATTTGCTGTGCATTTTGTTATAATATTGAAGCTCAACACTTAGTTGATCCTTGTAGGGATCATTCTTATATATGCTTTCTGGAGTCTGTAAAAAAGCTTTCTTGTCCACTCCTGTACGATTTGGCCCAGCCAGCATGTTTCGGGGCGATGTTCGGGGCTTACCATCCTCTCCCTTATTAGCTATATTACTCACGACTTACCACGTTTGACTTGGTATTTAGAGTCGTCCCCAAGCCCTAAGGGAGGAGGCTGACTAAATAAGCCAAATCTCCTTCTGCTAGCCACTAGCTATGCGTCAGCCAAAATGGTTTATCTGAGTTATTTCATATTTAATTTTATTACAGTAAATAAAATATTGGTTAGATGATGATGGTTCAATAGCTTAATTTGGCAACTAGTCAAATAGAATATAATTCCTCACTAGTATTATAGTATTAAGATGCAAAATTAACCAAAGACCAACAGCTTCCCTGCGCAATGCTGTCGCCTTGAATAGGAGTGGAAAGAAAAAGGAATAGCAGGCATAGAGCAAGCAGTGGAATCGGCATTGTTTAAATATCAACAAATCTCTAACAAATTTCAAAGAGAAACCACATTTGAGCAGCTGTAAATGATGACCAAACTGATGCTTTTCTAAGCCAATTAGAGTAGGAATCATATGAATCAACAATTTACTTAGCTATACAACGCATAAATGCAGAATATCAAATCGTTGAGTTAAAAGATCTAAAAACTGATGGAATAGTCAAATATCCAACCTCATTAAAAGAAGACTTCAAATTGATTTACATGTACCCTTTTTATCGATCTATAATCAATACGTATAATAAACTAGATGGCTAAATCAGTTATTTACCTGGTAATAGCATTTATCGCTCTTCCCTTTGTCTTCTTCCTCCCCAAATATGTCCCTTACTATTGGCACGAATGGAATTCTCCAACTCTTATTAGAGGCTCTGAAATTCGACTCAAATATCTTTCTTAACTAACTGAATTTCCAATCCTTGGCCAGCTGTTTCAGGAGTAAAAGGTGATGGAGCTGGTCGTGCAGCATAAATACGAGGAGGCGATAAAATCATCGGAGTAGGCTATCAAGAGTCCCATCAATTAAAGATCTTTCTCGATTTGGTACCACAAAGCCCTATCCGAGTGCCAGCTCAAGAAACTCCAAGACTGTGAAGAAAGTTTAAGGATGGCAAGCTTGTACTCTAACGAATACACTGACCAACACGTCGAGAATATATACGAAATCCTTGAATTATATGCTAGCCAGAAAGTTAAGAAATCAGACATAAAGATATAAACTACTATTCTTGAGGATCATTAAATAGTTTCAAGGGAAGCCGAATATGAAGAGAGCCATGATCTTTCCCAACTTTGATACTGCAAAAAATGTTTATTATTACCTTTATTAGCGAGAAAAAAGCTTAAATTTAGAATTATACAAAATCCTCAAAGCATAATCTTGAGAATTTACTATTTATATCCAAAACTAATATGATTTTAGCTGAATGTTATAGAATGGTCACGCAAGGCAGTGCCCTTTAAGCTACAAAATAATTTTGCTCGGAGACTCAAGTAAATATGGTTCAACACAGATATCGGTAAGAGCTGCTTCATTCAACAATTCATCAGCAACGAATTCGGACCGACCCAGCCCACAATCACTGTGGACTTCATCACCAAAAAATATCAAATTGATGAATTTTCAGTCCAACTCAATGTTTTTGATACAGCCGGACAGTAAAAGTATAAGTCGCTGACTAAAGCTTACTTGAAGGGGGCTGATGCAGTCCTATTCATGTATTCCATGGATAAGTAATTGAGATGTAATAAAGCAAGCAAAGCTTTTAGAATGTTTTACACTGGGTCAAATACTTCGAGAAGGAGTCAGAGGGGAAGGATGAGGTGAGAGTGTTGGTTGGCACTAAGAAGGATTTGATAGATATGAATAAGGGATAGTAACGATTAATTAGTAAAGAGTAAATAAAATAATTCGTTTAGAGCCATCAATTTACCTTCAAATTTGAAACCTCAGCCAAAGCCAACCTCAATATAAACCTTGTCTTTGAGTAACTCTCGAGAAACCTCATTTACAACTCAATAAAGCGCAGGAAGAGCAATAATCTGATAGCTGAGTGCGAGTGGCCCAACATCTTAAGGAAAGATAAGTAGCACTTAATAAAATAAAAAGGTGGATGTTGCTGATTTTTATTTATTGTCCCTTATTGTTAATAGATTTATTGGGTTTCAACAACTAATAAACAAATCTAATCAATGAACCACATTGTGAGAAGATTTTTCTCAACCATTGTCCTCAAGAAGGATACTAATCAGGCTCACTAGCTTGCAAAATACGCAATCAACTTCGTGGAAAAAGGTAACCCTGCCCCACAAGTCCTTGAGAGGACTAAATGGTTCCATACTGACTCAGTCATCTGTGGACTCTCCGCCCTCGCACTTAAAACTAATGCTCCTCATGTCCTCAGAAACGAGGCTCTTGAACTCAGCTTGAGCAAAAATACCAAACTCGAGCATGCCAAGGTCTTCGGAAGCAGCGAAATCGTCCCCATCTAAAAGGCCATTGCTGCAAACAGCTCAGCTGTTCGCGAGTGGGACTCAAATGGTACCGTTTTTGGATATGCTAACGACTCAAAGAGACAAGCTGGATAGTTCGGACACAATGACTTTTATCCAGTCGTGATTGCTGCAGCACATGTCAACAACAAGATTAATGGAGCAACGGCCCTGAAGGCTATGACTCTTCAAGACTAAATCAGAGGTAGACTTTGCTAAGTTTTCTCTTTGAAGACATACAAAATCGATCATGTCGTGCATGGAGCCATCGCTTCCATCTGCACCTACGGTGCCTTGGTTGGTGCATCTCCACTTGAAATTGAACATGCAATTGGAATGTTTGTTGCTCACTATATTCCCTGGAGGGCTATTAGAGCTGGTAAACAGTTGAGTGATTCTAAGGGTGCCTCAGCAGCTATCTCCACTGAAGCTGCTATCATGTGCATCAAGAGAGCCATGAGAGGATTCATTGGTCCTAAAGACATCTTCAGGAACCCTGAGTCAATCTTTAGATATTTCGAGAA
>JACCDV011257713.1_pt1 | contig 10176 bp, 16 predicted proteins | sample 7446131 | NCBI WGS metagenome assembly JACCDV01 (sample SAMN15323448, study PRJNA562643) | freshwater metagenome | isolation source: river surface water | place: USA:Blue River Watershed | collected 2017-08-17
CCAGCTACTTTGAGTCCAAATAGAGTCTTATAAAGACATAGAACCTAATGCCCACATCCATCCAAATAATACTCCTTCTCTTCTTTGATGCTAACATATGGTTTCTAACTATCTATCGGATCTTCAATACCAATAATCTCATCGACATTTTTATCCCAATCATCATTATAACCCAGATTATGGACATTTTCCTTAAAATGTATTTCATCAAAAAGGCCATTGAAGAGGACCATGACGTAAAAGCCCACTTGAAATGGCTTGACTATTTTAAGCTTCATTGGTCGAACTTATTTTTCGTTCCTTATTCCATTCTTATCCTATGCTAAGAGCTCTATGGGAGCTCTCAGAAAGAAATATATCTTTTTCTTTTAGACTTCTTCTTTATCTGGAGGGCATATATAAGGATTGCTGGAATATACGATGGGATTAATATTAGAATAATGGCTTCAAAATATCGCAACGAGTTGCAAGTCATCAAACTCCTCACCAGATGTATCTATGTTGTGCATTTCATTGTAATCTTCCATTAATTCAGGGAATCTTTCTGTACTTTGTTACGAAGCAAAATGCAAATCTTAATTGGGCGATGAATATCCAGGACTACAATAATGACTGGGTAACTCGCTATATTTATTCCCTATACTTTGCCTCAACTACCTTGACGACTGTCGGCTATGGTGATTTCACTCCCAAAAACCTTACCGAAATAGTCTCCGTCCTCTTCATTCAAATCTTTGGTATTGCACCCATTATTTAGGCATAATAAATTTCGGATATATCATAAACTAGATTGGACGCATCCTGGCGAAGATAAACGAGAAGAATGAGGTTCTGACTAAAAATATTTCCTAGGCTGAGAATATTGCTCAAACATACAAGATTCCTGAAAGTTTGGCCTTGCAGATGAGGGACTACATAATAAACAACCAGATTGCCCACGACTAAATCAACATCGAGTAGGAAGACAGCTTCATGCGTAAGCTCAATGACTAAATTCGAGAGGGTAATAAACTGCTTACCTAGGTTTCAATTCATTGAACCAGATACGTATAATCAAAAGCAGCATATTTTTCCTTTGCCACTGGAGCAAAAGGTTCCAAAGAAATATTGCCTCCAAACTGATTAGGAACATTTATTCCCCACAGGAATCCCTCATTCAGATTCAAGGCAAAGAGAAGCTCTATATCTTAACTAGGGGCAAAATTGATATCTTTGCCTGCTTGATTGACCGATAGAACATCATCAAGATCCGTCCACTCAAAGTGATCGAATTAGATCCGAAGAAGTAAGTCCATAATAACTCTTACGGATATAGCTCTCTGGTGTCAGGCTTGTAGATAAAGCTCAGGGCGGTGGTAAAAGACTATTCAATATGTTACAGCCTGACAAGGTAGGATTTCTTAAATGCGATAATGGAAGATGGACAAGACTTCGAGTATTTTCACAAAATGAAATGCAAGATCGAGCAAAGCTACCATAAGTAAGTGTGGTAGGCTCCCAGTATGAGCAACACTAGAGAACACTATTCGCCTAACCCTTTCTACGTAGTAATGAGGGACAGGCAGAGGGGGTTCAAATAGAGAGCTTAGCGAAAATCTCGCCACCGTAGGCACAACAAAACTAAATCCTACATCCAGGCTGAGATCCTCCCTTCTTCTTCTCAATCATGCCTTACCATAGAAAAGTAAAACAGTTAAAGCTGCATTATTGGCTAAAACTAGGTTTAATCAAGCAGCAAGACTATGGTTTAGAAAATGATGCCAGTTTCTCCTCAAGTACCCTACACCGAAGTGCTGACAGAGAGAGAAAGAGCAAAAAAATATTAAACCATCGTCAATAATACCTCCCCATACCTCATAAGGAGTCGGGGCTACAGCCATAAGAAACATCTAAAGAACTCTTTTGAAGACGAACTTGAAAAACAGAAAGAGGAAGAGAAGATGCTTAAATAAAGTATTATGAATGACTTTTAGGAGCATGCCAGCTATGTCTGCTTTTTCCCCAAGGCTAATCTAGACAAAGCACTCGAAAAATATCAAAAAATTTATCATAAGAAAATATTTTTCGAAGCACACAGCCAAAAGTCACCAAAGTCCCAACGGTCGCAGAAATCCCAAAGAATATAGACTATGAATAAGATCCCTGAAGACGTAATGAATAAAATTTTGAATATTAGAGTATTTGGAAGCCAAAGCATAGACTGATAGCACTCACTATTCTATTATTACTTTATGTAATTTTAATTATGCTGGGAGTTAGATTGGCACCCTCCATCTTTAGATCTCTCACCTCCATGCGCACCATATCGGTTCCTCAATTCAACTACTCCCTCATCAATCTGTAATTGTGGTGGGATATAGGGAGATGACTAGTCTTCTCAGTCGCACCGGCTTATTGCCTTCCAATCTACTCATCAAGAATATAGTAGAGATGCTAGAGAAGATTAATAATTAGACTGAGAAGGATATCGATAAGGACATTAGCACTCTCACATTGGGCAAAAACATAGTCCAAATCGCACATATCAAAGGTAATCAGCATTCATCCTGATCACTATTATCAATCATTACTCACTAATAAATCCATCAACATCCAAAGTCTGCTCAAAAATCATAAAGGAATGAGTTCATCTATAGAAAGTTTTGTTCTATCCCAGCATTGACCTGGAATAGCGATCCTCTTTGTGGGTTGAGTTTAATTTGAGCTGGCTGTGGAGGCCTAGCTACGATGCTTGCTCTTTATTCCTAATTTGACTAGCAAAGCGATTATAGCTATTCTTATTTGGGAACGCAGATTGATTGAAGGAAGTTTACCTAGGATATTCGGGTGTTGGTCGACGCATTTCCCCAATAGTTCTTCCCAATTAGTGCCCTACACTTCTGTTGAGGGGTTAGAGCACTATGTTCTATTCGTCAATCACATGCTATGTGTTGGGTGGAAGCATAGTTTTACAAAAAAATCTCCTGAGTTGCTGTGAAATTTAATCTTAAAATCTGTACAGTTCTTTGATAAAGTTGCTAATTTATTGATTGAATATGCTAATTTTGTGGTGGAAGGCAGTAATTTTATTGGCAATAAAGCCTTCGACACTGTCAATACTGATGAGTTTTTCTCGGTTGGGAGTCCTGCCCATGGTAATATCTTCCTGGAGGGATGTGAGTAATGAGAGGCAGTTCCTAATGATTTAATTATCCTTGATGTAGTCCTCCAGCTTCTACTCCCCTAGAAATATGCTGGCAGTAAGCTGTTTTAATGACTATGCGATAAAGCTTTGCTCTTTTTTGACGAGTTCCACCAGGAGTGAAGACTACAGCTGATGGTGAATCAGCCACTAGACTAATGGTTGCTATTAGTCTGCTTGAATCAATCTAAGCATCTCCTATTTCGTTTCTAGGAATGCTTCGATTCTCTTCACTTTGACCAGGATGGTTTATGTCTTGGGCATGGATCTTAAGGATTAGAGGTTGATCAACAGATCCTCCACAGCGGAATGGCAGACCTGTAGATGCTACCTGACTGAGCAGCCCATGGTCTTTGATAGTTGCACCTCAACGAATTCTTATATAAAGCTCATTATTTAAATTATAGAGATAAGACTCAATTCACAAGCCTTGGATAATGGAAATAATACTATTTTTAGAAATAGCACGCTAGTTAATACGATATGCGAATTTCGAACAGCTGAATATTGTTGTAATAAAGACTGGATTTGGAGTTAGTGCTATCTTTAGCTTATATTTGAATGCAATGAACCTTAAATTAGCTGCCGAACGCTATATTGATTAATAGATTTTTTATTGCTTTTGCATATCATCACAATATTAGTGCTTAAAATAAAAAGAAGGGCTAAGGCAAGCTTGCCAATGGATAGGGCTAATGGTTGAGTGAATAGCTATGGTTTAGTGAGTAATATGAGATGATTTCGATGTGAATGATCATTTCTAATATTTTTGGGCCAATCCATCTACATAGGCAACATATTGTTTTTGAGCCTCTGCTTGGGAAAGTCCTTTCTTCTTTTCCCAGGCGTCCCACTTGGCTTTTCCTTTGAAGTCAAACATTCCAGGCCTTTCAGTATTAACATCTCCAACTGTGCCTTGCTTATAGAGGGCATAGACTTCGAGGAGTTCGTCGTCAGAAGGCTTCTTCGTGAACTTTTTTAGTCTCTCTGCAGCATCTTAAAATTACCCCATGGATATGTCACAAATAATCAATATAAAAATTAATCAATTAATGTTTTGATATCCCAATATACTCTACATCTACTTAAAATTTATTTTGCCATTTATCGAGAATTATTTGAGCCTGATTAAAGTAGCCTATTTAACCTAATATAGTTTAACAGTCTTTGCCTTGTCGCTAATTAATATAGACGTTAATGGGTAATTAGACTAAGCCTGCCTCCCTCACAAAGAAGAACCCCATCCAATAGCAGTACCTCACCAAGCTGTTCATCAAAAACAAGAAGTCCAATAAGCGCTTTAAAGAAGAACTGGCTTCCATCTGCAAGAGATCCTCATACCTGCAGTACAAATGGGCGAAGGGACTACTTTAACAACTTAACACTCACAATTTCAATCACCTCTACTCTCAGTACCAGAGCGTCCTCAAAGAAAACTGCTTGCGGGAAGGACAGAGGGAAAAGGTATTTTGCCCAGCAAACATCCAGTCCGAATTCATCAAATAATTTACCAACAAGCTCAGCCGACCTGACCTAAAACCGTCTCCACTGTTTCTCCAAGAGGCCTTTGAGTAATGTAAATCTTATTTTATGGTAATGAGCTGGCTGCACAAAATGGTGACGTTAAGTGCAAACGACAAAGAAAACAAAGGCAAGCTTAGTTGTGATTGGGATCAGTCCCAGGAAGAACATATCTTTTCCGCCTTGCTAAGCTTGTCCTCCAAAACATATCGATCCTGCAAACCACTCCAAAAGATTTAGATGAGCGGCAAATGCTAGCATGTTAATATTGGGTTGAGCCGGCTGATAAAAAGGATGATGGTGGTTAATTTGAGTTTCCTGGAGAAGTAAGAGATGATTGGGAAGGTACAAGAGTAGGTGGAGGGAGATCCCAATCATATTGATGAAAATGTGATATACTTAAAGAGCAAAATTGGGCTAGATCAGATATTTGCCTACTTAACAACCATTAAAGAGGTGGGACACATTGATATCACCTTCCTTTATCAGCATTTGGGGGAGCTCATCCATTGATCACTTGCGCTATCACTCTGTTGTACTTTAAATAATAGACTATTTACGGCACACATATATTTTTAGCTTGTAATATTTTGTTCCCCATTGAGAATTGGCAATGTCGTTTCCTTTTATAGTTGCTCTCTTTGTATTAAGGGTGCTTTGCTATGAGTCTAATTTGTTCTTATAATCAGGAAAGCAAGATAATTAATTTAAATAGTGAATATTCAATATATTCTATTCTGGAAGTGGATAATCGAACTCACTAAAAGAGGAGAGAGGGGCGGGCCAAGGCAAGGAAAAGGAGTGGGAGAAACCCTACAGAAATAGACATTTACTATTCTTATCTATTTTCTATTGTCGTTTATATAATATTTATCAATAGGATGGAAAATGGGCGAAAAAATCATAAAAGATAGCAATAACCTTATTTATAGGTCAATACCCTGACCGAAACTAATGATCTTCCTCAAAACATGTCTCTCAACCCCACCTCACATATGGACCTCAACCTCCAAACAACCCAGCCCAGGTAGTAGGAGGAGACTCTTCGGACGTAGACTTTGCGGACAATTCGTAATTTGATGAACTCGAGCTTGATTACTGCGCGGCGAGTGCGGAAGAAAAAGACCTCACATTAATCTCTATCTAAATAATCACTTGGGTGGTCATCTGGCAAGAGCGGCAAGGATTTGGGTCACGTAAAGAAGATAATAAAGGTTACCGACCTCATTAGGCTGTTTCTGGACAAGATAAGGATGAACAGCGTCTTTAGAAATCCAGTTTAGTATGACCCTTATTAAAGCTAATTTAATTTTGCCCCAAACCAATTTATCCTACAAATTTAAAAGATACAAATCCCCAAAATAGCCTAAAATATTTTCCTTACCTGTAAGATTATATTTATAGTCGCTTATATATTTTTATTCCCTCTAACTCTCATCTTCTAAGAGGTCAACCAATCCTAAGCTAACTTTGCCCTCAAAATTTTCGCTATCTTTTTCTCATTTATCGATATAATAGAGATTTGCCAGTAGAATACGAATCAAGGCCGCAATATAAGTTTATAATAGTTTAAGAGAAATCTTGCTACAAGGAAAAAGGGAATATTAACTCAAGCCATCATTATTAGCATGACCGTATTATCCCTTCTTATTGCTTAGGTGGTAGGGCATGTGCTTGGGGAGCTTTTTTTCATTGCAGTGGCTCTCAATATCAAAAACTACTTGAATCAGTCTGTGAAACTCTAAGATCATCTCTTTACCATCACTCATCACGAGAGGTACTGGCAAATATGCAAGGTTATATGCCTCAATTTGTCAGTGTGCCACCTATTAGCATGCATCTTGATTGGGGTTGCCTCCATTCGTCCTAATGATAGCTGGATGGTGGCCAATGATATCAACCAAGCTCCTTGGTTCTAGCAGTACATATGGAGTTATTACTTTGGAACTACAATAATTTTGACGATTGGGTTTGGAGATCTGCACCCAGCCAATTGGATTGAAGCCTTCTTTATTATCATAATTTCTTTTTGCGCCTGCGTCTTCTTTGGCTACAACATCAACTATATAGGCAATCTGATCAACCTAATCAAGCAAGACGAGGTCGAAAAGGACAGCAAGCTCAAAGTCATCAGTTCTCTTGCGAAAAAAACTTCGGTTTCAACTGCCACCCTAGCTTAGATAACCAACTATATTGTTCAATCATCCAAAATTAAAAAGTAGTCAAATTTTACTCAATAAAAAGACCTTATTCAATAGCTTCCTGAAGCGTTGAGATCGTCCTTCTTAGCCTAAGCTAACCAAAAGATATTTAACCACCTTACCAAAATGATAAGGTTCACAAACAAAACCATATAAAAGCTGTCCCTTAACATTGAAGCCAAAATATGTCACCCTGACCAAATGCTCAAGCGAAAGAATGATGATTTTAGCTTGATGATCTTACAGTCTGGGGAAGTTGGGTTCGTAGCACATTTAAAGGAAAGCCGACTGCACAGTTTAGTGATTGAAAGAATATCCAATACCATTGAACAATAATCTAAGCTGATTTGCGTTGACATACTCAAGAACGAGCATATCAACTACGACATCAAGTCACTTGCCTACTCGATTGTCTATGAAATGAAGAAGGGCCTGTTCGAGGAGTGTCTAAAATGTTCCAAGGAGGACTATTAAATATATCGCCTTCTCTTGGATAAGTGCAGGTATCGGCTCAATGAATGCGGCATAATGCAATGCAGATTTTGCTAAAATCAGTTCCATACTCTTTTCGAGTGTCCAAAACTGCATTATAAACCTTTTTAAAAGCACGTTCCTTATAAATCAAAAAATCTTGGGGCATAAAAGCAATCAAGAGTGAAATGTATCCGCAACAAGCAGCTTATAAACTATTATGACCTGGACCAAGCTATCATTTTATAGCCTCACCTAGATTCATCTCAAAGCATCTCCTAAAGTGAGTCTTTAAAAGACCAGACAATAACTCAGCCTCGCGAGGTCACCAGTGGTAGAAGGATGAGCAAGAGTTTGAAGCGTACCAATCCTCGCTAGAGCTTTTTTATGACATTAGAAATGGTCACTAAGCTTAGATAAGATATTCAAAATCTGAAATCCAAATCATTCGACCAAGATTTTAAGTTCACCTTCTGGGACTGCGTAGATTGTGACTAAGTGTACAACTTCAAATACTACTTCCCTCAGTTTAACTTCGACCAGTACCATCAGAAGCAAATAAAGAATAATATAATAAGTACGAGTAGATCTTTTAGAAAAAAGTATAATAAGAAGCCATATTGATCGTTAAACTTTTTTATTTCTTTTATATATTAATTGTAAATATCTTATTAATCAATCTTAATTATTACTTAAATTGATGCAAAAAATTGAGACCAGATTTGTTTCTCAAGTCGTCAAGGAAGCCCTTTCTTCCTTCTTCCATAAGTCATTTGGGATCAAGTGCGACGTCCTCCTTCAAAATGGACCCAAGGGAGAGTGTGAGTATGTCTCCCCTTCCGCTATGAAAGAATTCAATGTTCATAGAAACAAGAAAGAAGGGACTTCATTTGGGTGCAAAACTGTTGTTTAGTTCGCCAAAAAAGCAGCTGAGGGGTTCCATTAAAATTAATACGTTAGTTCTATTCATGCTAACTAAAAAGGATTCCTCCAGATTAAGGTGAAAGACCAATTTATTGAAGAAAAAGTGAATTAGCTCATCCTCGACTTAACATTCCCTTAGATCAAGAGGCAAAAGGTTGTGGTTGACTTCTCTTCGCCCAACATTGCGAAGGAAATGCACGTGGGCCACCTCAGAAGCACCATCATTGGAGAGTCTGTTTGCAGAATTCTTGAGTTTATGGGGCATGACGTTGCGAGAACTAACCATGTGGGGGACTGGGGGACTCAGTTTGGTATGTTGATTGCCTATATGAGATAGGCCTATCCAAACTATGAAACCTAGATGCCCGATGTGAGGGACCTTGATACCTACTACAAGCAAGCAAGACACAAATTTGATACTGATCCCGTCTTCAAGAAGATATCCCAATAAACAGTGGTGCAGTTGCAGGCTTATGATGAGACTTGCATTAAGGCTTGGAATATGATCTGCAATGTGTCAAGAGAATACTTTAAGATTATTTACAGAAGGCTCAATATTACAATTGAGGAATACGGAGAAAGCTACTACAATAAGTTTATCCCTCCAATAATTGAGGAACTGACTGCTAAGGGCTTGATCCAAGAGGACTCGACCACCACCAAGAAGGGAGTCAAGAAGTAAGGCAAGAAAGAATAAAAGAAGGAGTAAAAGAAGGAAGAGAAGTAACCCAATGAGGACTAGTTTGAAGAACTTCCTGGAAATTAAGGAAAGAAAGCCAAATGCATCTTTATTTAGAAGTATCAAATTCCTTTGATTGTGGTCAAATCAGACGGTGGATATAACTATGACAGCACTGATATCGCTGCCATCAACTACAGACTCCTGAGCTTGAAAGCTGACAGAGTGATTTACATTACAGACTCTGGGCAAAGAGAGCACTTCTAGATGGTGATCGCTGCAGCTAAAAAGGCAGGATGGCTGACAACTCAGAGATGCGAGCATATGGGCTTTGGCGTTATTCTGGGGGAGGACGGAAAGAAGTTCAAGACAAGGGCTGGTAAGACCATCAAGCTGCTCGATTTGCTCAACGAGGCCAAAGAGAATGCTCTCAGCCAGCTCAAGAGCAGGGAGAAGAAGAAAGAGGAGGCCATTGAAGGGGAGGAGAAGGAGAGAGAGCAGGTGTTTACTTCCCTCAAGCCTTAGTAGTATGAAGATGCTGCTGAGAAGTTGGGAATCGCCTCAATCAAGTACTACGACTTAAAGCAAAACAGAATCTCAGACTACATCTTTTCTTTCGAGAAAATGCTTGACCCCAAGGGTAATACTGCCATCTACCTCATCTATGCCTACGTAAGAATGTGCTCCATCATCAGAAAGTCAGGCCTCACAAGTGAACAAATAGCTGAGCTCGCTAAAAAGAAGCCATATAAAATTACCCACCCTGATGAGCGCAACTTGGCTGCCATGCTCATCAAATTCTATGATGTGCTCAACGACTCCATCGAAGAACTCGCCATCAATAAGATCACTGACTTCATCTATGAGATCTGCGTGAAGGTGCAAGAGAACTACAAGAAGTACAGAATTATTGGGGACGAAAATATGGAATCCAGACTTATCCTGTGCGAGGCCATTAGAAAAGTGCTTGAGAGGGCTTTCTACTTCGTCGGCATCGTCCCCATCGAAAAGATATGATTACCCATCAATATGTCAACATATCACACTATAATAATATTATGGAGGAAACAATAGGGTCTTAAAAATTTACTTTCGGGGAAGTAGCCTAAACTGAGTATGTTGCTTTTGATATTGCTGACACAGAAGTCAAACTGCCCTATAATCCTTTTGTGTTCGATTTCAAGTTAACAGTAGTCAAG
>JACCDV011024191.1_pt1 | contig 10165 bp, 6 predicted proteins | sample 7446131 | NCBI WGS metagenome assembly JACCDV01 (sample SAMN15323448, study PRJNA562643) | freshwater metagenome | isolation source: river surface water | place: USA:Blue River Watershed | collected 2017-08-17
CAGCATCCAGACAGTGCGTTGTGCGGGCACGCCCCAGCCACTGAACACCGCATACAACAGCGCCAATACCCAGCCCGCCACAGCCCCCACTTGCGGCGCGGGCCAGCGCAAAGCACCCTGGAAACCCCACAAGGCCGACCGACGCCACCCCCAGGCCACACCCGCAGCGGCCAGCCAGGCGAACATGGTCACATGCAGGCCCGAAATGCTCATCAGGTGCGCCACGCCCGTGGCGCGAAACACGTCCCAATGGCTGCGGTCAATGGCCGCCTGATCGCCTGTGACCAGGGCCACCACAATCCCCGCCACCCCGGCATCGCCCATGCCCAGCCGGTTTTGCAAACGGTCGCGCACACTTTGACGCCACCACTCCACCGGATGCATCCAGGTCCGCCCCAAACGCAGGGGCGGCGGATGGGCAGCACCTGTGCGCACGGTGCCCGTGGCGCCGATGCCCTGCTCCCACAGCCACAACTCGTAGTCAAAACCACGCGGGTTCATGTGGCCGTGCGGGGCCTTCAGGCGGGCACGCAAGCGCCAACGCTCACCAGCCTGAACCGGCTCAGGCAAGGCCAACAGGTTCCAACCACTGTCGCTCACGCCGTCCTGGCCGTACCAGCCCAGATAGACCTTTCGGGGGACGGACACCGCTTGCCCACCGTGCACACGGTGGGCCGTTTCCACCTCAAAACGAAAGCGCCAGCCAATGTCCTGGCGCTGCGGCATGGCCTGCACCACGCCCACCAGGTCCAGGTCTTGCCCCTCCAGAGCAGGGTCAATGGTCTGCACTTTCAGCAGCGCATGGCCTCCCGTGCCAGCGAAAGACAAGGTGGCAGCGGCCAGACACGAGGCTACGTGTCGCCACAGCCCGTCTGTGCGGATGCGCCACCAAGCCAGCAGCGCCACCGCCGCCAGCCCCCCATACGCCCAGGCTGACCACAGAACCACTTGCTGCAACTGGATCGCCACCCCGGCGCACCAAGCCAGCAGCACAAACGAAAGACCGTGGGCCCAGCGCAAGATGTGCATCGTCAGCCTCCCTGAATGGCTGTTATCGAGCGCCCGCATCTGGCCTGGCGCGTGTCTTGCTAGTTTAAAAAGCCCAAGCTGCACTTGTCATGCGTGCAGCCCCTGTTGCGCTGTTAGAAATATGTCGATACACGTTGCCCTGCACCACGTCACCCACTACACCTATGACCGTCCTGTTCAGCTGGGCCCTCAAGTCATACGCCTGCGCCCGGCCCCCCACAGCCGCAGCCGCATCCTGAGCTACAGCCTCAAGGTCGAGCCCGAAGAACATTTCATCAACTGGCAACAAGACGCCTTTGCCAACTACCAGGCTCGGCTGGTCTTTCCCCAAAAAACCACCCAGTTCAAAGTGACGGTGGACGTGGTCACCGAAATGGCGGTGTTCAACCCCTTTGACTTCTTTTTGGAGCCTTCGGCCGAAGAAGTGCCCTTCAAGTACTCGGACTTGGTCAAAGAAGAGTTGCAGTCATATCTGGTCAAAGACCACAAAACCCCGCTGTTCAAAAAATACCTGAGCACCCTGGACCGCAAGCGCCAGCGCACCATCGATTTTCTGGTGCAGATCAACCAGCGCTTGCACCAGGACATCCGCTACACCATCCGCATGGAGCCGGGCGTGCAAACGCCCGAAGAAACACTGAAACTGCGCAGCGGCTCCTGCCGCGACTCGGCCTGGCTCTTGGTGCAACTGTTTCGCCACATGAACATTGCGGCCCGCTTTGTCTCGGGCTATTTGATCCAGCTGGCACCAGACGTGAAATCGCTCGACGGACCCAGCGGCACCGAAGTCGACTTCACCGACCTGCACGCCTGGTGCGAGGTGTACCTGCCCGGCGCAGGCTGGGTGGGGCTGGACCCGACCTCGGGCTTGCTGGCCGGTGAGGGCCACATCCCGCTGGCTTGCACCCCACAGCCTTCTGCGGCAGCGCCCATTGAGGGCTTGATGGACAAAGCTGAAGTGGAATTCAGCCACGAGATGAAGGTCACCCGCATCCACGAATCGCCCCGCGTGACCAAGCCTTACACCGACGAACAATGGGCCGATGTGCTCACCCTGGGTGAACAGGTGGACGCGCAACTGGTGGCGCAGGACGTGCGCCTGACCATGGGCGGTGAGCCCACCTTTGTGTCCACACAAGACCGCGACGGGGCCGAATGGAACACCGATGCACTGGGCCCCACCAAACGGGGCCTGGCCACCGAGCTGGTGCACAAGCTGCGCCAGCAATACGGCCAAGGCGGCTTTTTGCATTTTGGTCAGGGCAAGTGGTACCCGGGCGAGCAGCTGCCGCGATGGGCGCTGAGCATTTACTGGCGGGCGGACGGCACACCCTGCTGGACCGACCCCGCCGTCTTTGCCGACGAACGGGAGCCCAGCCACTACACCAACGCCGATGCCCAGCGCTTCATGCAGGGCCTGACCGAGCAGCTGGGCTTGGGCAAGCAGACCGTACAGCCTGGCTACGAAGACACCTGGTACTACCTCTGGCGAGAACGCCGTCTGCCTGTGAACGTGGACCCGTTTGACGCACGCCTGGACGACGAGATGGAACGCAACCGCCTGCGCCGCGTGTTCAGCCAGGGCCTGGAGCAGCCCGTGGGCTATGTGCTGCCTCTGCAGCCTGTGGACACGGGCAACCCGGCGATCAGTGCATGGCAAACCGGCCCCTGGTTTGTGCGTGACGAGCGCCTGTACCTGATGCCGGGCGACTCCCCCATGGGCTGGCGACTGCCGCTCGACTCGCTGCCTTGGTCTGCCCCCACCGACCGCTTGCACATGATCGAGCAAGACCCGTTCGCCCCTCGTACAGCCCTGCCTTCAGCACCGATCACCCTGCAAACGCGCCACACCAGCCAAGCCGTGCCCGCCAAGGCCATCCAACGGTTTAAGTCCGCGCCGTCGGTGGTGCGCACCGCCTTGTGCGTGGAAGTGCGCGACCCGAACCGCGCCAACGGGCCCAAAGTCGAAGCCGAGGCCATGAAGAAAGGCGAGAAGTCTGGCGTGCTGTATGTCTTCATGCCGCCTCTGGCGCGGCTCGAAGACTACCTGGCGCTGGTGAACGCGGTCGAAGCCACGGCCTTGAAGCTCGGCATGAAGATCGTCATGGAAGGCTACCCGCCGCCACGCGACCCTCGCCTCAAACTGCTGCAAGTCACGCCCGACCCCGGGGTGATCGAGGTCAACATCCACCCGGCCCACAACTGGACCGAGTTGGTCGAGCACACCGAGTTCTTGTACCAAGCGGCTTTCGAGACACGCTTGTCTGCCGAGAAGTTCATGACCGACGGCCGTCACACCGGCACGGGCGGTGGCAACCACATGGTGATGGGCGGTGCCACGCCCGCCGACAGCCCCTTTTTGCGCCGTCCCGAATTGCTGGCGAGCCTCATCCTCTACTGGCACAACCACCCCTCCTTGAGCTATTTGTTCAGCGGCATGTTCATCGGTCCGACCAGCCAGGCCCCGCGCGTGGACGAGGCGCGCAACGACCCGGTGTACGAGCTGGAAATCGCACTGCGCGAGATCACCCGCAACCGCCAGAAATACGGTGCCGACATGCCCCCCTGGTTGGTGGACCGCACGCTGCGCAACATCCTGATCGACGTGACGGGCAACACCCACCGCAGCGAGTTCTGCATCGACAAGATGTACTCGCCCGACAGCAGCACCGGAAGGCTGGGCCTGTTGGAGCTGCGGGCCTTCGAGATGCCGCCACACGCCCGCATGAGCATCGTGCAGCAGCTGCTGCTGCGCTCTCTGGTGGCCCGCTTCTGGGACGAGCCTTATGCCGCCCCCGTGACCCGCTGGGGCACCGAGCTGCACGACCGCTTCATGCTGCCGCACTGGATTCACAAGGACTTTGACGACGTGCTGACCGAACTGGGCGATGCGGGCTTTCACTTTGACCCCAGCTGGTTCGCGCCCCATTTTGAGTTCCGCTTCCCGCTGGTCGGCCAAGTCAAAGTCGATGGTGCAGTGCTGACCCTGCGCAACGCGCTGGAGCCCTGGCACGTCATGGGCGAAGAAAGCAGCGCGGGCGGCACCGCCCGTTATGTGGACTCCTCGCTGGAGCGCATCGAGGTGCATGTGAGCGGCATGAACCCCTCGCGCCACACCGTCACGGTGAACGGCAAGCCCCTGCCCCTGCAGCCCACGGGCGTGGTCGGCGAGTACGTGGCCAGCGTGCGCTACAAGGCCTGGAACCCGCCCTCTTCGCTGCACCCCAGCATCGGCGTGCATGCACCACTGACGGTGGACCTGGTGGACACCTGGATGAAACGCTCGCTGGGCGGCTGCCAGTACCACGTCGTCCACCCTGGTGGCCGCAGTTACGACACCTTCCCGGTCAACGCCTACGAGGCCGAGAGCCGCCGCCTGGCCCGCTTCTTCCGCATGGGCCACACCCCCGGAGCCATGAAGCAGCTCGCCGCGCTCGGCCCCAACACCACCTTGCACGCCAGCCCTGAGTTCCCGCACACGCTGGATTTGCGCAAAGCCTGAGCGACAATGGCTGGATGAATGAACCGCGAGAAAGCCGCCCTGAACATCTGGACGCGCAAGCCATGAATTGGCTGGCGCACCAGGCGCTGGCTGCACCTGCGGGGCATTGGGACGAGCTGCGCGGCTTGGCCATTGCGCCGACAGCCCAAGCGCCCACAGACCAGGCACAGATGAGTGATGCCTGGCAGAGCTTCATCCAGCACCTGGGCCACGATGGACTGGACAGCTTGGGACTGCGCATGGGCAACTTGCAACGGCAAGTGCGTGACAACGGCATCACCTACAACGTCTATGCTGCGGCCGACCAGCCGCAGCGCCCCTGGTCACTCGACCTGTTCCCGCTCATGGTGCCCGAGGCCCACTGGCAGCACATCGAAGCAGGCGTGTTGCAACGCATGCAGCTGCTCGAACGCATCATGGCTGACGCCTACGGCCCCCAAGAGTTGGTGCTCAATGGCCAGCTGCCTGCGGCCCTCATCCAAGGCCACCCCGCCTACTTGCCCGCCATGCATGGCGTGCCCCCGGTGGGTGGTCGTTACCTGTCACTCGCTGCGTTTGATCTGGCGCGCGGACCCGACGGCTGCTGGTGGCTCTTGTCGCAGCGCACCCAGGCCCCCTCGGGTTTGGGTTATTTGCTGGAAAACCGCCTCATCGTCTCGCGCCAGTTCCCCAAGGCGTTCGAGGGCTTTCCGGTGCAGCGTCTGGCCGAGACCTACCGCACCCTGATCGACGGCCTCAAGGCCCGCAGCCCGGCCGGGGCCTCAGCCCACATCGCGCTGCTCACGCCGGGCCCCTACAACGAAACGTACTTCGAGCACGCCTACCTGGCCCGCTACCTGGGCCTGAGCCTGGTGCAGGGCAATGACCTGATGGTGCGTGACGAGAAGCTGTACCTCAAAACCCTGCAAGGCCTGCAGCCGGTGCATGGCCTCTTGCGCCGGGTGGACGACGACTGGCTGGACCCGCTGGAGCTGCGTGCCGACTCCACGCTGGGTGTGCCAGGCCTGTTGCAGGCGGTGCGCAGTGGCAACGTGCTGGTGGCCAACACACCGGGCTCGGGCTTAATGGAAACAAACGCGCGGCTGGGCATAATGCCGGCATGGGCGCGTGACTTGCTGGGCGAAGCACTGCAGTTGCCCGCCATCCCGAGCTGGTGGTGTGGTGAAGCGGCGGCCTTGCAAGATGTGCTGCCGCGCATCCAGAGCTGCGTGATCAAACCCACTTACCCCCACCACACTGACCGCCACAGCTTCGAGCCCGTGCTCGGACACCAACTGAGCCGCCGCGAGCAAGACGAATGGGCCGGACGCATCTTGCGTGACCCGGATGCCTACACCCTGCAGTCATGGCTGCCCCTGTCACACCAGCCCACCTGGCAAATGCAGGCCAATGGCCAGGCGGCCATCGAATCACGCCCCGTGGTGCTGCGCGTGTTTGCTGTGGCCGACGCACAAGGCGGCTGGCAAGTACTGCCCGGCGGGCTGGCCCGGCTGGGCACGCGCGAAGGCATTGCCTCCATGCAGCGCGGCGGCAGCAGTGCCGATGTGTGGGTGCAATCCAAGGCCACCGAGCCCCCCGCAGCGCTCGCCAGTGTGACCATCAATGAGCCGCCCCAGCCCTCAGCCAGCGTGCTCGCACAGCGCCAGCGCCTGGTCACCAGCCGAGCTGCCGAAAACCTTTTCTGGATGGGCCGCTACACCGAGCGCACCGAAAACACACTGCGCCTGGTGCGTCTGAGCCTGGAGATTTTGACCAGCGAAAACCAGAACCAGCCGCTGCTGCTGAACTTCATCACCCAGATGGCCACGCGCCACGGCTTGGTGCGCCCCGGCGTGCCCGCCGCCGCGCAAGCCCACCGCGTGTTCGAGCGTTCCTTGATTGCGGGCCTTTGGGACAACAAACTGGCCACCAGCGTGGGCTTCAATTTGCGCTCGGTGCGATTGGCCGCCTCGTCGGTGCGCGAACGCCTGTCGCCCGAACACTGGCGGCTGCTGGAGCAAGCCGAGTCGCGTTTTTTCAATTCCGTGGCCAGCGACAATTCGCAAGACACCGTGGAAGTGCAAGCCCTGCTGGCCGAGACCAGTCAGGTGCTGGCTGCCCTGACTGGCGCACAAACCGACCGCATGACCCGCGACGATGGCTGGCGCCTGTTGTCAATTGGCCGCCACATCGAGCGGCTGGAATTTTTATCGAGCGCCCTGAGCAATGCGGTGCAAGGCGGCCTGATCGGCGAGCAAGCGGGCTTTGATGCGGTGCTGGACCTGTTTGACAGCACCATCAGCTTTCATGCGCAGTACCAGCAAAGCCGCACGCCACAGGCCCTGATGGACTTGCTGGTCACCAACCCCGACAACCCGCGAGCACTGGGCTGGGTGGCACACACCTTGCGCTCACGACTGCTGCGCATGGGCAAGCTGGCCGACGGGGCCACCGTGCCCCTGGCGGCCGTGGTGCCGCGCTTGGTGGACCTCACCCCCGAAGCCCTCTGGCCTATGGACTGCACAGCTGATGCCATCCTGGCCAGCGCCGCACACCCCCTGCCCTTGCATGCAACCCTGCAAGAATGCCAATCCTCGGCACGCGACGTATCAGACCAGTTGTGCGCCCTGTTCTTCACCCACAGTGGCGATGCGCGCTTCAGCTTTGGCGCTTGAGACACCATGCACCTGGCCATCACCCACGAAACCCGCTACAGCTACAGCCCGGCTGTGCAAACCGCGCAGCATGTGGCGCACCTGCAACCCGCCAACACGCCTTGCCAAGAGGTGCTTAGCCACAGCCTGCTGGTCGAGCCTGCCGCCCATGTGCAACACAACGTGGATGCTTTTTGCAACCACCGCGCCTATTGGGCCCTGACCAAGCCGCATGACGGCTTGCTGGTGCGTGCGTACAGTGAAATCAAAACCTCGCCCATTGCATCCGCCGCATCGACGCAAAGCTGGGAGTCGGTACGCGAACATTTCCGCTACCGGGGCGGCTACCCGGCCGATGTGAACAACGGCTTTGTTTTTGGCTCGCACCATGCACCTGTGCACGAGGCGTTTTTGGCCTATGCGCAAAGCAGCTTCAGCCCTGGCCGTGCCTTGATGCCAGCGGCCATCGAGCTGACGGCGCGCATGCACCACGATTTCACCTACGCCTCGCAAAGCACCGACATCAACACCCCGGCCATCGAAGCGCTGGAAAACCGTCGCGGCGTCTGCCAGGACTTTGCCCACATCCTGCTGGCCTGTTTGCGATCGCTGGGCTTGCCCGCCCGCTACGTGAGCGGCTACCTGCTGACAGAGCCCCCACCCGGCCAGCCGCGCCTGGTGGGCAGCGATGCATAGCACGCCTGGGCCTCGGTGTCTCTGCCCGAACTGGCCAGCCACGCCTGCCAGGGCTGGCTGGACCTGGACCCCACCAACAACCGCAGCGGTCTGGCCAGCCCGGGCCTCGACTACGTGCGCCTGGCCGTGGGCCGCGACTTTGCCGATGTGTCGCCCCTGCGCGGCGTGCTGCAAGGCGGCGGTGCCCACACATTGCAAGTGGCCGTGACGGTGACCCCGATCGGGGCGTGAAATCACCCGCGCGGGTGGTGCTGGGCATGAAGGCTCTTGAGCCGCTCCCGCGCCACATGGGTATAAATGGTGGTGGTCGAGATGTCAGCGTGGCCCAGCAGCATTTGCACAGCGCGCAAATCGGCCCCATGGTTGAGCAAATGGGTGGCAAATGCGTGGCGCAAGGTGTGCGGGGACAGCGGCGAGGTGATGCCCGCCTGGATGGCATAACGCTTGACCAGATTCCAGAACATGACACGTGACATGGCCGTGCCCGGTTTGGGACCACTGGACGTGATGAAGAGGTCTTCGCTCTGCCGTTGCCCCAGCAAGGCGGGGCGGACTTGCCCGATGTAGCGCTGCAGCCATTGCTGAGCCTCCTGACCAAAGGGCACCAGACGCTCCTTGCTGCCCTTGCCCATGATGCGCAGCACCCCTTCGTTCAAGGACACATGCAGGGTTTTGAGCTGCACCAGCTCGCTTACACGCAGGCCGCTGGCGTACATCAGCTCCAGCATGGCCCGATCGCGCAGACCCAAAACGTCTGACACATCAGGGGCGCTGAGCAAGGCATCGACTTGGGCTTCACCCAAGGTCTTGGGCACGCGCAAAGCCTGCTTGGCGGCCAGCATGCGCAACGTGGGGTCCTGGGTGATGAAGCGCTCGCGAAGCGCCCAGCGAAAGTAGCGCTTGAAGACCGTCAGCCTGCGGTTGGCCGAGGTGGCTTTGCTGTGGGCATGGCGGTCTGCAAAATAAGCCTGCAGATGGTGCTCTTGGGCTTGGCCCAGGGCCAGCCGCTGATTGAGGAACAACCAGGTGGCAAACAGCGCCAGATCCCGCCGGTAAGCCGCCAGCGTATTGGCGGCCAGGCCGTCCTCCAGCCAGAGGGCATCGGCAAAACGGTCGATGGCCGACTGGCTGTCCGGATGCATCAGTCCAGCTTGAGCTTTTGTGTTTCCACCACTTTTTTGTAGACCTCGAACTCAGCCTTGATCTGGGCAGCAAACTCCTCCGGCGTGTTGGCCACCACCAAAGAACCTGTGTCCTGAATGCGTTTGACCACGGCCGGGTCTTGCAGGGCTTTCTTCACGCCTGCACTGACCTTGTCCACCACTTCTTTGGGCAAGTTCTTGGGCCCATAGATGCCGTAATAAGCCATGCGGTTGACCGGCTCCAGCCCCACTTCCTTGAAAGTAGGCACATTCGGCAGTTGCGGCAAACGCTGGGGCGCAGCCACCACGATGGGGATCAGCTTGCCCGTCTGGATGAAAGGCATGGCCGAAGGCATGTTGTCAAAAATGATAGGCACCTGCCCCGCGACTGTGTCGTTGAGCGCTGGGCCTGCCCCACGGTAAGGAATGTGGGTGATGAACACACCCGCCAGGCCTTTCCACAGCTCGGTCTGCAGGTGGCCGATGCCGCCTGTGCCCGAGGAAGAATAGGAATACTTGCCGGGGTTTTTCTTCAACTCGGCCACGAAGGCCTTGTAGTCGTGAGCCGGAAAGCTGGGGTGCACCGCAATCACATTGGGCGTGGCCGCAATGTTGATGATGGGGGTGAAGTCGGTGATGGGGTTGTAGGGAATCTTGGGGTTGATGGCCGGATTGGCCGCTGTCGTGGAAACCGTGGCCATGCCAAGTGAATAGCCATCTGACGCAGACTTGGCCGTTTCGTTGGCCCCGACCACACCGCCACCGCCCGCCTTGTTTTCGACAATGACGTTCTGACCCAAGGCCTTGCCCAAGGGTTCAGCAATGACGCGTGCCACGATATCTGTGGTGCCGCCGGGTGCAAAGGGCACCTGCAATTTCACAGGGCGATTGGGATAGGCCTGAGCCCAAACAGAACCACTGACCAAGGCCAATGTGGCCAACGAAATCCAGTTACGACGATGCATGCGAAAAACTCCTCATGAAGGCATTCATCATAAGCACAAACAAAATCCCTTTGAGCCCGGGGAAACCCATAAAACTGGCGAGCCTTCACCGATGTGACACGGAGAACCCGATCTGGTTTTATCCGAGGTTATGCTCAAGCCGTGAACTTCGCCCAACTGCTTTTCCCCGATTTCTCGCTCATCCTGTGCGGCTACCTG